>Ga0182030_10011968_pt1 | contig 17454 bp, 14 predicted proteins | sample 812S3MmetaG_FD_121299 | JGI IMG/M metagenome (GOLD analysis project Ga0182030, IMG submission 121299) | Permafrost microbial communities from Stordalen Mire, Sweden - 812S3M metaG (Illumina Assembly) | ecosystem: Environmental > Terrestrial > Soil > Wetlands > Permafrost | place: Sweden...
GCCGAGAAGAGTCTCGGCGCCGCAGACACGAGTGTCTGCGCCACGTCTTGGCTCAGGTCAGTTTCCCCAACCACAGAACTCCCGATGTCCTGGAATTTGCAGTGAGCCATCGAAAGGAATGGCTCAGCTTATTTTCCCCGCCAGGCAGAAAATGCGGGGCGAGATCAGGAGGTCTGAAAGGGCGCCAGCATCGAACTGGCGGCGTGCGGATGCATCGTCCGCACCGCGAACCTGAAAGCTTCTTATCCAGCCGACCCCGCCGCCGGTAGATACTCCACCGCCAATCGATCGAGCTCCTCGGGACGCACCAGGCGGTAGCGGATTTCCAGGGCCGAAAGGCCGGCCAGTTCGCGGGTCAATTCCCGCGAAGGGACGTCGGCGACCGCCACATGAAGGTGGCCGGTTTCCACGCGATAGGGCAGCACCCTCCACCGCCGCGAGGCTTCAGCCGGAAGGGCTCGGGTGGCCAGACGTTCCACCTCGAGGCTGCGGATGGGGCCGGTGGGAATGCCCGATTGCACGCTCAAGGCATGGTAGAGGTTTTCCTCCGAGAGCTTCTGCGATTGAACCAGATATTCACCGATCCGCAACCCTTGGGGCAAGTCGCGGACGGCCGTTTCCACGTCGCCCGTCGACAGGGTCCGCATGCGCACCAGCACTTCGCCCAGGCGCGGGCGCGGGTAGACGTGGTCGGTCTTGCGCCAGGCCATGGTACGGCTCTGGATGCGGGCGGCGGTATATTGGCGGACGGCCGCCACGGTAGCGGCGAAGTTGATCACGTTGCCCCAGGTGGCGCGCAAGGGCACGGCCGCCGCGAAACGCCAGCCATAGATTTGTGCGCTGCACCAGGTCCGCATGGCCACTTGCACAAGGGCGCACACATAGGTGACCAGACACAGACGGGAAAGCCACGGTGGGACGAGGGCGGCGAGGCGCCACGCCTCTCCGGTCCCGGTACTCACCGCGAAGTTCCCCAGGCCGGCGAGAAATACCAGGTTGGCCAGCGGCGAAAGCAGGTTGCCCACCAGTCCCTTGCGGTCGCGCCAGAACCAATAAGCCTGGGGCCACGCGCCGCGCCAGCCGTGATTCTGCCAGCCCTGCAGGACAATTCCGGCCACCCAACGGCTGCGCTGCCGCATGGCCGCGCGATAGTGGCGCGGGAAATACTCGCGCGTGGCCACGGGGCGGCCATTCTGAAACCGCACCGGCAGGAAGATCTGGCGATAGCCAAGAGCGTGCAATCGAAAGCCGTTCTCGTAGTCCTCGGTGAGGCAGGCGGGGTCGAAGACCAGGCCGCCGCGCGTGGCCGCCAGGTGTTCCAGGGCGGAACGCTCGAAACCGGTCCCCACGCCGTTGGCGGGCAGAAACCCGTTCAGCCTCTGGCGCATGGGGATGTCCTTGGTCTGAAACTCGGCAAACTCGTCGCAGTAGAGCCCGTGGGTGAACTCGCCGATGGGGGTGGGCAGTGGCAGCACGGGGACCTGCACCATGACATAATCGCGCGAGAACCAGTTCACCAGCCGCAGCGAATCGGGATGCACCAGGTCTTCGGCATCGTGGGTCATGACGATGTCGTAGCGGACGCCGTGGAGAGCTTCGTATTGGGCCATGCGGCGGTAGACCCAGTTGAGACAATCGCCCTTGGAGGTAGGCCCATCGTGCGGGCCCATGACCAGGTGTACGCGCGCGTGGAGACGCTCGGCTTCCTCCACCGCTTGGGCGGTAGCTTCGTCGTTGGGGTAGACCCCGACGAAGACGTCATACGCGGAATAGCGGATGGCGGCGAGGTTATGTTCCAGCATCTGCCCGATGACGCGGTGCTCGCGCCACAGAGGCACCAGGATGGCGATGCGCCGCTCGGGGGCGCGGTCCAGTTCCGGCTCGGCCGGCCACGGAAACGGCGTGCGCCGGGTGAGCAGGAAGACCAGGCTGATAAACAGATCGTCCAACCCGCTGATGAGGATCCACAGGGCGAGCGGAACAAGAGACATCACCAACAGGTGGGCAAGGCGCACAGAATACCGTAGTAACGAACGGGGGCTTAAATTCTCAAGAAATCTCAGCCGGCCAATCTCAGAACTCCTGATGTCGTGGAATTTGCAGTGAGCCCTCCCGCGCCGAATTAGGCCCGCTGCTCGAATAGGATCGAGCGAAGGCGAGCACCGCCTGCCCCACCTGCGAAGCTCTCGCCATCGAAAGGAATGGCTCAGCCCATCAGGAGTTCTGAATCTCAAGAAACCAGTGTGACCTTGGTATAGACCACTTCGAAGCCCAGGCGCTCGAAGTTGCGCTGCGAGGTGCTGCCCGGGAGGGTGGATGCCGTGGCGGTGTCGCAGCCCAGGGCGATGGCCTCATTCAGGCGCGCGGCAATCAGCTCGCGGTGGAAGCCCTGGCGTCGAAAGGCCGCGATGGTGCTGTCGGCGAACAGGGTGGCCAGCCCGTCGCGCACCGCCAGCGCGCCACCGCCGGCCGGTTCGCCGGTGGCCGCCACGGCGAGATAGCAGAGGGCACCGGGCATGGCGAAGATGGCGCGGCCCACGTCCATTTCGGCGGTGGTGAGGTCGCCCTGTTCGAAGAAGCCGCGGCCCACGGTGTGCGACCACAGGTCGTGCTCCGCGGCAAGGGCGCGGCGGACGCGCGGCGCCAGGACGATCTGGGCGCCGGCGATGCGTTTGACGAGGACGTTGTTGAACTCTGTGGGGCGATACCCGCGGCGGCTCAGGATCTCGAGCAGGCTGGGGTCGGCCAAGGGGCAGAAGTCGATGGAGACTTTGGCGCCGCGGCTGCGGAAGAAAGCTTCGAGGGTGTCGACCTCGGCATCGCTGACGGGCCCGTTCAGTCCGAGGGCGACGGATTGCGTGAGGGGCGAATCGGGGCCGACGAAGATGGCGCAGCCGCCGGCGATATCGAGGAAGGCCGCGTCGGGCGGGGAGGCGGTGCAGAAACGGGCGTTGATGGCCTCGGCGGCCTCCAGGCGGCGGGCGAGCGAGGCATCGGCGAACGTGGCGAAGTCTGGGGAGCGCACATGTCTATCATAAAGGGGGGCGGGAGGCTTCGAGGCCCCACCTGCACTGGCATTTTGGAGTCTAATGGAATATGCGCTTTGTCAGTGGGTTGCTTTTTCTGGGTCTGGTCCCCCTATTCGCCCAATTCTCCGGCCGCGTCACCGGGTCGGTAGTGGATTCCTCCGGCGCTTCCGTTCCCGACGCGCAGGTGGATCTCTACCTCGCCGGCGGCAAAAAGCCGCTGCTCTCCACCAAGACTTCCAGCGACGGCCAATACAATTTCAACAGCGTCCGCGCCGCCAATTACGACCTCACCGTCGAATCCACCGGCTTCCTCAAGCTCACCCTGCGCGATCTCACCGTCGACGCCGCCCGCGAGACTTCCGTGCCGCAGATCAAGCTGCAGATCGCGTCCGTCACCGACACGGTCGAAGTCAAGGGCGACGTCCAAGGCGTGGAACTTAGCAACGCCGAGATCACCGACACTGTCACCGTCGACCAGATCAAGAACCTGCCCATCTTCGACCGCAATCCCCTCGGCCTGATTCAACTCCAGCCCGGCGTTGTGGCCAACGGCAACTCCTTCACGGTCATCGACGGCCTGCGCACTTCCTATTCGGATGTGACCATCGACGGCATTAACATCCAGGACAACTACATCCGTGACAATGCCTTGGACTACAGCCCTAACATGCCGCTCATGGGCCAGGTCCGCCAGGTCACCATGGTCAGTTCCAATGTCAACGCCGCGGCTGCGGGCGGGGCCACGCAAACGGCTTTTTCCACGCCATCGGGGGGCAACAGTTTCCATGGCGATGCCCCCTGGTACAACCGCAACAACGCTTTCTCGGCCAACGACTGGTTCAGTAACCAGGCCGGCGTCGCGCTGCCCTTCCTCAATCAACAACAGTTCGGCCTGTCGGTTGGCGGACCTATTCGGAAAGACAAGTTCTTTTTCTATTTCAACTACGAAGCCCTGCGCACCCACCAGCAAACCCCGGCCAACGGCGTGGTCCTTACGGCTGACGCGGCACAAGGCATCTTCCGCTATAAGGACAGCAACGGCCTCCTGCACAGCGCCAACCTGCCGACCCTGAAAGGGGTTTCAATGGACCCTACGATTCAAGGCCTGCTGGCGCAGATTCCCGCCCCCGGCCTGATTAACAACAGCCTGGTGGGCGACGGTCTCAATACCGGCGGATACCGCTTCAATATGCGCGACAACGGCACCCGCGACAACCTCACCGGCAAGCTCGATTACAGCGTCAACACGCGCCACTCGCTGGCTTTCTCGTATCTCTGGAACCGCTACAATCTCGACCGGCCCGACCTGGAAAACGATTTTTCCACCATCCCCAAAGCCACCAATCCGACCCATACGAATTTCATGGCCCTCTCGTGGCGCTCCACGCCCACCTCGCGGCTCACCAACGAAGTGCGCTTCGGCTTCAACTTATCGTACGGATACTTCTTCAATAATCAGCCGTTCGGATCGGCTCTGGTTACGGGGTATGCTTTCTCCGACCCGGTCAACGAATTCCAGCCGCAGGGCCGCGATACCAACACTTACACCCTGGCTGACGATGCCGCGTGGCAGCACGGCCATCACAACATACAATTCGGTTTCCACATGCAGGATGTGCGGGTGCGCTCCTTCAACGCCGCGGGCGTACTCCCCACTTATTCCCTCGCCATGGGTTCCGGCCAGGCGCAATATACCCTGAGTACGGCCAACCTGCCGGGCATTTCCAGCAACGACCTGACTAACGCCAACGCTCTGCTGGCCACGCTGGGCGGCTTCGTGGACGGATATAGCCAGACCTTCAACGTGACCAGCCGCACCTCGGGATACGTCGCCGGCGCCGATTTCGTGCGCAACTTCATCCTCGACGACTACGCCGTCTACGCTCAGGACAACTGGCGCGTGGCGCCGCGCCTGACTCTGACGCTGGGCCTGCGTTACGAAATGCCCGGGGTGGCCGACGAAGCCAATTCCCTGGAACTGCTGCCCGATATGAGCGGCGGCGCGGCTGCTACGCTGCTCTCCAATGCGACTTTGAATTTCGCCGGCGGTGGGGTGGGCCGCCCGTGGTACAAGCGCGACTGGCACGCCTTCGCGCCCAGTATCGGGGTTGCCTGGGATGTCTCCGGCAACGGCAAAACCGCCATTCGCGGAGGCTACGCGCTGAGCTATGTCAACGATCAGGAGATTGTAGCCGCGGAGAATATGCTGGAAGGCAACGCCGGCCTGCAAGGCATCGCCAGCACCACCGGCCTGTCGAGCCGTCTTTCCACGGGCCTGCCGGCCATCCCCATTCCCCCTTACTCGGTCCCACTCACCCTCGCCCAGAGCTACGCCACCGATCCCTTCAACACGCTTACCAGCATCGACCCGAACCTGCATCGTCCTTACGTGCAGCAGTATTCCATCGGAATCCAACACGAATGGCTGCACACCGTTTTCGAAGGCCGCTATGTGGGTAACCACGTGGTGGGCGCCTATCGCGCCTTCGATTACAACCAGGTGCAGATTCAGAGCAACGGCTTCCTGACCGATTTTCTGAAGGCGCAATCCAATGGGTTCTTATCCGTGGCGGCGGGCAGAGGCTTTAACCCGGCCTATAGCGCATTGGTCCAGGGTAGCCAGACTCTCTCCGTGCTGACTAAGTTCACCGGACGCGGCGAATTCAACGACCCCAACGTCGTCTATTACATTCAGACCGGCCAGCCGGGCGAACTGGCGAATTACTACCAGACCAATGGCTTTAACCCCAACAACGCCGTGCCGGTCTACGCCAACCGCTACGCGCTGGGCGCCGACATGCTGACCAATTACTCGAGCGCCAGTTATAACTCCATGCAGCTTGCCATGCGCCATCGCATGCATTCCGGCTTGAGTTTCGAGGCCAATTACACGTTCTCAAAGGTTCTCAGCGACGGCGATGGCGATCTGCAGACGCGCTTCCAGGCATTCCTCGACATCAACAATCCCAAGCTGGAGCGGTCCCGCGCCAACTTCGACCTCAACCATATGATCAAGGCCGATGGCTACTACGAGTTGCCTTTCGGCGAAGGCCATCGCCTGGGCTTCAAGCCGCTCAACCGCGTGATCGGCGGTTGGACCTTCGGCAGCGTGATGGTGTGGCAATCGGGCGCGCCATTCTCGATCCTCTCGTCGTATGCCACCCTCAACCGCGCGGCCCGCTCTTACTATAACGGCGCGGACACCACCGTGGGCGGCGCGGCGCTGAAGCAAATCGTGCACTTCCAGATGACCGGCAACGGACCGGTGGAGATCGCGCCTTCGGCCATCAACCCTGCGGATAACAGCGGTGTCAACGCTCCCGGCGATCCCACTTTCACCGGCCAGATCTTCTCCAATCCCGCCCCCGGCGCCCTGGGCGAATTGCAGCGCCGCGAGTTCTCCGGGCCCTGGACCTTCAATATCGATATGAGCCTCTCGAAAATCGTAAAGATCACCGAACGCGAGAACCTGCTCTTACGGATGGAGGCCTTCAATGCCCCGAATCATGCAACCTTCTATGTCGGCGATCAGAACATCAACTCCACCAGCCCCGGCTTCGGCGCCATTACTTCTATGTTCTATACGCCGCGCGTCATGGAATTCGGCGCGCACTTGAATTTCTGATGACCCCACTAATCGACTTACTAACTTCGGCCAGGGTCTATGACCTCGCCCAGCCATATTTCACCGGGATGCCGCACCATCCGGCGCATCCGCCGTTCCTTTTCAGCCTGGTAAAGTCACACGGCGAATATCTCGGCCCCATCGGCAACAGCTCCGCGTCGGACGCCATCGCGCTGGGGAGCCACGTGGGGACGCACATCGACGCTTTGTGCCATTTTTCCTGCGGCGGCAAACTGTATGGCGGCGACGAGGCGGCCGGTTTGCAATCATACGGGGGCGGCCTGCGGCGGCATTCCATCGACACGGTTCCGCCGATTCTGCGGCGCGGCGTGCTGCTGGATATCGCCACGGCGGCCGGCCTGGACCCCTTGCCCGACGATTTCGAAATCACCGCGGCGCAGCTTGACGCGGCGGTGAGTGCCGCGGGAGTCGCGATCAAGCCCGGCGACGTGGTCCTGCTGCGTACCGGTTGGGCGCGCTACTTTCGCGATCCCGGTAAGTTCATCTCGCAGGTACACGGTCCCGGCCCCGGTGTGGCGGGCGCGCGATGGCTGAGTTCGCGCGGCATTTTCGCCGCAGGCTCGGACACGGTGGCCTTCGAAAAGGTTCCGGACCTGGCCATGCCCGTCCACGTGCATCTGCTGGTGGAGCATGGGATCCATATCGTTGAATGCCTGAATCTGGAAGAACTGGCCAAGGCGGGAGTAAGTGAGTTCGCGTTCGTGGCGTTGCCGCTGAAGCTGGAGGGCGCTACCGGATCGCCGGTGCGGCCGATCGCGTTGGTGTGAGAGCGGAGGTTCGGCGTCGCGGACGTGCCGCCCCGGCATTGCCGCGGCAATGGTCCAATCCACTGGGCTAACGGATAGGAGAGTATGCCGCGGCACGAAACAGGAATATCTGGCGAACTGTCGGATTGTCGCCATAGCGCTGCCGCGACTCCGCGGAGAGTTTCTGCCATTCCGGGTCCGCGCTGAATGCCGCCCACGCCTTGTCGCGCGCCGCCTCGTTTTCGAAGGCCGTGATCCAGGTCATGTTCGGCACGTCCGCGCCAATGACAGTTGGCGCGAATAGGATCGGCGCCGCTCCCACTTTAGTGAGGATGCGGACTTCACCCTCCCGGAACCGCCATTCCAACCCTCGCATGTTCTTCCAGGTGGGGGCGTGGTAGATACGCATTTCGAATACCCGGGGAGTGGTGGGTTGCGGGTTGAGTGGAGCCAGTTCCGGCGAGTAATCCCCAACGCGAAGCAGGGAACTGGTAATGTTCTCGAACGGCGTCTCGGCCTCCCATGCATCGGTGGCCGCCTCAAGAGCCTGGTCGCCATCGAGTTTCGCGCGAACGCTCCACATCTCTTCCACGGATTGGTAGCCGGTGAAGACCGTCACCTGTGGCAGGTGGGTCGCCAGGGTCGCCTCCAGCACGAGCGTCGGCCCGGTATGAACCTTGGCAAGCGCCCCAAGATACGTCTTACTGAGGTAATCCGTAAGCCGCGCGCCCTGCGGGCCTATCTTGAGAAGATAGTTCTGCTGCACGAAGATCCGGGTCTTCTTCGCGGGTGTGGTTTGGCCGAAGCCGGCCTGCGCGGCTCCGGCGGCTCCTATCACTCCTACAAACGATCGTCTATTCATGTGCGGGACTTCCGTAGATTTAAGATGACGGCATTGTAACGCAGTTCAGGGTCCATATTCGCTTTCATCGACGCTCCCATCCCGGCGCTTCCGGATGCCGCTCGCGAAGAGGGTCGAGTGGACCCGCGGCCGCACGCTCCCTAAAGGGGCGCCGCGGATCGATGCAATGCGCGAAGATGGGAGGGATACTGACTCTATATGGACGCTCTGACGATTCACCGGCTCCACTTCGCGTTCACCATCACGTTTCACTACCTGTTTCCGCAATTGACCATGGGGCTGGCCCTGTTGATCCTGGTCCTGAAGACCATGGCGCTACGGACCGGCAACGAACATTACAACCACGCGGCCCGTTTCTGGACCAAAATTTTCGCCATCAATTTCGCCATGGGAGTAGTAACCGGCATCCCCATGGAGTTTCAATTCGGCACCAACTGGGCGCGGTTTTCGAAATCCGCGGGCGGAGTGATCGGGCAGACGCTCGCTATGGAAGGCGTGTTCTCCTTCTTCCTGGAGTCCAGTTTCCTGGGCGTGTTCCTCTTCGGCGAGAAGCGGCTGGGACCGAAGGCGCACTGGTTCGCGGCCTTCCTGGTCTTCGCCGGTTCGTGGCTTTCGGGCTTCTTCATAATCGCCACCAACGCCTGGATGCAGCATCCCACGGGATATCGGTTGGATCCTAACGGCGCGATTCTGCTGAGCAGCTTTCAGGAGTTGCTGCTGAATCCGTGGATCTTCTGGCAATACCTGCACAACATGATCGGGTCGGTGGTGACGGCCAGCTTCGTGATGGCCTCCATCGGCGCATTCTACCTGCTCACGCGGCGGAATGAGGACTTCGGGCGCACGTTCGTCCGCCTGGGCACGATCGCCGGCGCCATCTCCACGCTGCTGATGATCTTCCCCACGGGCGATGGGCAGGGCAAGAACATCGCCTACCTGCAACCGCCGACACTGGCCGCCATGGAGGGGCTGTTCGAGACCGAGAACGGCGCGCCGCTGGCCATCCTGGGGCAGCCCGACGTGGACCGGCGACGGCTGGACAATCCACTTATCGTGCCGCGGGCGCTGAGCTTCCTGACTTACCAACGCTGGGGCGCCGAAGTGAAAGGTCTCAACGCATTTCCGCAGGACCGCTGGCCCGATAACATCCCGCTGCTGTATTACAGCTATCACATCATGGTGGGGCTGGGAACGGCGTTTGTGGGCGCGATGGCGCTGGCGGTCTTCAGTTTGTGGCGCGGCAAGCTATACGGGCAGCGCCCGCTGCTGTGGATGTTGATGCTGATGCTGCCGTTTCCGTATATCGCCACGACCGCCGGATGGGTCACCGCCGAGATGGGCCGCCAGCCGTGGCTGATCTATGGCATTATGCGGACGCCGGCAGGCGTGTCGCCGCACGTGTCGGCCGGCAACGCGCTGTTCACACTGCTCGGCTTCATGGGAATCTACACGATTCTGGCGATTCTGGGCCTGCTGCTGGTGTATCGCGAAATCGACGAGGGCCCGGCGCACGGCGCCGCGGTTTGAGGCTCCATTATGGAAACCATCTGGTTCAGTCTGGTCGCGGTAATGATCGCCCTGTACGTGGTGCTGGACGGCTTCGACCTGGGCGCGGGGATTATTCATCTTTTTGTGGCGCGCACGGAGGCAGAGCGGCGCACCGTGCTGGCGTCGATCAGTCCGGTGTGGGATGGCAATGAGGTGTGGCTGATCGCCGGTGGCGGGACGCTGTATTTCGCCTTCCCGTCGCTCTATTCGTCGAGTTTCAGCGGCTTCTACCTGCCGCTGATGATGGTGCTGTGGCTGCTGATTTTGCGCGGGATCGCCATCGAATTCCGCAATCATATCCGGAGCCTGGTGTGGCAGCCGCTATGGGACGTGGTGTTCGCCTCCGCCAGCGGCCTGTTGGCTGTTTTCTTCGGCGCGGCGTTGGGCAACGTGGTGCGGGGCGTGCCGCTGGATCGTTCGGGCGAGTTCTTCCTGCCGTTGTGGACGGACTTCTCGGCCGGCAAAGAGACCGGCATTCTGGATTGGTACACACTACTGATCGCGGCGGCGGCGCTGCTGGCGCTGACGGTGCATGGGGCGCTGTGGGTAGCGTTGAAGACCGAAGGCGGCGTGCAGCAGCGCGCGCGGCTGGCGGCGAAACGGGTGTGGTGGGGCCTGGGGGCGGCGATCGCGGCGATCACGCTGGCGAGTTTCCAGGTGCAGCCGCATTTGAAAACGAGCTTCGCGGAACGGCCCTGGGGATACGTCTTCCCGCTGGTGGCGCTGGTGGGCCTCGTCGGGATACGGATGCTCGACGGGTATCGCGAAGGGCTGGATGCGTTTCTCTGTTCCTGCCTGTTCCTGATCGCCATGCTGAGCAGCGCGGCATTCGGGCTGTACCCTTATGTGTTGCCGTCGAACGGCGATCCGTCATTCTCGTTGACGGTGGCTAACTCCGCGGCGGGGACGTACGGTCTGCGGGTGGGGCTGTTCTGGTTCATTCCGGGAATGGTGCTGACGGCGAGTTACTTTGTGTATACCTATCGGAGCTTCGCGGGGAAAGTGGGCAAGGGATCGGTTTGAAGACGTACCGAGGGCCTACAACACCGCGCCGCAATTTCGGGTGGTCCGGGAAAATGGGCTGAGCCATTCCTTGCTTGGTGGGGCAGGCGGTGCTGGCCTGCCCACCTGGGGGCTCATCCCAAATTCCACGACATCAGGAGTTCGGAGGCTCGTATGTTTCGGGCCGCCGCTCCACTCGTTCTCGGCCGCGGCCCTAGACATGCATGCACGGTGCAGGTTGGCTGGGCGTGTTACCAGCCAGACCGGTTGCCACTTGGGCAACTTGCGCAAGGGCGACAAGCCGAAATCACATTGACTATCGAGGATTGCAATGAATAAAACGTTGGGGATCATCCTGATTGTGCTTGGCCTGGCCGGCCTTGCATGGGGAGGGTTTACGTACACGACCAGGGAAAAGGTCGTCGACATTGGGCCGATCCACGCGACTCGCGACAAGACCCATGATTTTCCGATTCCTCCCATTGCAGGCGCGGTCGCGCTGGTAGGAGGCATCTTACTGCTGGTAACAGGGAAAAAAGCGTAGCTTCAGAACTCCTGATGTCGTGGGATTTAGCAGGGAGCCCGCAGGGGGGGCAGGCGGTACCTGCCCGCCCGCGCTGAGTTAGGCCCGCTGCTCGAATAGGATCGAGCGAAGGCGAGCACCGCCTGCCCCACCCGCGAAGCTCTCGCCATCGAAAGGAATGGCTCAGCCCATTTTCCCGGCCAGTTTGAAATTGCGGGGCGACATCAGGAGTTCTGAGCTTCCACCAGCCGTGCCGAGCCCAATGCCCGCTTCACCGGTAGGGATGCCGCGCGCGACCGGCCCGGCCACGCGCATGCTCGAAGAAATTTGTCCTACCGATTCCTGCCTGATGAAGGGCAAAACCTGCACCTGCACTTGCCTAACGCTCCCTTACGGTCGCGGCTCCGATGCGCGTTCAGAGCCGGACCCAGGGGGCACCCCGTAAGGGAGCGTTAGGTCGCCGATGCGCGTTCGGAGCCGAGCCCAGGGGGCACTCCGTAAGGGAGCGTTAGCTGGCGAATTGAATAGGTTATTTCCACACAGGCCCTTACGGTTGAATCGTTGCTCTCAGGACTTCCTGCCCGCTTGGACTCTTCACCCTGAAATCCTGCTCGGCGGTAACAAACACATCGAAACTCTTCAGCGGAGTGACGGTTTCGAAGGTTGCCGCCAGCTTCTTGTCCATTTTGAGCTGGCCCTGATTCTCGGAGATTCCGTCCCGCTCCTGAAACCAAACAACATAGGCGGAAGCTCGGGGCGTCAGGTTTTCAAGATTGGCGAGATACTGAACCTTCATCTTCAGCCTCGTGTTGCCGTTCTTGTCTTTGTTGATTGCTACCTCGGCGCGAGCACTGGGAACGGTGGACGCCGCAGTCATGGGGTACTTCTTGGCCGCATATGCGATTGTGCAGAGCAGCGCGAATGTCAAACAGATTGTATATAGCTTATGCATCGGACACCTCGTCCTTAAGTTTTCTAAGGCACGTGTAAGACCACGATGTCCGTCACACTGGTGGGGGAGGAAGGCGAGCTGTCAGTTCAAGGCCCGGCGCACGACGGAATTCGTCGCGTTCCGGAGAGCGGTATAGTACGGGCGCTTCTTCAGATTTCCGTGGAGGGCCAAGACTGTCAGGCCCAAGCCAAGGAGCCACCCGGTCGCGGGCTCGGGCACCGTGGCGGGGGTGTTGGTGAAGGAGATCGTCACCAGGTCCGTTAGGTCATTCGGGTCTGAGCCTCCGCCAAGCAGCACTGTGGCGGTCTCCGCTGGCAGGTCGACGGCAATCAGCGGGCCGCCCAGCGCGCCGCCCGGGTCGCCCGGGAAGGTGAAAACGCTCTCAAGCACCGAAGTAGGGTCGGGAGCTTCAGTGATTACGTACGGCCCATCGGGCAACACAATGGGGTCTGGTGTGCAGGAGTCAACGAACACCGGAATCTCCCCGAGCCCGGCGCCTGCGCCGGAGATCCCGAAGTAATAGAAATAAGAACTCAGCGAGCCGGGTGGATCGGAGACTTTACAGATCTCGAGAAGACCTGCATGGGCGGAGACGGAAAGGCAAACAAACACTAGAGCGGTCCAAAATAGTCGCGAGCTCATTTTTTACTCTCCTGACACATTTCAAAAGCGCCAAGCAGACGTTTCAGTTTTCACACTACCAGAAAAGTCTCCGGCTGGAACAAGAATCTCGTGTGCGGCGGAGCTGGAAGTACTGGCCCGCCGACCGCGTCTTCATCGCATAACACTGGTGGGCCCGCGGCGGATATGGGGCACCCCGCGACGGGGTGCCCCTTGGTCCCTGCTCCGTGACGCTAGGGTTTGACATTTGTGAAGGAAACTTCCGTCGTGCCGATGGCGACGGCCACGGTTGCCGACCGGCTGGAGACATTGCCGGTGCCCGCGCTTGCCGGAACGATGCTGATCGCCGAGACCGTGCCGGCCGATGAAAGGTTCTCCGTGATGGTGATAGGCGTGCCGACCGGGAACGTTCCCCGGCTTACGCAGTATCCCGCCGGGACCGAGAAACTTGTACCATTCATCACAAAGCCGAACATCGTTAATGGCGCCACGCCTGTTCCAGCAACCTTACACACCTTCAACAGGCCGACTCCGCCAGCTATATTTGTGAAGTAGACATCCGTTTCGCCGGCGCCGATTGTCGCGGTTACCGAGCCGCCGGACACATTGATGTTGCTACCCGCGCCCGCCGGAACCACGCTGATGGCCGACGGTACTGTGCCGGCGAAAACGGTCTCCGTAATGGGGACGGCTGTGCCTACGGGGAACGCCAGTGCCTGGCTGCAAGTCCCTGGCGCCAGGCCAGCCGGAACCGTCAAACCGGCCCCAGCCACCACAAAGTTGAACATCCAGCCTGCCGGTACGCCTGTGCCGGCGATTTTGCAGATTTTGAGAACGCCCGGGGGTGACGTGTTCAGGAACGTAACAATCGTCTGCGCCCCGGTATTAACCATCACGGTAGCCGTACCCGCAGCCAGATTGCTACTGACCAGCAAACCAGCGGTCGGCAAGGTGGTCACCGACGTTAGCGCGGTATTGAGCGGCAGGGTTTCCGTAATCTGTATCTGACCGGCGGTCACCACCTGTGCCGCACTGCAATTACCGCTTGGCGCGGGACCGGCCTGAACGGTGACCGGGGTTCCACCAACAACAGTGAAGGTGAAGGGCGTTAATGCGACGACGCCGGCACCGGCGACTTTGCAAATCTGAAGATAGCCCGTTAATGGAGGGGGAATCGTCGCGTTCAGGAACGTAACGATGGTCGTCTCCCCGGCATTGACCGTCACGCTAGCCGTGCCCGCGCCCAGATTGCTGTTGACCAGCAAACCAGCCGGGAAGGTGGTGACCGCCGTCAGCGCGTAACCGTTTAGCGTTTCCGAAATCAGCAGCGCCGGATTGGCCTGCACCACCAGTGCCGCACTGCAAGTACCGCCTGGAGCGGCACCGGCCGGAACGTTGACCAGAGTTCCAGCAGCGTTGAAGGAGAAGGAGGTTGTTCCTGGGGTGATGCCACTACCGGCGACTTTGCAAATCGTAAGCAAGCCTGTGGTTGGGGGAGGGGGAACCGTGTTTACGAAAGTGGCGATGGTCTGGCCCCCGGGATCGACCTCCACGGTAGCCGTGCCCGCGGCCAGATTGCTGCTGATCAGCAACCCGGGGGTCGGCAGAGTGCTCACTGCCCCCAAGGTGGTATTCACTGGTATGGTTTCGGTAATGATCGACGGGTGGGCTGGCACCAGCAGCGCTACGCTGCAATTCCCCCCCGGCGCAGGTTCGGCCTGAACGCTGATCAGCGTGGGCGGGCTTCCAGCAATGCTGAATCCAAAGAACGTTCCCACCAAGGAGCTGCTCCCAGCCACTTTGCAAACCTTCAGCGTGCCCATGCAGGAAGTGACTGCGTTAGTGTCCAGCGTCACCGCGCCGGTCAGCGCGTAGACGCCACCGGTCACGCTTGCGCCGGTTGTCAGCGTAATGCTGGTCTCCGCGAATATGCTTCCTAAAAGCTGTGTGCCCGTACCAAGAGTCGCGGAACTGCCAACCTGGAAAAACACGTTGCAGGGTGTACTGCCATGGATGACCATGGACGAATTGACGGCCGTAGTTAAGGTACTGCCTATCTGGAAGACGAAGATACCATTGGGATTTCCTGTAGAGTCGAGAGTGAGTGTTCCCGTCAACTGTGCCGACGAACTAAAACAATAGACGCCGGGCCCCAACGTCATTCCACCCAGATCCTGACCACTCAAGTTGTAGGCGCCGCCGGGGCACGCTTCGCCCACTAGATAATTGTAGGCCGTGAGGGCATCCTCTTGAGCCGTATACGCTGGCCCATCGGCAACGTGTGTCGTTCCGATCACGCTGCCCGGAGGAAAGCCGGTGATGGAAGTGCCCGGGTAAATGCCCAGATTTCCGGTGACGATGCTCCCACCCGTATTGGTCACCGCCGAGGCGCCCAGGACCGCAAAATTCTGCGCGGTACCCAGCGGTGGCGCGGTTACTTGTGCCAATGCGGTCTGCAACGAGCCGGTTGAAAGAAGCAGGACGGCAGCAAACAAACAAGAGAAGAGACGCTTTCTAGAATCCATTTTGGGTGGTCTCCTTTAGACTCACGCATTGGGACAGAGACATTGAGGCCCGGCGGGCGATACCTAAACTGCGGCATACGTCCGCGAACTGGTTTTGAACCCGCGAGCAAAGCATTTTCGGGAGTGTTCTGAGCATTCGAAAGGCCGATCGGCTAATCGTCGGAAAATCAGCGGCTTGGCGGGAATGCCGCAGGACAACGGACACTGTGAAGATGACGCCGGTGGTGGTTGTCAGATGGCCGCTTCCCGGCACAGACCATCGGGGGCAATGTGGAACTCGAACCGGTTTCGAACGAAATCACTTTGAGTGGATCCTTTGCTGGACCCCGCTCCTGGCTACAGGAATCAGGTGAATGCCGGGCGCGAAGAGCCGGCCCAAACTGTTCCTCCGCGGAACCGCGGCGAGCGGCGGCCCACGCATTCCGGGTGGGATGCCGCAAGGCAGATCTTGCACTTTCGTGCACAAGACGTGCACTTGAGTACGGGCCGCGAGATCATGCGGCATCCCGGACTTCGACGGTCATCTGTTTGCCGAGTGCCGCGAGTGCCGCTTGAATCTTTTCTGCCTTGGTAGCATGTTCGGGATCGAGCATGCGGCGCACTACCTTTTCATGAACACCCAGCCTGCGCCCCAACTCCAAATTACTAACGCCCTGATCGCGCATGGCCAGATACAGGGCCAATTTCGGCGCGAGCCAAAGGGGCACGGGAACAAGACGCTGGCCCCGCTTGGGAGCCGAAGCCGAGGGGATGTCTTCATGACGGGACAAGCGAATCGATAGGTCGGAGCCGAGCGCGTCCATGGCCTCTTCCATGGCTTCGCGTTCGTCCTTACCGTCGGTCGCGACTCGCGCGAGGTCCGTGAATTCTACCAGGACGCGGCCATCGCTACCGGTGGTGAACTTGGCTGGATATACAAATGCAGACATAAATGCACCTCTCACAAATCGTGGGGATCGATCTTCAGGTCGCGGCACATCTTGGTCAGCAAACCGTGCCCGACCTCTTTCTTTCGATCCTTCAGGGTGGTGAATTCCTCGCCCACGTACAATCGGCCGTGGCTTCCTTTGCCCTTATCCGCGACGAATGCGCAGGTGACCTTCATCCTTCGCGCCAGCCTCCGCACCCGCCGCTCGAATTCCTCACCCTTCACTTCTGTGATTGTCGGACACTTGTGTCCGAGTGTCAAGGCTCAAATTGGGGGCGCGACGATGCGTGCTGGAACCGGATCCTGGTGCAGTCGCCGCGTAGCGCGGGCGACGGCGGCATCGAAGAGCCGGCATGGAACTGCTGCTCGCGCACCCGCGCGAGGCACGCTGAGCGAGCCGGCGCGGGTGCGCTTTACCGGCATGCTGCTGGACCCTGGGGCGCGGCTCGATGTTCGCGACGATCTGCCGCGGTCGACGCCGCTGGGGGGGCATGCCGCTGGGGGCGCCGGGAAATGGTGGAACTGCCGATCTCGCGCGGAGCTGCGGTGAAAGAGCCGGATGCCGAGCCGTGGGCCACTCCGCTGGCGCGCGCGAACTTGACATCGGCAAGGCAAGGCGTATATCGTTCGAGTGTTAAACAAATTCCCCGTTGGAGTAAATTCCGATGCGATCCACACGATGGGCCCTTGGCTTGGCTCTAGCCGGACTGGTGGGCGTCCCCGCGGGCACGCTCCTGTTCGATGTCGCGCGAGCGGCCGACTCAGGCGGGCAGGCGCCGCCTGTGAAGCTCACTAAGGAAGAAGATCATCGACGCCTGATGGATCTTCTCCACATGACCGAAATCCGCCGGGGGCGCGACGGCACCAACAAGGAATCGCCGTTCTTCGCCAACTACGATGAAGCCAAGGCTAATCCGTATCCCGATCTTCCGGATCCCTTGACGTTGAAGAATGGCAAGAAGGTCACGAAGGCAGCAGACTGGTGGAGCAAGCGGCGCCCTGAAATCGTGGAGGATTTCGACCGCGAGGTCTATGGCCGCTTGCCCAAAGTAACACCCAAAGTGACTTGGCA
>Ga0182030_10011969_pt1 | contig 17453 bp, 12 predicted proteins | sample 812S3MmetaG_FD_121299 | JGI IMG/M metagenome (GOLD analysis project Ga0182030, IMG submission 121299) | Permafrost microbial communities from Stordalen Mire, Sweden - 812S3M metaG (Illumina Assembly) | ecosystem: Environmental > Terrestrial > Soil > Wetlands > Permafrost | place: Sweden...
CTTCCGGCAGCCCGGCCATCAAGCGGCGCACAATCCCCAGCCCGTCGCCGCCGCCGTCCGCAAACCGCGGATACCGCACACCCGGCGGCACCGGCATGAACGGAGGATTACACGAAATCACGTCGAAGCTTCGCCCCGCCACCGGTTCGAGAAGATCGCCGATGATCAGTTCCACCTTGTCCGACAGTCCATTCATGGCGGCATTGACCCAGAACAGCTTTGCGGCCAGCGGCTCGATCTCGACTGCAGTTACCCGCTCCGCGGTCTGGGCGCATATCAATGCCTGCGCCCCGACCCCGGAACACAGATCCAGCACCGTGCCCGTCGCCCCTCCAAGCATGCGGCTGAGCTCTCTCGAGTCATTCCCGTAGTAAAACTTGGCCCAAGGCGACACCGTTTCGCAGAACAGCCAGAGTCCACGGTGGAACACCAGCCGGTACGTAGGCGCGACTCTGTCCCCGGTCCGATTCACCAAGCCGAGCACTTCGATCGTCGAGAACATCTCGTCCGGCACGCACGCTTCGAAGTCGCGCCTCTCGACGTCCTTACCCTCACCGAACAGACGCGCCAGAACCTGGAATCTATCAGCAATCTGCGGGGCTTCACTCCCCGGATCGCGGATCAATATTCGATCCAATCCCGACTCCGCCAAAAGGTCCTTCCATTGGACCAGCACGCGCTCTTGTTCCATTGTGAGCATCTTCAATTCGGCGCCTATCGTCGTCAACAACCTTTCCGCCGACGACCGTGACCCCCGATTTCAGGCGCTTGACCTCCTTATCCGGCACTTTTTTCGGATCGCAAAAGCGGGTAGCGCACAATCCTGCCAAACCCGCTGTTAAGCCGCAGGGACCTCGCCCCATAACAAATTGGGCCTAACGGTGTGCGCTCTGAGCTCAGCAGATTCTGAAGCCGGAGGGCGGGTTAATTCATATGCGTTATCAGCCCCGCCACGCGTGGCTCGACCCCCGATGTCACAAAACTATTTCCCCTTGGGGAACGGTTTCGTATCCTGTCCGGCCACTTTCCCGGTAACTACAGCGAATGCCGTTACATTCGGCTTTCCGGCGGAAAACGGAATCTGGATCGTCTTCTCAACGGTCATGCAAATTTGACCGCAAATGCCACCTTTGTGCGTGAAGTCAAACGTCAGGTACTCATTTTCAGGTATTCCGACCGTCCCGGACGGCAGTCCCAACTCGAGACCGCCTTGGACGTAACACGAGTCTGTGATCATGACAGACACTTTCGCATTGTAGACATTTCCATGAACCCAGATAAGAGCAAGACTCCCGTTGAGTTTGTGTTCTCCATCGTCAACCATAATCCCCCATCCTTTCCGTGAGCGAGCACAGTGGTCAGGGGGTGTGTTCGTACCGACGGATACATCCCAATTGGATAGGGAATGTATTCCTCTTCGGTTTTTGAAGCAAGTGTAATCTTATAAATCGCCGACTCCTTTAACGGCTTATAGCGGGGGCAGCATTCCGCTGAACTCTTGGAGGGATTGACGGGCCCGGGAGCGGAGGCCACGGTCACTGCGCTCGGGATGGAACCCCCAGCGGGCTTGAATGCGCCGGCCCAACCGGCAAAGCTCGCCTTCCCGGCAGCCCGGACGGTGTCCCTGACCCAATATCCGTCTCTCGGAGATCGAGAGTCGGCACAAGGTAAAATCTTAGACTTTGTCTCCGACGGGCTCCAGCCCCTATCTTGACTCGCTGTCGGCGCCAAGAATAATTCTCCAAAAGAATATCCAAAGAAACAATTGACAACAAAGTTGTTTGATTCTATTGTGTTTGATCGTTGGTTGGTCAACTAACTAAGTACATTTAACGTCGCGCCGCGGAGCCTTGGTTTTATGCCATGAAGGTCCACGTCGAAGGCCTCCACGGTTACGGTGCAGTGCACTGGCATCCAATTGAGTCCGCCGTCTACAACTCGGGAAAGGCTTGTGGAAACAGCGCGGCTCCTTTTTTGGGAACGCGGTTACGAAGCCACCAGCCTGGCGGATGTGGTGGAGAAGTCCGGCGCGCGTAGTGGCAGCCTCTACCATTTCTTCCGCACCAAAGAGGAATTGCTCCTGGCTGTGCTCGACCGCTACGTAGACTTGCTGTGGCCCATCGTGATTGAGCCGGTATTCTCCCGCGTAAAGGATCCGATTGAGAGGATTTTCGGGATCCTCGACGGGTATCGCCAAGGTTTGGTTTATACAGGCTGCACCCAGGGTTGCCCCATCGGGAATCTGGCGCTGGAAGTTTGCGACGAACTGCCGCGCGCGCGGGAAAAAATTGCCAGGAATTTCGAGGGCTGGAGGGCTTGGATCCGGAAGTGTCTGGATGAGGCCAAAGATCGTTTTCCTTCCAATCTCAATCGTGAGCAACTGGCGGTATTCGTTTTGACGGTCATGGAAGGCGCCGTGATGCAAGCGCGTGCCCACCAAAGCCTGGAGCCGTACGACGCGTCAGTGGCGCAGCTTCGCGATTACTTTGATCGATTGCTCGCGGTGGGAGTACGTAAACCCGTACTCCAATAGAATCAGGGTAAACTCAAAATTCAAGAAAGGTGGATCAATCCCATGCGCATTCGCGTTTTGGTCGCTGTGGTGGCAGCTTTGATAGGCTTGGCCGCCCCGCTGAAGTCGGAGACTCAACCTGTGGCTCAGAACCCGCTTGACCAACTGGCCTGGATGATCGGCGGCACATGGACGACCGAAGGCGACAAAGGTCCGGACGGGAAACCCTTTCATGTCGAGTGTACATTGCGCTGGACGGAGAACCATCGTGGGATGAAGTTCACCACCTGGTTTTTGATTGACGGGAAACTAGTGCCGGTTTATGAGGGTTTGTACGCATGGCATCCCGCCAAGAAAAAATTCACCTTCCTTTACACCGACAACGAGGGAAACCTTACCGAAGGCGAAGCCACCATGACCGGCGACCACCTGGAGCAGGAATTCCAGATTGTGGAGGCCGATGGAACCGCGCGCGCGTTTTGTTCCACCATCGTGCGCACCGGACCGGACGATCACGACTGGAATGTCCAGCACCAGAACAAAGACGGTGAGTGGGTTGTCGTGTTCGGGCTGAAGTACCAACGCAAGCCTGCTTGAAGATCGGTTCTCTAAATCGCCATGCGAAAGGTGACGGAACAATGAAACGAGCCATCTTGGCCTTTGTGGTTTCCCTGGTTATTTACACGATGTCGAACTTCGTGATCCATGGGGTGCTTTTGCAACCACTCTATCAGCAAACCCCCCAGCTCGTGCGCACCCCGCAGGATGGCGCCGCGCACATGCCTTTCCTGTTGCTGAGTTTCGTGGTCTTCACCCTGGCGTTCGTTTGGATTTATGCGCGCGGCGTGGAAGCCAAGGCGTGGCTGGGCCAAGGCATTCGATATGGATTGGCCATCTGGCTGATTGCAACGGTTAGCCGCTATCTGACCTACTTCGCCATTCAGCCTTGGTCCCCCACCGTCGTGGCGGCACAAATAGGATTGGAACTGATTACAACGCTGCTGGTGAGCATCGTCCTGGCCGCGCTTTACAGGAAGCCTGCTTAAAGATGCGCCTAAGGGGGCTGAACCACCGAGACACCAAGGCGCCCAGAAAGCCCCTTCCTGAGGAGACTGACGGACTTGCGCCGGAGGTATTCGCTGCTGCATTTGTGGTGCTCTCTGCCCCACTTATAGTAGCGCTGACCTTTAGCCCGGACTTTTCACCAAGGTAGGACACTGCCCGAAGGGCGGGGCTGAAGAGCTTGCGGAAAAACCCTACAATGCTCTCATCCTGCGCGCAGCGAAGGATCTCGCTGCGAGCATTTTCAAGGCAATGCGAGATTCTTCGTCGCCGCTGCTCCTCAGAATGACAGCGCTTTCGAGTTTTTCCGCAGCCTGTTTAGCCCCGCCGTTGCAAGGCTTTCCTGATTATTCCCGTGTCACGCGGCCCCACCAGCTTGCCACCGCAAGCTACGCGAGGTGCGGGACGAACAGAGGGAAAGCCGCGATTTCGGCCGGGCCCAAGCCCCGCCCTTTCGGCAGCCCAATCCAAAGGTGGGGTGAGAATGCGGTTTAAGGTCTTGGCATCCTGAAAAATTTGCGTATCCATACCTGGGCCATAATTTCAAGGTCGGCATTATCCTGAAGGCTATTTCATTTCCTTACGCAAACATCTCGTTACGCAAATATTTCCTTGACATACAATTTATTACTGTTACGATTTGTTTCTAATTGATTGAAAGTTTCAGATGAAAGAGGCGGGGGCCCGATCTCACGAGATAACGCGAGATCTCCCTACGCTGTAGGCTGCTCAACATCGTTTCTTCGGGTATCACACAGCCGTTGCTGCTGCACCCACCGCCATTTGTCCTTACTCGCGTAGGATGATAATAATTCGTAGGGTTTTCGGGTCAGATCACCTAAATTGACAGGAGGCATTAAATGACCGTTCGTGCAGGTTGGTTGCGAGGCTCGCTTTGGGTATTCATTTTCATGCTGGGAATACAGCTTGGCTGGGGCAGCGTAGATGGCAGTATTTCCGGACTGGTCAAAGACCCAACCGGTGCGGTTGTTGTTAGCGCTGAGGTCGTCGCCTTTGACAACGACACCGGGGTTCAGCACAAGGCAAAGACGGATTCCGCAGGGTTCTACTCATTCCCGACCCTTCCCGTCGGACACTATCATCTTGAGATTCGTCAAACCGGATTTAAAACCTACCGGGCGACGGAGTTGGTCATCGACGTCAATACCGCTCTGCACGTTGACGCCACACTCGAATTGGGCTCCGTAACCGAGCAGATTAACGTCTCCGCTTCGGCCGTCCACGTAGAAACCAGCAATACTCAGATGGGCGAGGTCATTGGAACCAACAAAATGGAACTTGTCCCGCTGAACGGGCGGAGTTACACGGACTTGTTGGCGCTTCAGCCCGGGGTCATCCCCGTCTCCTCGGGTGAGTACTCGGGAACTCAAGTCTCAGGAAGCCTGAACCCGGGCAACCTCTCGGTAAGCGGACAACGGGAGGACGCCAATGGGTTTATGGTGAATGGCGGCAACGTCCAAGAGGATGTTCAGATGGGTACCGCGATCATCCCCAACCTTGACTCCATTGCGGAATTCCGCATCCTGACCAACAATGCGGATGCCGAATATGGCAATTTCGCGGGTGGATTGGTGAATGCCATCACCAAATCAGGAACCAACCAATTCCACGGTGACATCTTCGAATTCCTTCGCAACTCGGATTTGGATTCTCGGAACTTTTTTTCCCCGACGCGCGGAACATTACACCAAAACCAATTCGGCGGGACGATTGGCGGACCCATCCTGCACGATAAGGTCTTTTTTTTCTCGGACTACCAGGGAAGCCGCGTGGTCAACGGTGTGGACTCGGGCCTGATACAGGTTCCCACTGCCGCGGCCCGCACGGGAGACCTGGGCGCGGCGGCATTTGGGTCAATTACAACTGTGGATGGGACTCCCGTTTTTACTCCCAATGCTGTCACCGGCGCTGCCTGGGCCAGTACTTTATCTCAAGAACTGGGGTACCCCGTGCAAGTGAAGGAGCCTTACTCCCTCTATAACGCCAGCACGCAGACCAACGCCTGCACGACCTCGGCCCAGTGTGTTTTCCCGAATGGCGTCATTCCCCAAGCTGCCTTCTCCGCCCCCGCGGGGCACCTGATGCAATACATCCCGCTTCCCAACTTGGGTGCCAGCACCTTCACGACATCGGCTTTTGACAATACCTTGCAGGATAATAAAGGCAGCGGCCGGATCGACGCCAACACCCACTTCGGTCTGCTCTCCGGGTACTATTTTTTCGACCAATACTCTGTGGTCAATCCGTATCCTTCTGCCAACGTCCCCGGCTTCAGCGCCGCCAATACCGGCCGTGCGCAGGACATCAATTTTTCCGTGACCAAATCCTTCGGGCCGAGTTCCGTGAATGAGTTTCGCCTCAACTACGTGCGCAATATCAACAGCAGCGATGTTCCGATCGGCGGACTGGGACCGACCCTGAGTTCCCTCGGATTCGTTACCGGCGCGAGCACGCCGGGCATTGTTCCCCTGGCGCCTCAATACATAGGTGTCCCCAGCGTTGGATTTAACAACTTCACTATTGGGACGCCCGGGTACATTGCCGCGCAGACCAACAACACCTATCAGGTGTTGGACAATTTCTCCGTTGTGAGGGGAACTCACACCCTGAAATTCGGTGGCTCCACCCACTATGATTTGGTGACCTACCACCAGGACGGGGCCAATAACGGAAGCTTCGGCTTCAATGGGGAAGAAACCGGCACTGACTTTGCGGACTTCTTGTTGGGAGCGCCGAATTTTTACCAACAGGGTGCGCAAATTCCCTTTCACACACGCTCGCGCTATTACGGCCTCTATGCCCAGGACAGTTGGCGCGCCACCCCCAAGCTCACCATAAACTATGGTTTGCGCTATGAGATCAGCACGCCGTGGTATGAAGCCTTTGGTGAAATGGAGGCGATGGTGTTAGGCGAACAGTCGGTGGTCTTTCCTGGCGCCCCGAAGGGCTGGGTCTTTCCCGGTGACCCGGGGATCCCGAAAACGATTGCCCCGACTCGTTATAACAATTTCGCACCCCGCATCGGTATTGCTTATTCCCCCGACGCCTCGGGTGGATTCTTAGGAAAACTACTGGGAGGGCCCGGAAAGACAAGCATCCGTGCCGCGTATGGAATCTACTACACGGCCTTTGAAGACGCGGCATTCTTCAACGCGCAAGGGGATGCACCCTTTGGATTCTTCTATACGAGCCCCACTCCTCCGCTCTTTGCAACCCCCTTTATTGATCGCCAGACGGGAAATGACGAGGGCCAGCGATTTCCACCCCCACTGCCACCCACCAACGTCAGCGCGGCGCACCCCGACAGCAGTATCAATTGGGCGAATTTTTTACCGATTGGAAGCTCGCCGACGGTTGCCACCAGCAACCGCCTCCCCTATGCTGAACACTACAACCTGTCTCTCCAGCGACAGTTCGGGGCGAGCACTTTGGTTGGCGTGAGTTACGTGGGCACGCAAGGTCATAGACTTCTAGGAGATGTGGAAGCCAATCCCGGTATCCCCTCCCTCTGCTCCAGCTTGAGCCAATCGCAGGATGTCATGCCCAATACACCTACCTGCGGGCCGAACGCTGAAACTCAAGTCTTTTACCCCGCTGCGGGAGGGGTGGTAAACGGCACCCGCGCACCCTTTGGCTTGGCCTTTGCCAGTGACGCCTATTTCGCCACCATGGCCAACTCCAACTACAATTCCCTGGAGACAACCCTCCGCCATACGGTAGGCCGGTTGGAATTCCTCGCCGCTTACACTTACAGCAAGGCCCTTGACAACTCCTCAGGATGGGGCGCCGGAGGTGACCTGATTAATCCCATTGACCCCAAAATCAGCAAGTCCCTGTCGGCCTTCGATCTCACCCATAACTTTGTAATGAGTTACAGCTATCACGTGCCCTTTGACAAAATGTGGCGCCCTAACCGCTTGACCGATGGCTGGATACTCACAGGTATTACGCGATTTACCACCGGCTTGCCCATACTTCTCCAGGAACCTGACGACCACTCCCTCTTGGGGACAGGCTTTTCGGGCCCTTGCGGATGCATGGTTGACGTGCCGAATGTTACGCCGGGGAGTTTGCAGTTCACGAATCCGCGCAAAGGCAATCCCTCCGCCGGCACGGACCCCTATTTCAACACAGCGTTATTCTCCGATGAGACGACTGGCTATCTCGGAGACGCCAACCGGCGCTATTTCCATGGTCCGGGTCTCAACAACTGGGACTTGGCATTGCTCAAAGACCTGCGCTTAACTGAGTCGAAAAGGCTGGAGTTCCGGGCGGAGTTCTTCAATGTTTACAACCACGCCCAATTCGGGATGCCTTCGAGCAGCATCGGCAACATCCTCAATTCCAGTTTCGGCTTTGTAACCAATGCCAATCCCGCGCGCATCGGGCAATTTGCTGTTAAGTTCTACTTCTAACGATTCCGGGAAGTTGAACGGACCGAGGTCAACCGAGAATTTTCACCAGAAACCTCCGTTGGCCTCGGGCAAAGCAAGCGTAGGGCGTCTGTCGTTGAGGTCCGCGGCTCTTCGTAGAGGCGCCCTTCAGGGCGGCAGATTTTCGCAGCGGCGCGCGGAACCTGTAGTGACCTCATCCGGAGCCTGGCATACGAGTACCAACAAATCTCTACGAAAATCGCGCCCGCACACGGAAAAGCCATTTGCTCGGCAATGGTGTAAAATTACACCACTGCGTTCGGGGCCAGTTCTCAACCATCTGCAAAAGAGGGGGATCGAATGCGTCGGAGAGAATTCCTCAAAGGTACATTGGAAGCTGGGGCTTTGACTGGATTGGGTATTGCCGGGCTGGGGGGCGATGGGCGGGAGAGCAAAGCCGCGGCCAGTCCTTCCCCGATGGCGCCGGAGGAAACAGCGGGCCAGATTGGGCGTCCGGTGCGGGTGGTCAGCATCGGTCTGAAGAATCAGAGCAAATCCTTGGAAGAGGTCGCCAAGGTAGTAGACAGTGAGGGCGCCCGAGGCTCCGATGTGATCGCGCTGCCGGAAGCGTGGCGAGGCCAGAAGGACCAAGGCACGGAAGAAATCCTGATGGGTCCGACCATCACGGCCATGGCCCCACTGGCCAAGAAGCATCAGACCTATATCGTCTGCCCCATCGATCGCAAGGATGGCGACGAGCGCCGCAACACTGCGGTGCTCCTGGATCGCGGAGGCAAAGTCGTAACGGTCTATAACAAGGTTTTTCCTTGGACCCCCGAGTTCCTCCGGCTCACGCCCCCCGTGAATCCCGGCGAAGAAGTGGGGATTCACCAGGCGGACTTCGGCCGGCTGGGCATGGCGATCTGCTTTGACATCGACTTCCCCGAAGTTTGGCGCGGACTTGCGGATCAGGGCGCCGAGCTGGTGATTTGGCCGAGCGCCTACTCCGGCGGCAACGCGTTGAAGGCCCACGCCCTCCAACACCACTACTACATCGTAACTGCCACGCAGGCTCCGGACTGCACCGTCTACGATATCACCGGGGAAGAATTGCTCCATCAGAAGAGCGCCGACATCAACGTGAGCCGTATCACGCTGGATTTGGACCGCGGGGTCTACGACCGCGACGCCGTCGACGGGCGGGAGAAGTGCACAGCCCGGCGCGAGAAGTTGTTCCGAGAGCATGGGGACGATGTTGTAGAGGAAAAGTATATGGAGCGGGAGGATTGGTTCGTGCTCCGGGCCAAGCGCCCCGGAGTCAGTGCCCGGGAACTCGCCCGGAATTATGGCTTGGTGGAGAAAGCCGAGTTGGTAAGGCGCGCCCGCAAAATCATCGATGACCGCCGCGGCTGGGCCTTCGCCCAAAAGGGGATCCAGGCGTCGTAACGGGGATTTCTCGCCACGCCGAGGAGTTTTGTTCGAGCGGTCGTCAGGGGGACATTCTATGCCAAAGATCAGCCGCCGAGGATTTGAGCTTGCCATGATGGGTTCGCTCGGAATGCAGTATCTCGCCCCTTCCGAAGCAGTGGCTCTAGGCCCTGGGGGTGAGAAGGCAAGCGCCGGGAGCATCACGGATGTGCCGGGCGTGAAAGTGGGTCACTTCACCGACTCCCGGCGCCCCACGGGCTGCACCGCAGTTCTGTTTGAAGACGGGGCAACGGGCGGGGTAGATTTCGACGGCTCAGGTCCAGAAGACTTTCAGGCGGGGATGCTCCAGCCCGGCAGTGCGCTGCAAACGATTTGGGGAATACTCTTGGCCGGCGGCGATTCTTATGGACTATCGACCGCTATCGGCGCGATGAAGTACCTCGAGGAACGCGGCAAGGGTGAGCACTGGGGGCCCGCCGGGATGGTTGTGCCTTTGGTCGTCGCATCGATTCTAGACGACCTGAGTGTGGGTGACGGCAGGATTCGTCCGGATGCCGAAAGTGGCTACAAAGCGTGCCAGGCGGCCACAACCGGGCCCGTGGCAGAGGGGAGTGTTGGAGCTGGAGCGGGCGCTACGGTCGGCACCGGAAGCTACTATGGGGGCCTGCGTATGAAGTCCGGCATTGGGACCGCCAGCATCCGCGTGAAAGATTTTGTGATTGGGGCGATCGTGGCCGTGAACGCCACCGGCGACATCGTGGAATGGCCGGGGGGCAGGGTCCTAGCCGGAGCCCGCCGCGCCGACGGGAAGGGTTTCGTGAGCATTTCCGAAAGCGTCCGGAAACAGATGGCCGAGCGCGTGGCCACCAAGACGGCCGCCAATATCCGCCCCTCGATGACCCACACCACCATCGGCGTCATTGCCACGAATCTGGATTTTGATAAAGGGGATTTGACCAAGCTCGCTGGATTGGCGAACACGGGAGCCGCCAAGGTCATCAACCCCTACCACACCACGGAAGATGGGGATGTCCTTTATGCCGTCTCGACCCGAAAACTGAAGCTGCCAGGAGAGCAAAAGCAGCGCGACATTGCGCTGGCGGGTATAATGGGGGCAGAAGTTGCCGCCACGGCCATTATGCGGGCGGCGAAGATGGCGACTTCGGTCGAAGGCATTCCCGCCTATCGGGACTATACGGTGAAGTTGAGTCAATAGCGAGGGGTTTGCGCCATCAATTTAACACCCATGATTGTCAATGACAAAAAGTGTATAATAAACCTAGGGTTTGATTCGGGACACGAGGTTCAGAAGACCGGCAATAAGGTGCTAATCAGGTAGACTGCCACCCCCAAGGGACCCAGGGACCGGCTTTGACCGGATGACCGCTTGTCCGTCCGGCTACAATTCACCTCAGCGAGGAACTTTATGAGAAAAGATGATGTTTCTGAAATGAGCCGTCGCACGTTTCTTGCGGCGGTTTCCGCAGCGGCCTCCGCCCCCCTGTTGGCGGGCTCTGCCCGTCAGGACCTGGCGGTGGAAGGCGGCCACCCGGTGCGCTCCACGCCCCTAACAACGGATTACGAGGGAGCAAATTTCATTGGCGATGAGGAAAAGAGGGAGCTGGATGAAGCGATTGAGACGCGCAGCTTGTTTCGCTTTTACGGGTTCACCCCACCGCAAAAGGCGAGGACATTCGAAGAAGAATTCCAAAAATTCATGGGCGTCAAGTACGCGCTGGGGGTAACTTCCGGAACCGCGGCGCTCCACGTCGCCATAAACGCTCTGGGCGTGGGACCGGGTGACGAGGTCATCCTTCCTGCCGAAACGTGGCACTCCGATTACAACGTCATCATCATGACGGGGGCTTTGCCCGTCTTTTGCGAAATAAACGAATCCTTCGCCATGGATCCCGAAGACTTGAAAAGGAAGATCACGCCCCACACCAAAGTCATCATACCCTCGCACCTTTCCGGCACCGTGGCGGATATGGACAAAATAATGGCCATCGCGCGCGAGCACAACCTCAAGGTGCTGGAAGATTCGGCGGAGGCCATTGGGGCAAGCTACAAGGGCAAACGGACGGGCTCCATCGGGGACATCGGAATCTACAGTTTCCAAACCGCCAAAATGATGACCTCCGGAGAAGGGGGCTGTGTCATCACCAATGATCCTGCGCTTTACGAACGAGCCATCCGGTTTCACGACCTAGGCGGTGTGCGGCCCATTTTCCGCCCCGTCCTTGGCATGAGCCGGTACCCAGTGCGTAGCGGCCACCCGGAAACGCTCGTCGGCCTCAACTACCGCATGAATGAAGAGACCGGAGCGGTTCTGTGCGCCCAACTCCGAAAAATGGATACCGCGCTCGCCAACCATCGACGGATGCACAATTACCTGACGGAAAAAGTCAAAGACCTCCCCGGCCTTAAGCTGCGGCCCAGCAACGACCCGGAAGGAGATATCAATATCAGCCTTGATCTGCTGCTGCCCACCAGGGATTTATGCGACCAATTCATAAAAGCCATGACCGCTGAGAACGTGCCGATGAGTATCGGCATCCTGGGCACGATTAATCTGCCCACGATGGGTTACATCGCGGACAAGGTAGCGCCCCATCCGCAATGGCCGTCTTTCAATACCCCAAGGGGAAAGGCCATGCAATATGGGCCCGAGTGCAGCCCGCGATCGATCGAACTGAAGGCCCGTTATGCAAGCCTGTACATCGGTCCGAAGTGGACGGATGATGACTTGAAAGACGTCGTCAGCGCTGTTACCAAGGTCCATGCGGCACTACTGAGTTAACGATTAAGCAAGACGGGATTGCCAGCGGCGGGATGGAGGCGGAACTGGTAAAGAGTGAATGGGGTGGGTCGTTTCAGGCGTACGCCCCGCCCACCCCTATGTTCGCTCCAGCCCGCATCTCTTACCACGCTCGGACGGTGCTGCCGGAAGGGCGGGGCTAAACAGGCTGCGGAAAAACCCAAAAGGGCTGTCATTCTGAGCATTAACAGCCTTGCGGCTGCCCAGGATGGGCAGAAACTCGGGCCGAGGAAGGGTAGCGCGGACCTGTTTTTTAGGGCCGCGGCTTTCCCTTGTCCATCGGGGACGTGCCGCGGACCTAAAAAACAGGTCCGCGCTACGCCTGCTGAATTCCAAGGACTTACGCGTCGAGTTTCTGCAGAGGAGCGGCGGCGACGAAGAATCTCGCATTGCCTTGAAAAAACTCAGAGCGAGATTCTTCGCTGCGCTCAGAATGACAGCGAACGGGCTCAAAATGACAGCGTTGTAGGTTTTTTCCGCAGCTTGTAAATCCCGGCCCTTCCAAGCCCCAAGTGAGAAATCCGGGCTAACTGCTTCCGCACCTGGTACCCTGAGTCGCTTTTCCGGGGTTAGGACGCTTTGCATGGGGTGATCCTCGCTGCGGACGGCAATACCGCAATTTCCTGTCTTCTTGGCAAGGATCACTGAACGCCCTGCCTTTCCCTTCTACCTTTTGCTATTTGCCCTTTGCCTTTTGTTTTCCTTTTGCGGGTCCGACGCACTGCGGCGAAAGCGCTCGCTAATATCTCAATTATCCTGGGAATATGAGGGATTGCCCGCGGTGGAAAACTCACTGGCAACTTCCGCATCGATACCGTATGATGCCATCGTCCGGTGGGTCAGGGCGAAGAACGACCCAAATCTGCAAACCTTGCGGCATATCGTAAAGCGGTGCGGTTAACATGGTGGGCAAGCCTGGGGCGAGATTCGGGCAGCCTCCACCGTGCGCTAGGAGCTTGCCTAAACCCCATGAACCCGAAACTCTCTGAACCCGAGCAACCTTCGCGTGTGCGCTGGAAGATGTTGGTTCTGCTGGTGGGCTTCAGCGTCACTGCCTACGTTCTGCGAGTTAATATCACCATTGCCGAACATCCCCTGATGCAGGAAACCCACCTCGCGCCGGTGCAATTGGGTTGGATTTTTTCCTCATTCCTGGTTACCTACACAGTTTTCATGACCCCCGCAGGCATGTTCTTAGACCGATATGGCCCTCGTTTCATCCTGGCCGTTGCGGCCTTGATTTGGGCAGTGCTGGCTTTTGGCCAAGCCATTACACCCAACCTGGTGTTCACGTCCACATGGGGCATCATTATCAGCCTGATGGTGTTGCGCGGCATCCTGGGAGCCGCTCAAAGCCCCACTTTCCCGGGGGGGGCCAAGGCGATCTCGCAGTGGTTCCCCAACTCCGAGAGAGCCTTTGCGAACGGCTGGGTCCAAACCGGGGGACTGCTGGGAACCGCCGTCACCGCACCATTGATTTCCTATCTCATGGTCCACCTGGGTTGGCGGCACGCGATGATAGTGACTTCTCTCATGGCGCCGGCCCTGGTCTTGATTTGGCTTTATTATGGTACGGACCGCCCTGAGCAGCATCGCGGTGTCAACGCCGCGGAACTGGCTTGGATCCGCAACGCCCCCGCGACGGTAACGGAACACAAACCTACCGGCCCCGATCTGAAGCTCATCGTCAAGAGTATGCAGGCCTGGAAGCTGACGCTCGCTTATAGCGCCGAGTCTTACGCCAGCTATATGTTCATCTGGTGGGTCTATTACTATCTGGTTGAGGTTCGAAAGTTCAGCGTCCTCGGCAGCGGCATTCTCGCCTCGATTCCGTTTATTGTCGCCACGATCACAACACCGCTTGCCGGCGGCATCAGTGACAGGCTCAGCCTGCGATTCGGCCACCGTCAGGGCCGGCGCATCGTTCCCATTGTGACACTCCTTTCCGCGGCCGTCCTCGTCTACTTCGGAGGGATTGTGCCGGGGCCCAAGGCCGCAGTGATTATCCTTTCGCTGGGTGCCGCATTGACCTTGGCCGCCGAGGGACCAACCTGGGCAAGCATGAGCGAAATGAGCGGGGCCAGCGCCGGGGCTGCCACCGGCTTTCTGAACACCGGGAGCAATCTCGGAGGATTCTTCTCGACCCTGCTGACTCCCTGGATTGCCGGTCACTATGGTTGGCCGGTCGCATTTGGGGTGGCGAGCTTCTTTTCCGTTGCCGCCGCGGCCCTCTGGTTCGGCATTGACGCTACCAGCCGAATCACCCATGAGCCGGCTTCCGAGATCGGTCAAGGCTGACGCACAAGCCATCGTTACGACCCGGCATCCAAAATTAATTGCTCCTGACCTGCGGTATCGATATGGGCCTTATGGGTGCGCGCCTTTATAAGAATGGCGGAAAAGGATACCCATGGGGCGGTGGACGATGCACGCCAGGCGGCGTTGCTTATCGCGCGTCATCTGGAGCCCCGGCGGCCGGCGCCGCGGTTGGGAGGAAGCATCGTCCACGTCGTCCCCGCAATGCTATAGGCGGTTAGGTTTCATCATTCACGAAAGGCTTCATAGGATGACAACTATGCAAAAATATCATCCGACACATTTCTTGACGGGCGATTTTGGAAAGCGCTTTCGGCGCGCTCGGCGCGAACTGACCCCACAATGGAAATTTGCATTCATCCTCCTTGCGGTGCTGGTGTGGCTCGCGGCCACACCCACGAGGGCGGCGGAGGTATTCCAACCGCGCGCCGTTCCTTTGGTAACCACCGATCCTTACTTCAGCATCTGGTCTTTCGCGGACCACCTCACCGACGACGTAACCCGCCATTGGACCGGCACGCCGCAGTCTCTCGAAAGCATGATCAGGATCGATGGCGTCACTTACCGGATCATGGGGAAGGGGGTGGAAGAGGAAGCCTTGCCGCAAGTGGGGCTGGCCGTGCTCCCCACCCGCACGGTTTATGAGTTCGAAGGCGCAGGAGTCCACGTCACGCTGACGTTCCTGACTCCACTCCTGCCTCGCGACTTGGACGTGTTTTCCCGCCCGGTCACCTATCTCATTTGGGAAGCCCGTGCTGTGGACGGCCGCTCGCACGCGGTTTCCATCTACTACGCCAACTCCGCTCAGCTTGTGGTGAACACGGAGGACCAGGCGGTCGTGTGGTCGCGCGAAAAGGTCGGTGATCTCAGTGTGCTGCGCATGGGATCTGCGGCGCAACCCGTTCTCGCCAAATCCGGAGATGACCTCCGCATCGATTGGGGCTACCTTTATGCTGCCGCGCCGACGGGCGCCGTGACTGCAAGCGCCATCGCGAGTGCTGACTCCCAGCGCGGGGCGTTTGTCGAGGAGGGCCGTCTGCCCGGCCGGGACGACTCCGCCATGCCACGCCCCGCCAACATTCGCGAGCCACTCATGGCCTTGGTGTTCGATTTGGGCCAGGTTGGCGCGGAGCCTGCGGCCCGGCATCTCATCCTGGCTTACGATGACCTCTATTCCATCGAGTATTTTCACCAGCGACTGCGGCCCTATTGGCGGCGCAACGGCGCGCAGGCTGCCGATCTCCTCACTGCCGCCGAGCGCGATTACGACTCCCTGCGGAAGGAGAGTGAACAGTTCGATAGCCGGCTCATGGCGGACCTCACTCGAGTGGGCGGGGCGAAGTACGCGCGTCTCGCGGCGCTGGCTTACCGGCAAAGCCTGGCCGCACACAAGTTGGTGGCGGCGCCTGACGGCCAGACACCTTACTATTTTCCCAAAGAAAACTTCAGTTGCGGTTGCATCTCCACCGTGGACGTCATTTACCCGGCGGCGCCTGTTCTGCTGCTCGCGAATCCGCACCTCGTCGAAGCATCGCTCGCGCCGGTGATGGACTACGTGAAGGCAGGGAAGTGGCCGTTTCCTTACGCGCCTCACGACCTCGGCGTTTATCCCCTCGCCAACGGACGCGACCCAACTAAAATCGAAACTATGCCCGTGGAGGAATCTGGCAACATGCTCATCCTGTTCGCTGCCATCGCCCAAGCCGAGGGGAGTGCGGCTTTCGCCGAAAAGTACGCGCCGATTCTCGATCAATGGGCCGGGTACCTCGCGGAAAAAGGCCTTGATCCCGAAAACCAGCTTTGCACCGATGACTTCGCGGGACACCTGGCGCACAACACGAATCTCTCGATCAAAGCCATCCTCGGCTTGGGCTCCTACGCGCGCGTCATAGAGATGCAGGGAAAGAAGGAAGCCGCCACTCAGTATCGAATTAAAGCGCAGGAATTCGCCACGCGCTGGGTGGAGATGGCGAGCGACGGCGACCATTATCGGCTGGCCTTTGACAAGCCTGGTACCTGGAGCCAGAAGTACAACCTGGTGTGGGACAAGATTCTGGGCTTGAACCTATTCCCCCCGGAAGTCGCTCGCAATGAAATCGCTTTTTACGAAGATCACCTCAACCGCTACGGATTGCCCCTCGACAACCGCAAGACCTATACGAAGGTCGATTGGGAGCTATGGACCGCCACCCTGGCGGAGTCGCCCGCAGGCTGGGAAAAGCTTATTGCCCCGATCTACGATTGGGTCAGCCAATCGCCCACCCGAGTTCCCCTCACCGACTGGTACTGGACTCGCGACGGCACGCAGGTGGGATTCCAAGCGCGCTCCGTGGTGGGCGGAATCTTCATCAAGATGCTGTCAGACCCCGCCACGTGGAAGGCATGGGCAGAACGAACCAGCCACTGATTTGAGGCTCCAACTTGCAGCCCTCAGGGATGTCCAGCCCAAAGAATGTCCCCGCGTCTGAATCCCGCGAAGTGGGATAACGTGGGTAGCCGTAGGTGAAACCTGCGGAAAGGAAAGCCGAGAAATCATTCCGGCCCTGGAGGGGCCGAACCTTCAACGCTTCAACCCCGCTGCGGTTGCGAGTTCGTGGGAGTCGCGCGATCCGCAGGTTAAAACGTGCGGCTACTCAGGGTTGACCCCCTGCCGTGGCCTGCCACGACCCCATTATTCTTCTGGCTCCTCCCTTCAGCTCTTAACCCGCATTTCTCACCACGATTTTGGAAGGGCGGGGCTTTAGCCCCGCCGTTGCAAGGCCGTCTTGGTTATTTCCAAGTCCCGCACCCCGCGCAGCTTGCAGCCGCAAGCTGCGCGGGGTGCGGGACGAATAGAGGGCGGGAGCCGCGATTTCGGCGGGGCTAAAGCCCCGCCCTTCCGGCAGCCCCAGGAGCGTTTCAGCCTGGTGAGAAATCCGGGTTA
>Ga0182030_10011970_pt1 | contig 17453 bp, 16 predicted proteins | sample 812S3MmetaG_FD_121299 | JGI IMG/M metagenome (GOLD analysis project Ga0182030, IMG submission 121299) | Permafrost microbial communities from Stordalen Mire, Sweden - 812S3M metaG (Illumina Assembly) | ecosystem: Environmental > Terrestrial > Soil > Wetlands > Permafrost | place: Sweden...
AAGACCCCGCGAAGATCGAAGACCTGCATCTGATGCTGGACGCGACCGACACCGATCTGTCCGCGTTCCGGCGGCGCGGCGGGAAGCTGATCATGTATTTCGGGTGGGCCGATCCGCAGCTGAATCCGCAGATGGGTGTCGAGTATTACGAGCAGGTGGCGGAGAAGACGGGCGCTTCGACAAACGATTTCTACCGGCTGTTCATGGTGCCCGGCATGTTCCATTGCGGCGGAGGTGTGGGAACGAGTACATTCGACACGGCGACGCAGCTGGTGAAATGGGTTGAGTCGGGCGCGGCGCCGGAGCGGATCGAAGCGAGCCGCGTGGTTCAGGGCAAAGTGGTACGCACGCGCCCCCTGTGCGTTTATCCGCAGGTGGCGCGGTATAAGGGGTCTGGCATTATCGACGAATCGGCAAATTTTTCCTGCCTGAAACCCTGAGCCGTACGTGAAACGGACGCGGCTTTTGTCCCGTCATAACGGCGATGACTTGGCGATCTGCGGGTATCGTTCCGGCACTCTCTTTGGCGCTGGCAGCGTGCGTTTACGGCGCCGATTTCGAGATTCCGTCCGTGCCGGTTTCGCTCAATGTTTCCGGGCAGCCGGTCACAATCACTGTTTCAGGATCGATCGCGCCGGAAGGCCAGGGACTGAATCTGCGCCTGCGCGCGGACTTGACCGATTTGCAGAGCCACATTACGCCGCTGCTCGCGGCGGAGCTCGATCAGTCGAACAAATGCGGGGAGCGGATCACCGTCGAACATGGAAGGCTGGCTCCCGCGGCGCCCGAAGCCAGCCTGACTGTGCAGCTGCATTTCGAGAAATGGGCATGCATTAAAGCATTCGGCAAGGAGAACGCAACGAAGCTGGTGGGCGGCAACGGAACCGTGCATTTACTTCTGACGCCACGCGCGGATGCGAGCAGCATTCGTCTCGACGCGCAGATTGGCGATATCGAGGCGGACGGGTCGCTCGGACAGTTGCTGCATTCCGAGTTCGGCAATACGCTGCGCGAGAAGATTCGCGAGTCGCTGCGGAAGGCGATTGAGAAGTCCTCCGGGCTGGAAGTGGTTGTGCCGGAAAAGGCGCGGCCGTTCGTGACGATTGAGTCGGTTGATTTCGCGGAACGCGGCACGGGTATTCTGCTGCTGAATCTGGCCGGGCACGTGAGTGTGCCGCCGGATCAGGCCGCGGGAATTCTGGATCAGTTCCGCAGCCGGGCGTCAGCAGCTATCGGAAGATAGCCATCGAATATCTTTTGATTTCTGCTCATCATGAGCGAAGCGGTTCTGGTGGTGAGTGGCAGAAGTGTTCAGTTCTCTCGAGCCCTCCATTCTGCAGTTGAGCTTCGAAGTGCTGGCACTGGCGGGCCGCGGGCTGTTCTTCGCGGAGCTGATACGAAACCGGGCGAACAAGGCGGCCGAAGATATGATGGCGCCGCGTGAAGGAAACTTGCCCGCGCACCGATTGCGGCCTGTCTGCCGGAACCGGCGTTCGATGAAGCGATTTAGCGTGTTGGCGTTACCGAACCGCGACTGTAAAGGAGCGGCACCGGAATCCGGCAAGCAGACGTGCGTCGCCGCTCGCTCGCGATCACGGTTCAGTATTCTTTTTGTATGAGCATTCAATTTGCGTTCCTCGTTCTGGCCCTGTCCTCGACGCTTCTCGCCTCCGATTCCGGGAAGGACTACGTTCAGATCAGCAACACGCAGAAGCTGGAGTTTCCCTCAGGCGGAACGCTGCGCCTCGATCACTCGACTGGCGAGGTGACGATTGAAGGCTGGGATCAGCCCGGCGTTGAGCTGACGACCACCATACAGAGCCTCGACAGTTATCTCGCGGCGGACCGCGATAAAGAAAAGAAGGAACTGGAGCGAGTGAAGGTGGACGCAAAGCGCAGCGGCAACGAGCTGGTGATTACGACGACGTATCCGCATCACCGCGCTTTCCCTTATATCGAACCGCTGAGTGTCGTCACGAATTTTTATCTCGAGTACAGGATCAAGGTGCCGCGAACTGCGAAGCTCTTCATTCAGCATGACGACGGCGAAGTGCACATCGACGACATCACCGGCAACGTGCAGGCGAAGGCGCGCCAGGGGCTGATCGCGCTGCGCGTCGAGGCGGAGAACGTGCCGCCGATGATCGACGCGAAGAGCTATATCGGCACGGTGAATTCGGACTTCAACGGCACCGAGAAGTGGCAGAGGATTCACTTCGGACACACGTTCACCGAGGGGGCGAGTTCGGCGCCGCAGAAACTCGATCTGAAGATCGGCTACGGGGACATCGTGATTCTGAAGGCGCATGAACCTAAGGAGCCTCCTCCGGCCACATAAAGCGCCATTCAAATCAGCGCGCGTTGCCTTGCTGCGGGCGCGCGGTTATTACACGCCCGTGCCTGAATCCTCCAGTAGTTGAGTTTACGAAGAAGAAGCACACGATTGTGATCTCCGGTGCGCTGATGCCACCGGAGATCGCGCCGACTTCGTCAGGATTGTGTCCGGCGAAACGGTTGGCGGCGCGGCGCTCTGACGGGCATGGATCCGTGAGCTGTCGTGGCGCTGTCTGTGGATGATCCGGCGAACAGCTGGCGGCCTGAAAATCGGCTATTCGGGATCGGTAACGATCGTGCCCTGATGATAAAGGATGCGCCATCCTTCCGCGTTCTTTTCCCAGATGGTGGCGCGCCGTGTGATGCGATCGTCCTGACGAAGCGTATAGGTGAACAGATACGTTTCGGCGCCGAGTCGGCGAAGGCCGTATCCGGAACACTGCCAGCCTGCGGCATCGGCATCGACCATTGCATTCTGTTCGACATGCTTTGCGATGAAATCGCGGCTGTAGCTGCGGCCTGACGCCCCGACTTCCCGGTAGTCGGGAGCCATAGTCGTTTCGAATTCGGTGCGATGGAAGATCGGCTCCCGGCGGCGAAGCTCTTCGAAGACGGGGACAAGTTCGCGCTCGATCTCGCCGAACAACTATTTCCCGTCTACAGAGAATGCCAGCAACACGTTGCCGGGCGCGCCGCCTGCCGCTGTATACCCGGAGTTCGCAAACACCATGCCGCCCGCAATGACAGGGCCCGGGCCGTCGATAGATCCGCCGCGGCCTTCGACGCCGTTCACCGTCTGGTAGGTGCGCTCGGTATCGAAGTCCCAGACCACGGCTCCGTTTGCGGCGCTGTAGGCGCGAAGATGGCCGTCCATCGAGCCTGAAAACGCCACGCCGGGCATGGCACTGACCGCGGCGGACTGAGCGGGACTGCAGCGCGCGCGATCACCGCAGGCGATGGGCGGCGCGTACCACATGCGTTCACCGTTATCGAGACGCAGCGCGAACATGCCGCCGCCCTGGCTGGCATCGGTGTCCGTGGTGGTCGCATAGTCGAGCATGAGGCGCTTGATGTCGGAGACCGCGACATAAATGTTCTGCGCGTCGGCAGCCGAGCCCCACTGCACGCCGCCCATCGTGCCGCCCTTGCCGACGCGCACCTGCCAGAGAATCGCGCCCTGTTTGTCAGGATCGAGCGCGTGTACAATGCCTGATTTCTGTCCGGCCAGCAGCGCGCGCCTGCCGTTACGAAGCGTGACCAGAATGGGAGACGCGCCGAAGTCGAAGTCGGGGCCGTTGGCGTCGGGGCAATTCGTACGATCGGGCAGACGGCAGGCGGAGGTGTAGGCGTCGTTCGCCGTCATCTGGCGTATCCAGGCGATCTTTCCGGTCTTCAAATCGAGTGCCATGAAAGCGTCGCTGGTCTTCGTGCCCGGCTCGCTGTAATTGTCCCCGGTGGTGACGTAGACGAGACCGAGCTTCGCATCGATGGCGGGCGTGCTCCAGATGGGTGCGCCGGAAGGCCCGTAGAGCGGTGTGCCGACTTTGTTCTTTTTGCCGGTCAGCTTCGCCGGTTCGTCGATGGTCCAGGTTTTCCAGATCTGTTTGCCGGTGGCGGCATCGAGCGCAACCAGGCTGCCGCGGAACCTGCAGCACTCATACGCGGGCACGGAGCCGGCGGCTTCTTCGCCGGAGGCGACGGGGACGAACAGAGTTCCGTTGTAATAGACGGGCGAGCCGGTCAGGCGCGCCACGGGGAAATCGTCCACCTTCGTTTTCCAGATGACCTTGCCGGTAGCCGCATCCACCGCCCACGCAGTGGCTTTGCCGTCGCCGAAGAAGGCTGTGTAGCCGGCGCCGACTTTCGCCACGGTGATGGCGCTGCGCACCTGCGAACCCGCGTCGAGATACCAGTGGACGCAGCCTGTCGAGGCGCTGAGTGAATACACTTTGCCGCCGACGCTGCCCACGAACACGCGTCCGCCCGCGTATGCCGGATGGCCGTTGGCGCTGAGCTCACCCGGAAATCCGAAAGCCCATTTGAGTTTCAGGCGGGGTACCTCTGCGGCTGCGATGCCTGCGGTTGCAGCGTCCTGAAACCGGGTGTTCGAAGTGTTCGAGCCCCAACCGGTCCACACGGGCCCTGCGCTGAAGTCGGCTCCGCCAGGGGTACACATCGCGCTTGCTGGAGGATCGGTGGTGAGCGATGTGCCCAGCTTCTTGCCTGTAAGGAATTCGGCGATCCCGCGACGGCCTTCGGCGGGCCAGCGCTGGCCCATCGTGATCATGGGGCCGGTTTCCATGGCGGCGAGCACGCGCTCGGGAGTCATCTGGCGGAAGCCATCGCGCTGCGGAGCGCGGTTGACGCCCGCGTCATGACACTGCGCGCAGCTGATTTTGTACATGCTCTCCGGGGTCTCGGTCTGCGCAGCAAGGGCGAGCGCACTCAGGGCCAATGCGCAAACGATTTTCATAAGGCGGAATATATCAGAAGCGTGTTTCTCAAAAGCTATAGCGGTGAATCGGGACGGATGAGCGCGCGCCACATGTGCGCGACCGGGCTGTTGTCGTTGCCCAGACCTTCCTTCGGTTGGCGGAAGTGACGCCCGATGATGTCGGCGAACGGCTCGATCGAGACCTCGGCATTCGGGTCGAACGAATAGAGATCGTTCAGTGTGACGAGCCGGGCTTCCATGTACCATTTGTGATTCCGCACCATCCGGTAGGCGGCTTCGATGTGCGGCGCGGGAACGTAATCCTCGCCGAAGAGGTAACGGTAGAGCTCCGGATATTCGTAGCCGGTTTCCTTGTCCGGATAAAAGCGCAGCGCCTGGTGATACCGAATGGCGAACGCGACCTTCTCCGAAACGTACGGTTCATAGAGCTGGGCACCCCAGTAGCCGTGGTCGGTGCGCATGAGTTCCGCGCCGGTATCGTGCAGCAGGCAGGCGAGGATGATTTCTTCGCTGAGGCCGTTCTTCATGGCGAGCGCCGCGCTCTGCAGACAGTGGTTGCGCGTTGAGTTCACGCCGAAGCGCAGTTCGAAGAAGTCGGACAATCCCGGATTCGCGGGCATCGGCGGCAGCTTCTTCACGTTGCCGTTCGGAGAGGCAAAGAGAAACCCCGCGCCGGCACGGAACGGCCTCGTTGCGATGCGTTCTTCGACCTCGGCGACGGTGGGGTATTTACCAGTTTCAGAAACACCGATGACTTTGAGGGCGCGGGCGAGGAAATCTTCCATTGCATCCCCTCTGTCTTCCGGATCGAGTTGCTTCGCTTTCTCCGCGCCGCCGAGATCTTCCAGAAACCGGCGTTTATCCACTTCAATCATGAGGGTGCCCCTCTCTTTCATGCTAACGCTTACAATCGGACTTATGCCTTTCGACACTGCGAATCTTGTCGCGATCGATACACACGTCCATATTGAATCGGAAGTCGAGAACAACGCCGCCGACGAAGCCGCGAAGAAGTATTTCGGCGACACCGGCGTGCCGCGCGGCCGCAAGGAGCTGGCCGAGTATTATCGCACGCGGAAAATCGGGTGCGTCGTCTTCTCCGTTGACGAGCGGCTCACGGGCCGGCCGCAGGTATCCAACGACATCGTTCTCGATTTCGCGGAGGAGAACAACGATGTGGTCATGGCTTTTGCCAGCGTCGATCCCACGCGCGGCGCCGAGGCTGTTTCCGAAGCGAAGCGCCTGATCGCGCGCGGCGTCAGAGGCTTCAAGCTGCATTGCCCCCTGATGCAGTTTCATGCTAACGATAAGATCGCCTATCCGTTCTATGAGGTTCTGAACGACGCGCAGAAGCCAGTGATCTTCCATACCGGCCACAGCGGCATTGGCACGGGGATGCGCGCGGGCGGCGGGGTGCGGCTGAAATACGGGCATCCAATGGACATCGACGATGTGGCGGTCGATTTTCCCGATATGCCGATCATCATGGCGCATCCGTCATTCCCGTGGCAGGATGAAGCCATCTCGGTGTGTCTGCACAAGCGCCAGGTTTACATCGATCTTTCCGGATGGTCGCCGAAGTATTTTTCCCCCGTTCTGATTCAGTATGCGAATACGCTTCTTAAAAAGAAGATGCTGTTCGGATCGGACTTCCCGCTGATCACGCCCGATCGGTGGCTGGCGGATTTCGAAAAGATTTCCATCAAGGACGAAGTGCGCCCGCTGATTCTGAAAGACAACGCGATACAGCTTTTCCGCCTGTAGTGTTGTGTCTCTGAGGTCTCCTGCCTGATGTGGGGTGGGATGTAATCCTGCAGCGGGGTTGTTTAACCCCGCTCTTCGCTTGCAACCTTACCGGCCTGCTTCCTCATCGAGTTCCGCAGCCCGAACGGCGGGATAATAAGGCTGTGCGGACAGCAGCCCTTTTCCTGCTCGCGTGCACGGCATTTGCGCAGCATGTTTCCTTCACGTCGCGCGCCTATGTAATGTCGCCGGTCGCGATTGTGTCGACGGACCCGTCGAAAGAGTTCGGCTTCGAATCGATCACGATCCGCAACGACGGTGGTCGCGCCATCGCCGCAGTGCACCTCCAGGTCATGTTTCACAGCGAGACGGGCGACGAAATCGCCGACGAGCGCCGCATCCCGGTAAGCGTCGATCCACGCGAGACGCGGCGCTTTGCGGTGGGCATGGGCCAGGTGGAAGGACTGAGACAACTGGCCCGGTCGCGCCGGCAGTCGGCGGCGCTGGCGATCCTCACCGTCGAATCGGTCGAGTTCGCCGACGGAACCGAGTGGAAGCAATCGGAGCGCGAGCAGGGCGCTCCGATTGATCCTCCTACGCGACCAAACTAGCAGCCGTGCCTGCTGGCGTGGCCGGTGCGCGATAGCGCAGGATTGCGGTAATCCCCTCGCCCGGCAAGGCCGCATTGACGAAGCGGATCTTTCCGCCGTTCCGAATGGTGGCAAGCGCGTTCCAGTTGATGAACGCTTCGCGCTGCCCGGATCCGGCTGCCGCGCTTTCGATGAGCAGCTCGGCAATATGCCCGCGTCCGGCCGCTTCGATCATGGCTTCGGGATCAGCTTCGGCCAGTCCGCGGCGCGCGGCGATGTCGACGTCGCGCAATGCGGCTTCGGTACCGTTCATGGCGAATGCTCCGGCCAGTTCGGCTCCTTTCGCGCGAAGGAAATCCGCGGCGAATGTTTCGGTGCTTCCGTGGATTTCCTCTGTCACGAGAGGCGCCCAGGTGTTCACCTTGCGGTAAATGGAGAGTTCGCGCGTCACGCCGGCCAGAATCAGCGGGTGCGGATCGTGCGCCAGCAGCGGATGGATGCCGCGATCGATGGCTCTGAAGAAATCGTGCAGATACGTCGACTCGCCTTCATGCGCTGTCGCCGTGGTGAACTGCACACCCTTCATGCCACCCACCGAAGGTCCGGCGCTCGATCGCCCCCGCAGACTGTGGTCGGGTGTATCAAAAGCCTCATCTGCGGTAAGGTTTGCAGCCACACCCTGCGGCAGCGGCGCTTCGATCAGTCCTGCCTCCGAACCGCGATAAAGCTTCACGGATTTTATGCTGAGAGCGAGCAGCCAGAAGTTCCGGTCCCGCTGCAGACCGGGGAGCAGCGGCAGCACGAGAAATTCTTCGGCGAAGTGCACCCGCGGCGCGAGGTCATCCGGCCAGAAGCTGGCCAGTGTGAAATCGGGCGCGCGGAACATCACGAAGCTGCCGGTCCTCCCTGCCCAGTCCGTGTTCTCAGCGAGTTTTTTCAGAGGGCGCAGCATCTCATCGCGCTCCACCGTAGTGAAGCCCTTTTCTTCCAGCAGACGCGCGGCTTCCTGAATTGCCGCCACAATGCGGGTTTCCGGTTTCGTTACCTGCGACCACACATCGCGCAGCGGCTGCATAATCGTCAGGCATGGACCTGACACTCCCGAAAGGCGTTTCAAATCATCCTGAGTGAACATATATCCCCTTTGCGCTCCTAAACGCACTGGGCGACTTCCAGACTGGCGGCGATTGCCGCCACCTTCGGCTGCGCGATGCGCTGGAAGTCCCCGAAGCCCAGGCGGACGACGTCGCGGTGCGTGCCGATCGTGAACGCGATGAAGTCGCCCGCAATGCCGATGTCCACGATCACCGGCAGCGCACACGAATCTCCGAACGGTGGCATCGCTCCCAGGTCGCAGTTGGGAAAAAGCTCCTTAAGCTCGGCTTCGTTTGCGAGCCGGATGAACGAGGACCCCAGCAGGCGGCCGACGCGCGTCAGATCGACGAACTGATCAGCGGGGACGACGGCTATACCGAAGCCGCTGTCATTGAAATACACAACGGTCTTGGCGAATTCATGCGCGGGCACGCGCTCGGCAGCCGCGGTCTTGCGGGCGGTCTGCGCAGGTGGATGCACCGAGTGCGAATAGCGGACCTGCAACCTGTCGAGATATCTGAGCCAGCGATCGATGCCTGTCATTCATTAGTCCTCCCGGCGATCGCCCTGCAAGAGACCAGCCATTTACATATCGCGATTGGCTGGATGATTGCGGCGAGTCAGAACGAAACGGAGTTTGCCATGAAAGTGAAAAGCATCCTCTTCCCTGTAGACTTTTCGCCGCGCGCGGCAGCGATTGTGCCTCACGTGGAGGCCGCGGCCCGCCGGTTCGGCGCAGCAGTCACGCTGTTGCACCTGGTGGAGACGCCGGTCATGCCTTATGGCCCCGTCGAAACCCTCGCATTTCCCGGTCTTCAGCCGGCTGCTCTCAGAGCGAGGGCCGAGGAACTGATGGACCGGTTCGCTGAGACTGCGTTTAGTGGCATGCGCGTGCGGCGCTGGGTCGATATGGGCGATCCCGCAGTCTGTATCACGGCGCTGGCGCGCGACTGGGATATCGACCTCATCATGATGCCGACCCATGGCCGCGGGCCGTTTCGCGCGGCTCTGCTGGGCTCAATAACGTCGAAAGTTCTTCACGATGCCGACTGCGCGATATGGACGGCGGCGCATGCCGACGGGCTGCCGCCCGGCAGACACGTCGACTGGCGGAGCATTGTCTGCGCCGTCGGGCTCTCGGCGGAAAGCGGGCGCCTTCTGAATGCGGCGCAGGACCTTCACGATACCCTTGGGTCAAAGATTCAGGTACTGCATGCTGTCCCGGGCGAGGAGGCGTTTCCGCAGCGGCTGATGGATGAGGAGTTTGTCGCCGTGCTGCGGCGCCGCGCGGAAGAAGCGATCGGCGATGCGCAATGCGACGCCGGCACCAGGTTCGATGTTGCGGTCGAAACCGGCGATGTCGCCAGGGCCGTGGCGCGGTACGCCTGCAACGCGGGCGCGGATCTCGTGCTGGTCGGCCGCGGTCAGGACCGAAGCCGCGGCGGTCTCCACAGCCACACTTACGGGATTATTCGCGATGCGCCGTGCCCTGTGCTGAGCATCTGACTGCGTTCAATCGCGCATTCTCCAGCGCGAGTTGGCACAAGGGTCCGGCGGGCGTCGAATTATTTAACCTTCACAAAGCGCCCCCGCCGGAAACGACGCCCCGGTTCCCGCGTCTGAATGAGCAGAGGAGCAAAGGAGCTTCTCTCATATGTCCACCAGGCTGGCCTCGAAAGCATTGTTGATCGGCACCCTCTTCACGGCGTTGTTTATCCCGGCCGGGGCCTTCGCCCGAGGCGGCGGCGGTGGCCACGCCGGGGGCGGACACGGCGGCGGGTTCTCCGGCGGAGGGCACAGTTTTTCGGCTCCCGCCGTTCGCGGCGGAGGGTTCAGCGGGAGTGCAGCAGTCCGGGGATATTACGGCGGAGGGGCAGTTCGGGGCTACTACGGCGGACGGGGATACTACGGACAGGGCTATCGCGGCTATTATGGCGGCGGTCTGTCTTTCGGGTTAGGCTTGGGCTATTACGGCGGCTACCCCTATTATCCTTACGGCGGGTATCCGGGCTATTATCAGGCCCCTCCTCAACCCTCACCGTGCGGCTACGATCAGTACGGCAATCCGGACTACAGCTGCTATAACCAGCCAGCGCCGCCGGCGAACTATAACTCGTATCCCCAGCAGTATCCGCAGCAGAACTACAACGGGTATCCGCAGCAATACCCGCAGCAGCCGTATTACGGGCAGTAGACCCCGCGCGGTGCCTTCGCCATCGACCAGATCTTATCCATCGAAGGGCGTCTCAGAGCAAGTGGTCCCCGCCGATCCTATGCGCCGTATCAGCGTAGAATGCAGTCATGGGGGCAAGGTCCCTGGCGAAGATCACTGGGCTGCTGAGCATCCGGATGTCAGCGCAAAAGAAAGCTCCCTCCGACGTTGCCGAAAGAAGGGAGCTTTTTGCCAAACGAACCCGAGATGAGTTGTTCCGGTTACCGGGTCAACCGCGTTTCCGGACGTTCCTGCTCATGGCTTGTCTGTTTCTTTGCCACAGCCTGGCGATGTCCGGAGTCCTGTCGTTGGTTCTTCTTTCGGTCGGTTTTGTTTTGTGTGTTCATACGTGGAACACTCCTTTCGACTTCTGGTATAGCACACTAGGCTGACCGATTGGAAATTTCTATGAGGCAAATAGAAAAATATTATTTAGATGAATGTACGTTCCATCTCAATCACCATGCGGTTTTGGGGTCCTCAGCGCGCCGTCGAATCCCGTTGGCGTTAAGATTGGGTTCGTTTTTTGAGTTGCGGCGACCCGCAGGCGCTGGCTATAAATAAGATTAATACATCAACCCTCTTGCATTTCCAAAACTACTCCCATACACTGGAGTTTCCGGCAATGCGCACGAGCTCCACAGACCGACTTATTACGACCCTCCCGGTTGATAGCAACGACGTCGTCGTTATTATTATTGGGGTCGTCGTAACCGTCCCCGTCTGAAGGCTCGGGCAAACGAAAAGTTCCGAGGCCGTCAGCGGGGTGACAAGCCCACCTGACGGCCTTTTTGTTTAACCGCTATATATTTGATCATTGATTGGATCGGAGTACTCATGAACGAATCCGGCAAGCTCATGAACGGCGCTGAAGTCCTGCTCGAATGCCTTTCGCGCGAAGGCGTCGACTGCTTTTTCGGCTACCCTGGCGGTGTCACCCTGCCTTTCTACGACGCCCTCTATGACCATCACATCCGCCACATCCTCGTGCGCCACGAAGAGAATGCCTGCTTCGCCGCCGAGGGCTATGCGCGCGCGACGGGGAAAGTCGGCGTCTGCTGTGCGACGTCGGGCCCGGGTGCTACGAACCTGGTCACCGGACTCGTCGACGCCATGATGGATTCGATTCCGATCGTGGCAATCACGGGGCAGGTCACGTCGAAGCTCATCGGCAGCGACGCGTTTCAGGAAGCCGACACGTTCGGCATCACGCGCTCGGCGACGAAACACAACTTCATGGTGAAGACGCTCCAGGAGCTGCCGCAGATCGTTCACGAAGCGTTCTACATCGCAGCCAGCGGGAGGCCGGGTCCCGTGCTGATCGACATCCCGAAGGACGTTTTCCAGGCGCGCGGGCATTACACGCCGGTCGATTCGATTCATCTCCCCGGATACAAGGTTTTCACCGAGGGCCACGCGGGACAGATTCGCCGCGCTGCGCAGCTCATCTGGGAAGCTGAGCGGCCGTTCGTCTATGCGGGCGGCGGCACCGTGCTGGGCAAGGCTTCGGAGGAACTCACCGAACTGGTCGATATCGCCGATCTGCCCGCGGTCTGCACGTTGATGGCGTTGGGCAGCGTGTCCTCCAGCCATCCGAACTTCATCAGCATGCCCGGGATGCACGGCAGCTATGCCGCCAACATGGGCATGACGGAATGCGACCTGCTCATCGCGCTTGGTACGCGTTTCGACGACCGCGTCACGGGGCAACTGGGGGCATTCGCGCGGCACGCGCGGGTGATTCATGTGGACATCGATCCGGCTGAAGTCGGCAAGAACCGCGTGCCGGATATTCCGATCGTGGGCGACGTGAAACGCGTGCTGCAGAAGATGAACAAGGCCCTGCGCGAGCTCGAGCCGGAGTTCAAGCCGAAGACCGTGGCGGCGCGCGCCGCGTGGTGGGAACGTTTACGCGGGTGGCAGTCGGAGCATCCTTACGATCGTTCGCGCGCGGAGCAGGAAATCAAACCGCAGCATCTGATGGACGAGATCGACCGGCTTTCCGGCGGCCAGGCCATCGTCACGTCCGACGTCGGGCAGCACCAGATGTGGGCCGCGCAGCTCATCCGCTTCAACGAACCGAATCTCTGGATCAACTCCGGCGGGCTTGGCGCGATGGGCTTCGGTCTGCCTTCCGCCCTGGGAGCGCAGATGGCGCGTCCCGATAAGCTGGTCTTTGCGATCTGCGGCGACGGTGGCTTCCAGATGTCGATTCCCGAACTGGCGACGATCGCGTCACACGCGCTGCCGATCAAGATCATCGTCATGAATAACGGCTACCTTGGCATGGTGCGCCAGTGGCAGACGCTGTTCTATAACAACCGGCTGAGCGCGGTGGAACTCGATCACTTTCCCGATGCGGAGAAGCTCGCCGCGGCTTACGGATTCAAGGGGCGCACGATCGACAAGCCATGGCAGCTGGCCCAGGCGCTTGAAGAAGCGGTGAAAGAGCCTGGCCCGTATCTGCTGAATGTCAAGGTAACGCGCGATGAGAACGTCTACCCGATGGTGCCCGCGGGCGGCGCGATTCACGAGATGGTGTTAGGTCCGCCGCAGCCGGTGGAAGTGGTGTAACGAAATGCTCCAGACAATATCCGTACTTCTAGAAAACAAACCGGGCGCGCTGCTGCGCGTCGCCGGTGTGCTGTCCGCCCGCGGCTACAACATTGAAAGCCTGACGGTCGCGAAAACGCTGGACCCTGCGCTCTCCCGCATGACCATCGTGGTCGATGTGGAAGACCGCATCCGGGCGCAGGTGGTCAAGCAGGTCAACAAACTGGTGAACGTCCTGCAAGCGACCGATCTGTCGGACGCGCCGGCGGTTATTCGCGAAATGGTGCTGGTACGGGTGCGGTGTGCCCAGGACTCGCGGACCACAGTTCTCAAAGAAGCCGAGATCTTTCACTCGCGTGTAGTCGATTCTTCGACCGAAGGCTTCGCCATTGAAGCCACGGGCGATCCCGAGAAGCTCGACGAGTTTATCGAAGTGATGCGCAGCTACGGCGAGATCGACGTGGCGCGTTCCGGCGCCATAGCCATGTCGCTCGAATCGAGGAAGCTCCGCCTGCAGCCGCCGGTTCCCGCGCCGGCCGTCGCGCAGGCTTAAAAAGTTCAAGCAACCTATCCAGGAAAGATAAATGCCAAGACGCTTTTACGAACAAGACGGAAACATCGACGCCCTTAAGGGTAAGAAGATCGCCATCATCGGCTACGGCTCGCAGGGCCACGCGCACGCGCTGAATCTGCGCGACTCGGGCCTCGACGTCGTCGTCGGCCTGCCGGTGGAGAGCAAGAGCCGTGCCAAGGCCACGGCTGCCGGACTTACCGTGCTGACGCCGGCCGAAGCCGCGAAGGTCGCCGACGTGATGATGGTGCTCGTTCCGGACCATATCCAGGCCGACCTCTACGCCTCTGACATCGCGCCGCATCTGACGAAAGGCAAGACGCTGATGTTCGCGCACGGCTTCAACATCCACTTCGGCTTCATCAAGCCGCCGGCCGATGTCGACGTCTCGATGATCGCGCCGAAGGCCCCGGGGCATCGTGTCCGCGAGGTTTTCGTGGAAGGCTCTGGTGTGCCCGCGCTGGTCGCCATCCAGCAGGACGCGAGCGGCAAGGCACTGGAGAACGCGCTGGCGTATGCGGCGGCGCTGGGAAGCCTTCGCGCGGGCGTCATCGAAACCAGCTTCCGCGAAGAAACAGAGAGCGACCTGTTCGGCGAGCAGTCCGTGCTGTGCGGAGGCGCTGCCGAGCTCATCCGCGCCGGATTCGAGACGCTGGTCGAAGCGGGCTATGCCCCCGAAATCGCGTACTTCGAATGCCTGCACGAACTGAAGCTGATCGTCGACCTCATCTACGAGGGTGGCCTTGGCTACATGCGCTTCTCCGTCTCCGACACGGCTGAATACGGCGACTACACGCGCGGTCCTCGCATCATCAACGCCGAAACCCGCAAAGAGATGAAGAAGATTCTCGCCGAGATTCAGTCGGGCGAGTTCGCGAAGCAGTGGATCGCCGAAAACAAGGCGGGCCGCCAGAAGTTCCTCGCCATGCGGGCGGCGCAGGCCGATCAACCCATCGAAAACGTGGGCCGCGAACTGCGCAAAATGATGACGTTCCTCAAACGCAACAAAGAAGCGGGCGTGCCTACCGCCGCCTGATTGGGCCGCCGCGTAATCAGATAACAAGCCATCATGCGCATTCAGACCTTCGATACCACGCTTCGGGACGGCTCGCAGGGCGAAGCCGTCTCGTTCTCGGTCGATGACAAAATCCTCATTGCCCGGAAACTCGACGAGCTCGGTATCGACTACATTGAAGGCGGATGGCCGGGTTCCAATCCCAAAGATAAGGAGTTCTTCGAGCAGGCGCGTGGCTTGGATCTGAAGCATGCTAAGCTAACCGCGTTTGGCTCCACGCGCTTCGCGAAGAACTCCGTTCAGGAAGACCGTAACGTTCGCGAATTAATCGATGCCGGGACGCCTTGCATCAGCATTTTCGGCAAAAGCTGGGACCTCCACGTCTACCGCGCACTCGGCATCACGGAAGACGAAAACCTCGCCATCATCGGCGAAACAGTCCGCTATCTCAAAGATCACGGCAAAGAAGTCGTATATGACGCTGAGCACTTCTTCGACGGCTACATTCATAATCGGGACTTCGCGCTCAGAACTTTAGAGGCGGCGAAGAACTCCGGCGCCGATGTTCTCTGTCTCTGCGACACCAACGGCGGCACGCTGACCGGTTATCTCGCGCAGATCGTCGCCGACGTCCGTGCGCGCTTCGACGGCGTCATCGGCATCCACACGCATAACGATTCGGAGGTGGCGGTTGCCAACGCCCTCGCCGCTGTCGAAAAGGGCGCGTCGCACGTGCAGGGCTGTCTCAACGGGTACGGCGAGCGCTGCGGCAATTCGAACCTCGCGTCGATCATTGCGAATCTTGAGCTGAAGCTGGGCCACAGCACGATCGGCCCGGAGAAGCTTCAGTCGCTCTCTTCCGTCTGCCGCTACATCGCGGAGCTGGCCAACCTGCCGCTGCGCAAGGACCAGGCTTACGTCGGCCAGAGCGCTTTCGCGCACAAGGGCGGCGTGCACGTCAGCGCTGTGATGAAGGAATCGCGCACCTACGAGCACATCGATCCCGCTCTGGTCGGCAATCATCAACGCGTGCTTGTGAGCGATCTTTCCGGACGCAGCAATGTTCTTTATCAGCTGCAGCAGCAGGGCCTCGCCGACCGCATGACCGAACAGGCTCGGCGCGAACTGCTGGAACGCGTCAAAGAGATGGAGTTTCAGGGCTACGATCTGGAGGCTGCCGACGGCACATTCGAACTGCTGGTGCGCCGCGCGCTCGACCCGGAAGTGAATCTCTTCGAAGTCCGCGATTACTATGTGTCGATCAAGTCCGGTCACGCGAACGCGACCGTGGCGGTCTCGACTGATACCGGCGTCCGCACCGAGTCCGCGGGCGGGCACGGACCGATGAACGCACTCGACGAAGCGCTGCGCAAATGCCTCTCCGCGCAGTATCCGAAGATAGCCAACGTGCGCCTGACCGACTATAAGGTGCGCGTGCTCGATTCGAAGAAGGGCACTGCCGCGAAGGTGCGCGTGCTCGTGGAGTGGTCGGATCACGAAAAAAGCTGGTCCACGGTCGGCGTTTCGGACGATGTGATCGAAGCCAGCTGGAACGCGCTCGTCGACGCGCTGCGCCTCGAGCTGATGCGGCTGTCAGATGGATCTCGCGTCCCTGCTGCAGTCCGCGGCTAGCGTCGCGGTTTTAACCGGCGCGGGCGTTTCCGCTGAATCCGGCATCCCGACGTTCCGCAGCGGGGGCGGCTATTGGCACCAGTATCGGTTTGAAGATCTGGCCACGCCCGAGGCTTTCGCGCGCGATCCAAAGTTCGTCTGGACGTGGTACGAAAAGCGCAAGCGTGCCATCGCGAAGGCGCAGCCGAATGCCGGGCATTTGGCGCTGGTCGAACTGGAGAAGCGGAAGCCCAGGTTCACGCTGATCACGCAGAACGTCGACGGGCTGCACGATCTCGCCGGATCAAAGAATGTGATCAAGCTGCACGGGGATATCTGGAATGTGCGTTGCCTCGCGTGCGGCGTTGAGCGCGTCGACCGCACCGAACTGAACGATCTTCCGCCGCACTGCAAATGTGGCGGCATGCTGCGGCCGGGCGTCGTCTGGTTCGGCGAAATGCTGCCGGAAGGCGCGATGGAGCGGGCCACTGCTGCAGTGCGCGCGGCGGATGTGCTGATCGTCGCCGGCACGTCGGCGCAGGTTTATCCCGCGGCGGGCCTGATTCCGATAGCGCGCGCCGTGATCGAAATCAATCCTGAAGCGACGGCTTATTCCGACGACGTCACGTTTTCGATTCGCGGTACATCGGCTCAGATACTGCCGCGGCTGATCGCATGAGCGTTGGTCGTTTTGCGCCGACGCCGAGTGGTCCGCTGCACTTCGGATCCCTGGTGGCGGCGGTGGCAAGCTATCTCGACGCGCTGGCCCGCGGCGGGAAATGGCTCGTCCGTATCGAGGACATCGATACGCCTCGTGTTGTTCCCGGCTCGGCAGACAATATTCTGGAAACTCTCGAGCGCTTCGGATTTGAGTGGGACGGCCCGGTGCTTTATCAGAGCTCGCGGATCGATGCGTATCACGATGCGCTTGAACAACTGAAACGCGACGGGCATGCTTTTCCTTGTTCGTGCACGCGCACCACAACCGAGCCCTGCCGATGCACCTCCGGACCGCGATGGCGTGTCAGATTTCCCTGCGACGATTTCACCGTTCTCCGCTCCGACGGCATCTTCGCGTACCATCTTGCGGTGGTGGTCGATGACGCCTATCAGGGGGTTACTGACGTAGTCCGCGGCGCCGACCTTCTCGATTCCACTCCGCAGCAGATGCACCTGCAGAAGCTGCTCGGACTCCCAACGCCGCGCTATGTACACATCCCAATCGTGACGAATGAGAGAGGTGAGAAACTCAGCAAGCAGACACTCGCGCCGCC
>Ga0182030_10011971_pt1 | contig 17451 bp, 13 predicted proteins | sample 812S3MmetaG_FD_121299 | JGI IMG/M metagenome (GOLD analysis project Ga0182030, IMG submission 121299) | Permafrost microbial communities from Stordalen Mire, Sweden - 812S3M metaG (Illumina Assembly) | ecosystem: Environmental > Terrestrial > Soil > Wetlands > Permafrost | place: Sweden...
ATTCCCTCGCCCACGACAAAGAGCTACTCAAGCAACTCTTGCCAGACCGATGGACTCCTCCACCAAAAATCATTGCTCCACTCACCTGATTCTAGTTACTCACAATGACGCTGCCACTTCTTCGACTACAGCAATGAGTTAATCACGGCCAGTTTTTGATTTCTACCACGTCCTGTGTGGGACGGACACGCTTCGGCAAAAGTCTTGACGCCACTCAGAAATGGAATGGCGCAACACAAATTGGGGCTTGCCAAGATCAACCACATAGGTTAATGTGGTAATAACCAATATGGTTAGTTAGGATGACTGAAAAAAGAACGGCGCATTACCCACTTACTCAGGTGAAGGAGCTAATTGAAGAGGGCAACGTATTTTCAACCCAAACGGCTTTAGAAACAGCCGCAGCCCTGAAATACAGCTTTGAAGACATGGTAAATGTCATACGCGATTTGGAAATTTCCGATTTGTATAAAAGTATGACCACTCATGCAGATAATACAGTCTGGCAAGACGTTTATCATTTCCCGGCGACAGGTAACCTCGATATTTATCTCAAATTAACAGTTACGGATAACGTTCTGATTGTGTCGTTCAAGGAGTTATAGAAATGAAATGTGTAGCCTGCGGTGCGGCAGAACTAATTCAAGACACTCGTGATCTCCCTTACACCTATAAGGGCGAAAGTACGACCCTGCCTGCTGCGATTGGTCTATTCTGTCCCAGTTGCAACGAGTCGATTTTTGACCGAGCGGAATCCATTCGGTTGAACGCACTGATGTTGGACTTCAACAAACAAGTGAACCGAGCTGTTATCCAGCCGGAATACATCGCGATGGTGCGTAAAAAACTCAATCTCGATCAAAGACAGGCTGCAGAAATCTTCGGTGGCGGTGTCAACGCTTTCTCGCGTTATGAAAATGGCAAGAACAAGCCTCCGCTGTCGACGGTCACACTTCTGAAAATGCTGGACGAAAAGCCAGAACTATTGGAAATGGTTCGGAAAGTTCAAGAGCCTTGTGCTGTCTAAAACTCGAAACGATGTCAGGGCGCGATTGTCAAGCCTCTAATTGCCGCGCTTCTTTTTGTGACCGCTCGCGAAACTAAGTAAACAGTAGAAAAACAAATAGCGGCTTTTAAGCGGCCAGTTCGATTGGACGACGCCAATATTGAGTTCAGCAAAGAATTGACCTATACCAAGTGGAACCTTGATGTTTACAAGCTTATAGGTTCAAACATCAAAAAGGGCACGACAGCTCAAATTCATAACATGCGTATTCCGCTGAAAATAGGCTCGCCGGCCAAATTGATACGCTTGCCGGCCATAAACCATGCGGATATCATATGCTAGAAAGTCTTTAATCTTAAAAGGCGGCAATCAATGTCTACAAAGTGTCTACAAAATTCCTAACCGATGGTTGAGTATAAACCAGGTGCTTGAGTGATTATTAGAACTTCCTTTTTCTTTCCTCACTCAATTCAAAATTTGTCATGGCTCGAGCGGTACTACCTCTGATGGCATTAACGTCAGCATTGCAAGGCAGTCAACATCATGTGACTGTCCCACAAGACAAGGCTCTTAGAGTTGGCACCCTGCATGCGATTCTTAGCGATGTGGCGGCCTATTTGCAAAAACCCTTGGAGGAGTTGAAAAAAGAGTTGTTCAGTTAATGCATCGATGATTGATTAAAGTGCTGCAAAAATTTCTCGTGCTTTCTTCTGCGCAAACTCTCGACTCTGCAGTTCATGCCAACGCTGGAAGTTTTCATGGTGGGCGTTGCTATCCCTATTGTTATGGTCAAAATGTATTCTGGTGCATTCATGAGCCATTTCAAGCAGTTCTTTCAGGGGCTGATTTTCGCCAAGTTTCTTGAAAAAGCGGCGTGATTGCTTTGATTGCATCAGGAAAAAACGGGGCAACAATCGGCACAGTTCAAGTCCGCCGTTATGATCTTCTACTTCGGAGTTATTGAGCGGCTTGCGCTTTTTACGATCCAGCAAAATGGATGCAGTGTGCGGTTTATTCATGGAGGCATGCAAAAACAGCTGCACCGCTTCTTGATGGCGCCCCAGCTCAAACAACGCGTATCCGGCAATGAATCCTTCGCTAGGCCAGATCGCGACCAAGTCCAGTGCGGCATCCAGACTCGCCTGCCAGTCGTGAAGATTGAGATAAGCTGCGGCCCGATGTGCGGTGGCAGCATCGTGTCCTCGTGCTCCGCATTCACGATTTAGCTGATCGCAAACCTCCAGAGCTTCCTTGAAGCGCCCCGCCTGGATAAGCGCCAGAGCGAGATTCTGCACTCCCCTCATGTATGGTCGTGTGCTCAGGTCACTCCAGTAATCAGCTTTTGGAATCCGTTTTGGGAAGAGAGTCCGGCCCAATTTCATCGCTTTCCGAAAATGTTCTACCGCATCTTTTGGCGATTCCTCACGCAATGCGATCAGCCCCAGGTAGTTGAATCCTTCAGCATAATTTGGAAAACACCGGGTGAGAAGCTCGAACCTCGCTTTGGCTTCTTTGTATTGCAAGGAATCAATCAGATCCGCTGCTTCTTCTTCAATGTCATCGGGCACTTCTCGTGCCTGCACCTCATAGCGCCAACAGAATGGATCATGAAGATCGACAGGAAAATCTTCTTCGCGTGCAGGCCAACCGTGCTGCTCGAGACGGGAAGAAACGAATCGTCCCAAAATCTTGAGGTCATCGGCAAGCGCATTAAAAGTGGCTCGCCCGGCTGGTGATCGTGGATCAGTCAAGAACAATTGACGAACAAATTCATCGAGCGCTTTCTGGAGCGCATCTTCGCTGCGCACCTGCCGCAATGGATACAAATCAGGAAGCTCTTTCATCTTCCCGCGAATTTCTTTCTTGAGATTAGCCCAGTTGAAGTTGATCTCAGGATTAGCATCTTCAAGCAATTTGCGGAAGTATTCCGAATTCTCAAGATTGTTCTCGCCAATTGCAGCGGCAGCCTCGACCTTTGAATACAAAGTAAAGAGCTTTCGCTGGTTGACTTTACCCGTGGCCTTGTCGCGCGTACCGTGGACGATTGCAACCTGGTTGCCGTGAGTACGAACGTAAGGCATTGACTGTAGCTCCAGATGTTTTTGACTTCGGGAGTATGCCACAAGTTTCATTGTTGTGCAAGCATAAACTTTGCACAACACTTAAAAAGCTAATGTAGATTCAGTCTAGGTTAAACCTCGCACATGTTGTTGCCACTGGTCACCACTTAGATGACTGCGCATATACACCAAGGGATCGCCACGCTATAGAAGTGGCACCATTGCTTTCGTTCAATTAAATGGACTTAGCACGCAGCCGCATCCGTCTACCTATGATAAGCGTACCTTCAAGCGATGCTTGTTGTGTCCAGCTTTGACCGACGGGAGTAGTATTCGATGCTATTGCTTCATGGTGCAATTTTTCGAAATCGATTTTTGCTTTGGGCTGAAGATTCCGAGGCACCTGGTTTAGATGATCTCAGTAATCAGACCTGGCGACAGTCGTCCACACAACCAGTGGAGATAGCTGCCCAATCAGAAATTGGAGAAGGAATAAATTACCCATGGTTACTGCTTGATACAACAGAGCCGGGCGAATCCTTTGTATCAAGCTCCGCGCCTCCGCGGCAACCAGAGCTACTGCCATTTGCGGCGTCAACTGAGAAAGTAAAGGAAGCACTCGCCGCAGCGACCGGACTGCCATGTCTAAACTCCGAACAGATGGGGCTGGGCATTATTTGCATTCCCACAAGCGATGGTTTGCCTCTTGCATCTACTCCGATGATCGGTAGATCGATCGAGGATGCAGATATATCGACAGTGCGATTGTCACCGTGGGAGATACCAGTGCTCTTTATTGAGATGGAGCAGCTGGTCGATCTATTGTGCTATTGCTTTGATACAGAAAAATTGGCTGATGGACTGGTCGTGGGTGAGGACTTGCGATTCTGGGCGATAGCTATGCGTTTTGCAGGAAGCCTGGTAGCGAAACAGCAATTTCTCCCTGGTCTCAAGGCATCGAACGATGGCAGTTTTGCTTGCTGGGATCCAATTTTTGTGGGTGACGATGGAGAGCGATTTGCGTATTTAGCGGCAGGAATGCCACTTGCGTGTTTAGCTCCTGAAGCGGACCCGTTCGAAACTGATGCCAATCAGCCCACCGAGGTTTTGACGAGATTTCTCACCAAGATTACCGATTATCTGGTGAGAAGTTCGCGAAAAGAGAATCTGACGCTCGCCACAAACACGTTGCTTAAAGCAGCCCCTGATGCCACACGACTGAATATGCATCAACGTTGGCTTGAAGCACTAGTCGGTGAAGACAACACGCTTGCGGCAACTGTGGAAGAGGTTGCTAAGTTAAGCGATCAGATTGCCGAGTGGCGCCGCCCCATAGAAGTAGCTTCGGACATTCCTTACCGTCTGTGCCTGCGTCTTGAAGAGCCATTCCTGGAGCATTACACGGAAACTCCTCCGTTGACAGGTGATGACCCTGAGTATGACTATGACGTGGACCCGGAATCCGATTCCAACTCTGCATCTGATGAACTTAGCAATTTCGCACCAGAAACTGATAACGATCATGATGGCGACGGTCAGCCTGCACGCCAATCGATTTCCCGATCATCCTGCCGCATGCCGTGGTATGTCCGCTTTCTGCTCCAATCTCTGAAAGATCCAGGAGTGCTTCTTCCCATTGATACGGTGCTATCGCCATCGCATGAAGATCTGCTGCTACTGCGAGGCGGAAAAGTGAGCGCGCGCGAGTATCTGTTCCGCTCATTGGGACAGGCAGTGAGGTTGTGTCCCGACATCGAAAAAAGCTTTGCTGATGCTCATCCTCAGGGATTTGAACTGGACACCAATCAGGCCTATGAATTCCTTTCCAAAACCGCTCCAATCCTCAAGAATGCCGGCTTCAGCGTGCAACTGCCCAACTGGTGGACTCGCAAGCAGAAGATCGGCGCCAAAGCTAAGGTCTTCTCTTCAGGCAACCAATTGTTTAGCCTCAAAAACATGGCGGCCCTGGACTGGCAACTGGTGTTAGGCGGGCAACCGATATCCGTAAAAGAACTTGAAAAGTTGGCAGAGCTGAAAGTTCCGCTCATACGATGGCAGGGTATGTGGGTGGAATTAAATCCCGAGCAGCTGACGCCCATCCTTCAGTTCTTCAGTGAACATGCCTCAAGGCAAAACGCCACCGGATACGATATCGTCAATCTAGCTCTGGGCGCACAGTCCTTGCCAGAAGGAGTACAGTTTGATGGTATTAGCGGTGATGGCAAGTTAGTTGAAGTAATTCGCCAACTTCAGGGACAGTCCGGCTTTACAGAGCTGTCTGTTCATCAGCACTTCCGCGGACAGCTGCGTCCGTATCAAATAAGAGGCATGTCGTGGCTGGCATTTTTGAAAACATTGGGGTTCGGCGCCTGCCTGGCCGACGACATGGGGCTCGGCAAGACTGTGCAAACTCTGGCGTACATTCAGAAGCACTGGTATGAGCAAGAAGCTGGACAAAGACATCCAACCTTGCTTGTTTGCCCAACATCGGTGATTGGTAATTGGCAAAGGGAAATGGGCAAGTTCACACCCGATCTAGATGTGCTTGTGCACCATGGACAGGACCGCTTAGAAGGTTCCCGTTTTGTACGAGCGGCAAGACGCAGTGCAATTGTTTTGACCAGTTACGCTCTTCTGCACAGAGATTATGACGATCTAAAAGCACTGAATTGGGATCTGATTATTTTGGATGAAGCGCAAAATATAAAAAATCCTGAGACGCAGCAAACAATCGCTGCCTGTTCTTTAAATTCCCGCTTTCGCATTGCCCTGACCGGCACACCTGTAGAAAACAGTGTTGGCGATTTGTGGTCCCTGATGAATTTTCTCAATCCCGGACTTCTGGGCTCGCACAGCTCCTTCAAAGAGAAATTTTTCAAGCCAATACAGATATTCCAGAATGAAGACAAAATGCACTTGCTGAAGCGCTTGACCGGACCGTTCATATTGCGACGATTGAAAACGGACAAATCGATTGTTACCGATCTGCCCGAAAAATTTGAGAGAAAAACGCGCTGTCATCTCAGCAAGGAGCAAGCGTCACTTTATGGGGCGATAGTAGGTGAGGCAGCTAAAGAGCTGGACAATGTGACTGGCATGAAAAGAAAGTCGCTTGTTTTAACAACGATGATGCGGCTCAAGCAGATTTGCGATCATCCTGCCCTGGTCGTAAAAAACAGATCAGCCGGCTCCGGGCGTTCTGGCAAGTTAAAAAGATTGACGGAGATGCTCGAACAAATATTGATCAACGATGAGCGGGCCCTGATTTTTACGCAATTTGCGCAAATGGGGCAGATCATCCAAAACCACGTGCAGAGCGTTACTGGAAAGGAAGTATTATTTTTGCATGGTGGCACGGGACGAAACGCACGCGATCGCATGGTGGAAAGATTTCAGAATCAAGACGGACCTCCAGTGTTTGTGCTGTCGTTGAAAGCAGGTGGCACTGGACTCAATTTGACCAGAGCTAATCATGTCTTCCACTATGATCGCTGGTGGAATCCTGCTGTGGAGAACCAGGCAACAGATCGCGCATTTCGCATCGGGCAGGAAAAAAATGTGGCCGTTCACAAATTCGTTTGCGCCGGCACCCTGGAGGAAAATATCGACGAGCTGATCGAGCGCAAGAAGGCCATTGCCTCCAGTGCAGTAAGCTCTGGAGAAGGCTGGCTGACCGAGCTTTCTACCGCGGAGCTACGCGACATCTTTAGCCTGAAAGAAACACTATTGGTCGATTAGAAAAACCAGAAAAACGAAAGACGAAAGAGGAGAGATGCATGTCAGTTTTCGATGAGATAAATCAATACACGCAATGGCCTCCGTCAAAATTTCAGGAACCACGCGAAGTTGAGCATGGTATCCATCTTAAAAAATCGGTGGCGGAAATTACCGTGCACTGGTGGTCTCAAAGGTGGCTTAAGATCATCGATGAATTCGGTTTGGGCATCAGGTGGGAACGGGCAAAGCTCTACGCCGAGAAAGGACAAGTAATCTCTGTCGGGATTGAGAATGGCTTAGTGAAGGCGTTTGTGCAAGGAGCGGATGAGGAACCTTATCGCGTAACGATATCAGTCAAGACAATTCAGAAAGCGATCTGGACTGCCATCCTCAGCGATCTCGGCAAGACAAGCTTATTTGCCATCAGCCTCGCTTCTGGATCGTTCCCAGCAGAAGAACGTATCAGCCAGGTCTTTCGCGAAAACGGTGTGCTTTTGTTTCCAGACCGCCAGGGCGAACTTCATACCAAATGCACTTGCCTGGATTGGTCCAATCCGTGCAAGCATATCGCCGCTGTTTACCTGATCTTAGCGGCCCAGTTCGACCGAGATCCCTTTTTGTTGTTCAAGCTGAGGGGTTTAGAGCAGAGCGAACTCTTTTCCCTGACCGAACCAACAAGTCTTGAATCAGGCGATTCGAGCGGTGCTGAGTCATTTGAGATGAACGGTCCAACGATTGCGCAACCGCTTTTGCAGGAGGCTGCCGCTGCCACTACTTCAGTCTACTCACGATTTTGGAAATCATCTGTGGTGGCATCAGCAGTGCTGGGAGAATGGATCGCTCAAAAGGAAGTTGCTTCGCTGCCCGTCAGTCTTGGTGACTTCCCTTTCTGGCAAGGCAAAGAGAACTTCCTCCAAAAAATCCATTGTGTATACGAGAGCGCGCCCGACTTCACCCAAAACACTCTTGCTAAACGCGCCTCATCGCTGTTCTAAGATTGCGGCAATTTGCCCTCGCTCACAAACAGCAGGCAATAGTCATTCTTGCAGGCAACAAGCAAGGCGGTAAACGATAGTACGACGAAAATATTCCACTAGCTGAGAAGTTCTATAAAAAGCTGGACTTTGATACGCGCAAAGTTTGAGAAAACAAAGCGGCAATACGAAAGTCTCGCACAAAGCCATTTTTGCGGCGTGCAAGTTTTACAATTGACGGTTAAGAGAGAGAGAAATCTCAGCGAGCGAAACGGTTTAGGAGCTTGTCGGCTAGCTTTTCAATGAACTCCGTTGTGTCCTGTTGTGTGAGTCGCAGCGCTTTGATAGTTTCGGCGAAGGCATGCATGCACTCCACATCAAAGAATCGGCATCTCTGGCCGATTGTCTCCAATTTGGCTCTGTCGCAGAGATGACTCCAACAGACCCCGCGGCTTTGACCAGATACGTAGAAACTGCGATCAAGTTAGTTCACCAGAACGAATACGTCGCAACTGCCCCAGCTCGCGAGCGGGAATTGGTTAAAACGCAGTCTCCATATCCTATTCTCAAAGCCGGCTCTCGACCAAGCTCAGTCATCATGAAAGCGGCCAAAGCAGCTGTATGCAGCAACGACAGCGAACTTTCCGACGCTATCTATAAAATGAAGTCTAAGAACCTCGGACTGATTCTTGCAGCTGAAAGCGATAGTCCCTGCGGCTGCGATTACTTTTATGCCGATTCAAAATATATACAGACAGAAGAAGAAAATCGCTTTTTCCTGGCAATTTACAGTCAGATCAAGCCGACGAGTCGAAAGAAATTCGTAGTCACCCAAAAAACCTGGGAGCCGATGCTTTGCAAGCCCGAGTCAGTGTTGAATGGAGTAATCTAGTTTTACGGCCGTGGGCTGTTAGTAGCCCGGTTAATACGCCCGACAGAGTGAAGCGCCAAATGCTTCGCTGATCGAAAATAAGCCCTAAACGGTCCGGGCGCATTAAACTAAGTTTCAGGCGATCCAATGAAACAGACTTGCGGTTATCATTGACGATAAAATTCATTTTTTGCTGAACCACCCTTTCTCTGGATGTAAACAGAAATGACCGCTAGCAGGTGGCTGACTTACTAGCTAAAAAATTCATTAAAATCAAAGCAATTGCAGTGTCAGGGTAAAAACAAATGTCAACTCAAACAACACCTAAATTACTGGTTCTGGATCACTTTATCGATGGTAAATACGTCGCATCAATTGATGAACAAACGTTTGCCAATATCAATCCGGCAACGGGCGAAATTTTCGCTCAGGTGGCACATGGTTCTAGCAAAGAAATAGATATGGCCGCTCAAGCCGCGCAGAAAGCTTACGAACATGGACCGTGGGCGAAAATGTCGCTACGAGAACGAGCGGTAATTGTGCATAGAATAGGCGATATTATCCTCGCTCGTAAAGATGAATTAGCGAAAGCCGAAACTCTAGACACTGGCAAACCACTGCGTGAAACCCTGGAAGGTGACATTCCGCGCGCGGCTTTGAATTTTCACTTTTTCGCTGATTTCGCTTCGTCAATAAACGACGAATATTATGTCGCCAGCGAAAACGAGCGCCATCTATCAGTAAGAGAGCCAGTTGGCGTCATCGGTTTGATTACTCCCTGGAATCTGCCACTGTATTTAGCCACCTGGAAAATCGCTCCATGCTTGATGATGGGCAATTCTTGCATCCTCAAACCAGCGGAGTGGACGCCTTACACGGCTGCGTTACTGGGAGAAATCGTTAACGAGGCCGGCTTACCGCCTGGTGTTTTCAACGTCGTGCAGGGATTTGGAGCAGATGGTGCTGGCGAAGCGTTAACCAGACATCCATTAATAAGCAGAATTTCATTCACCGGTGAAACATCAACGGGCAAAGCGATCATGAAAGCAGCGTCTGAATCGTTAAAGAAATGCTCTTTTGAGTTAGGTGGAAAAGGAGCAAACATAATTTTTCCTGACGCCGACCTGGAGGAAGCGATTCCGACAGCAGTGCGTGCGGCTTTTCGTAATCAAGGTCAAATTTGTCTGGCTGGGTCGCGACTGTTTGTGCAAGAGAAAATATTCGACAAGGTTGTAGAAGCCATGGTTGCCCGCACCAACAAAATCAAAGTTGGTGACCCGCTCAGTCTCGACACAGATATGGGTGCCTTAATCAGTCAAGAACACATGGCAAAAGTACAATCGTACATCGAGCTTGGTAAGGCCGAAGGCAAGCTCCTGACGGGAGGTCAGCGCCTGAACGAACTCGGGAAAGGCAATTTTCTTTCGCCAGCAATCTTTACTGGCCTTGCCTACAATTCTCGATTTTGTCAGGAAGAGATTTTTGGACCAGCACTGCCGGTAATACCATTCAAAACAGCCGAAGATGCCATCGCCATGACAAACAGCACAGCCTATGGGCTCTCGGCGAGCGTATGGAGCAAAGATGTAGACCTTTGCCACTCAGTTTCGAGCAAATTGAAAACTGGTCTGGTCTGGGTCAACACCTGGTTTGCCCGTGACTTGCGCACACCTTTTGGTGGTCAAAAGGCCTCTGGAATTGGGCGCGAGGGTGGCAAATACAGCCTCGATTTCTTCTGCGAACAAAAAACTATCAGTTACAAATACAAAGGTTGAAGACCTTACAATCAGACATCCTACGAAAAGCAATGGGAGCAAAAATATGTCTCTGAGTTCCTCTAAAGAAGCAGAATCAGATGAAAGCGTTAGCTCGAGCGAATCTCAAGTAAAGCTCAAAGAATACACGGCGCAAGTTCGTGCGCAATACGAAGCAAATCTCAAAGCTCTGGTCGACATCCCCAGTGTGAGCATGGACCCAGCTTTTAAAGCGGATGTACTAAGAGCGGCAGAGAGAGCCTGCCAATTATTGAAGGATGCTGGAGCACATGCCGAGGTGATTCAGACTGAGGGCTATCCCGTTATTTTTGGCGAATACGCAAGCGATCCAAAGTATCCCACCGTCACTATTTACAATCACATCGATGTACAACCGGCAGAACCGGCTGAATGGCAATCGCCGCCATTCGACATGAAAATTGAAAATGATGTTTATTTGGGAAGGGGAACTACAGACGACAAAGGCCCAGCTCTAGCCGTTCTGTATGCCGCCAAATACGCTCATGAAAATAAATTTCCGATCAATATCAAATTTATCTGGGAGCTGGAAGAAGAAAACGGCAGCCCCTCATTTGAAGGATTTCTCAATAAGAACAAATCGAAATTACACACTGATTCAGTTGTAGTGTCCGACACAATCTGGGTTTCCCGCGAACGTCCAGCCATTGCTTATGGCTTGAGAGGACTGCAATGTGTTCTTGTGAAACTCAAAACCGGCGTCAAAGATGTTCATTCTGGAACGACTGGCGGACTGGCCCGAAATCCAATCGGCGAATTATGTCAGCTAATATCTGAATGTTACGACGCCAAAACCGGCGTTGTGCGCATACCAGGGTTTTATGATGACGCCCAGGCAGCAAGCGGTCATGAAGTCGATAATTTCGTCGAGTCCGGTTTCGACGTTAACAATTTCAAGAAAGCGCACGAATTGCACTCGTTGCGCACAAATGACAATCGAGAAGCCTCAGAAAGAATCTGGGCCAAGCCGACGTTTGAAGTCCATGGTATTACTGGCGGTTATAGCGGCGCTGGTGTAAAGACCATTGTTCCGCATCAGGCCGAAGCAAAAATCAGCATGCGCCTGGTTCCGGATCAAAATCCTGATAAAATTCTCAAACTTTTCTCTGACTTCGTCAAAGAGAAATCGCCTGATTGCGAAGTGGTGCCACAGGGAGCGTTGCGGCCATACTCTGGCGAATTTGAAGGACAATACGCTCAAGCAGCAGCCGAAGCGATGCTTGCCGCATTCAACAAGAAAGCCGCTTTTACAAGAGAAGGTGGCTCGATCGGTGCAGTCCTCAGCATGCATGACGAATTGAAAGTCCCAATTGTATTTCTGGGACTTTCATTGCCAGAACATGGCTATCATGCAATCAACGAAAACTTTGACTGGCAGCAAGCCGAAGGCGGCATTCGCATGTTTATCTCTTATTTCGACAAACTCAGTCGATTGAAAAAGTAAATATCAAGCTTGAAAAGGATGTTCAGTTACTACTGCAATTCTCTTCGCTTGTTCCGAGCCGTTCGAGTGATCGAGAGCTGAATTTACTGTGAGATGGCTAGCCGCTATCTGCTCATTTGATTCCAGTTTATAGCCGAAGCCATAGAGGCTGGCGATAATTGAGCGTGCGCCCGGTTCGTCCAATTTTCTTCGTAAACGCTTAATATGACCACGAACAGTGTCGTCGGATTTGACTTCATTCAATCCCCAGAGTCTTAAGAGCAGTTCTTCATGACTGAAAATCTGGTCACGATTATTTAGAAGAAATTCAAACAACTCATATTCTTTAGGAGCCAGATGCACAGGCACTCCGCCTTTCAGCACTCTCTTAGATTTGACATCGACAACCAGATTGCGCAGACGAATTTCGGACTTCTCAGTTGGCGCCGCACCATGCAAAAGTGTATTCACTGTGTCGCTCAAAACGTGCAGCTGCACAGGCTTGACGATGTAGGCATCGGCTCTAGCTGGACCTTCATGAGCTGGCAAATTCTCTGTGCTGAGCATAATTATTGAAATCTTTGCAGACGTTTGTCGATACATTTTGCAAATGTCGATGCTTCGCGCCTCTTGATCAACCAAATCAAGAACAACGAGATCGTACTCTGCTCGAGCCTCTTTCAGCTCATTGAGCCCCTGATTCTCGTCTTTAGCAACGTGAACAGAGTGATTTGCTTCAGTCAGCCAACTTGAAATCGCACTGGCTAGATTCGGTTCGCTTTCAACTAATAAAATTGTCGCCACTGTTATGCATCCCATTCAATAAGACATACAGACACATGCGAGCGAATTCAAAAAAATGTACTCGCCTTCATCTTCCTAGTTTTAGCACTCGAATGTGACCAGAATGTGTTCCAAACTTTGCTAAGCGTGCTGAGATGCTTCCAATCAGGCCAATCTTGATTTGTAATTTGTCGAGCACGTATTCCATGGATGAGTGCAAAGTCATCCAATTGCTGGATTGACACTTTTATTTCCATTAACAAAATGGGTATAAAGCATTAACGAAGCTATGATTAACTTCTAGTAAGCGACCCACCCCGGACGCATCGTCTGCTCGCCTGCTCGCCTGCACGCTAAGCACGCGTCCAGTCGCTCCATTCATCATGTTTAAGAGGTCTCCGCCATGTCTTTGTTTAAATCACTATCAACAGGTGCCGGTTCGGCCGTAAAGCTGATGAAAATGAATTCAATCCCGGGGACAGAGGATTTGCGTTTTCTCCTGACTACCGCTAGAGATGCAAAAAAATGCGCAGAGCTGCCTTTCCAAAATCCCTCAAACGGCATGACCTTCACGATCAAAGTCATTCCACCGGCACTACAAGCAGGACCAAAATGGACCTTTGAACGCGGCGAAAGCCCAAACTCCGTCTTCGTCTGGGTGCGTGAAAGCCCTGAAGTCATGATGATTCAAAACAAAATCAAGATTGACTGCGCATCTCAAGCTGTTCACGGCTCCGCTCAAGAAAACGATTCGATGGAAGCACAAACTCATGATGGAGTCATCTTTTCCCAATCAACTCAAAACGGTTCATCGACGTTTAACAACATGCCCAGTCAAAATCTTGGTTCTGGCGTGGGTTTTGATTCTCTGCAAAATAGCGGGCCGCAACCTAAACAGTACAGCGGTTGGATGCCGGAGCAGTATCAAGTCAAATTACCCGAAGCAGTCGATCTTCAGGAGGAAGTTGCAAACAACATCTATGAAGCGCTTACTGATGTCAAAACTGGTCTGGTCAAATTTTTTGCCTTCGTCTTTTTTCTGCAACGAGAAGTTGCCCATCACGAAAAAAATGCCACCAAATTATCAATTCTCACTTTTGATTTCAAAAATCAAACTGGCGAGCCCATGCCCCTTCCACCCGAGTTCGTGCTCTGGCTTTCAGGTAAAGTGAATTCTTTAGTCACCAGTCTCGATGTATTGACACGTCTTGAAACGGGCGAATTTGCACTCTTACTCAGCGGCACAGGCGCAAGCGATGGAGCCTTGTCTGCTGAAGTTCTTTATCAACAAATCGTTGAAGATGAAGGCTTTGCCAAACTAGAAACCGATCCTCGAGCACTGGCAATTGGATGCGCAAGTATTCCAGAAACGTGCAAAGACGCTGGCGTATTGCTCGCAGCATCTATAAAAGCGAAAGACATGGCTCGAACAGCGGGCAAAAAGTCGTTGCTTTTTCCAAACCGCTAAAGCACTAATCAAACTTCGTCTGTCAATCGAACAATGGTACGCGCGGTTGCAACAAGAAATTTTTCATATTTTTTCATCCGTTAACGCTTGAATTCATTTTAGAACTAATTCAATCAAAACGATAGCCTGAGCGGCAATTGCTTGACCAGCACCAATTTCGCCGAGTCCTTCCATTGTTTTCGCTTTGATGCTTACCTGCTCAATACCTATTTTCAGTGCGCCAGAAAGATTGGCACGCATCAACTCATAAAACTTCGAAAACTTCGGTTTCTCAGCGATTAAAATGGAATCTATATTGATAATTCGATAATTCCGCTGCACCAGAAGCATGCCGACTTTCTTCAACAAATTGACGCTATTAGCGCCTGCATAGGCTTGCTCGGAAGGCGGGTAGTGTACACCAATATCTCCCAGACAAGCGGCGCCCAGCAGCGCATCGATCACAGCATGAGTGAGGGCATCTCCATCTGAGTGACCGACCAATCCTTTATCGAAAGGAATATCGACACCACCAAGAATAAGTTTACGCCCGGTTTCCAGGCGATGAATATCGTAACCCTGTCCTATGCGCACGTTCTACATTCCTATTGTTTGATTGTCAGCTCAGTATTAAAAACTGAGTGCCGGCTTCAACCGTGTCACCGACTTTAACACTTAGTGCAGAAACCTTGCCGTCTTGATCCGCGATTACTTCGGACTCCATTTTCATTGCTTCGAGAATGAGGAGCTTTCCGCCTTTCTTTACAGTGTCGCCCTCTTTAACGAAAATTTCTTTCACCAATCCATGCATGCCAGCGACTATAGAACCTGGCTGGGCGCCATGGGAGCTTGCTGTGGAAGCAGTTTGCGCACTCGAACGAACTGATGATTGGGCTGAGCGCTCCCCAAGCGAACGGCTCGCTGCTCCGCCATTAGATTTTGCACCACTGGAAACCAATCGCAGTTGAGCAACGGCAGCGTTTTCTAAATCGACAACTTCACTGACTGAAACTTTGAACTGTTTCTGATTCACTTCCACTGAAAAATTTCGCACCGGGCTATTTTCGAAGTTTTTTGCAGAAACGTTGCCTGCAGCACCGGTGCCATTAGTTGACGGAGCTGTGACTGCTTTTGGTTGTGCATTTTTGCCAAATTCTTGGGGAAAGCGTTTCATAAAAATTCCTTCCACATACTTGGTGTCAACTTCGCCTGCATGAAAAGTAGCGTCCTGCATGAGGGCAATATGAAAAGGTAAGGTCGTCGAAACACCCTCGATTTTGTAATCGCGCAGGGCAACAAGCGCTCTTGCTATGCATTCATTTCGATCGCGTCCCCAGACCACAAGTTTAGCGAGAAGAGAATCATAAAAAGGTAGAATCTGATAGCCCTGATAACAGGCCGAATCAATACGCAACCAGGGCAAACGTGGCTCTACGTAGGTCGTGACTGTTCCAGGGCTGGGCATGAAGTTTTTGAACGGATCTTCAGCGTTGATCCGAAATTCAATCGAGTGACCGCGTGATACCACATCTTCTTGTCTGAACGAAAGTTTTTCGCCAGTTGCCACACGAATTTGTTCTTTGACAATGTCGATTCCAGTCACCATTTCAGTGATCGGATGCTCGACCTGAACACGTGTATTAACTTCGAGAAAATAATACTCATCGCCAGACACCAGAAATTCCAGAGTGCCGGCCGAAGTGTATCCTAGAGCTGTAGCGCCTTTGACAGCCGATTGCAATAACTGCTGACGGACGGAGTCATTCAATATAGGCGCCGGTGTTTCTTCCACTAGTTTTTGATGGCGTCTTTGACTAGAGCAATCGCGTTCGCCCAAATGAACGACGTATCCGTGCTCATCACCTAAAACCTGAACTTCGATATGATGAGGATTATCGAGATATTTTTCGACATAAACTTCATCCGAGCCAAAATAGCTGAGACCTTCTCGTTGAGCAGAAGAAAGAGCCGATTCTACATCGCTTTCCGAACGAACGACTTTCAAACCTCTGCCACCACCGCCGGCACTAGCTTTAATGGCCACTGGATAACCATATTTCTTGGCCAGTTCTTTTACTTTCTCTGGCGTCGTGACTGGATCAGTCGTGCCAGGAACGACGGGTACGCCCGCTCGCTCCATTGTGCGTCTGGCTTCGACTTTCGACCCCATACTGCGAATGATGTCTGGACGTGGACCAATGAATTTTATCGAGGCGGCCGCTAAGGCTTCGGCAAAATCGCCATTTTCCGAAAGAAAGCCGTAACCAGGGTGGACGGCTTGCGCTCCCGATTTTTTGGCAATATCTATAATCTGCGCCGAATCAAGATAAACTTTGCCAGGTTGACCATCCATTCTCCAGCTTTCATCAGCGAGAGTAACGTGTCGACTCTCTTTGTCGGCATCGGAAAAAATTGCCACCGTTTTAATGCCCAGTTCACGACAGGCCGTCATTACACGGACTGCAATCTCGCCGCGATTGGCTATCAGCACTTTGCTAAACATTGGCTCTTCCGCTCCCCTACACATACGACTCTTGACTACAACTTATTGAAAACTAAATTACTTTTCAAAACCCCTTAAGAGTAAGCGCAAACCCGCAAATTGATGACAATTATGGAATTAGAACTTCCTAAAATCTTCAGACTACCTATTGATTGGCTGGCTAGGCTAAACTGCCCCAGTCAGGGAACGCGTTTTAGACGATAAATGAGCAATGCAACACTTGTCGAAGTGTTTGAGTATCCAATTTCAGCATTCTCTTGAGATGGTACTATCGTGTCGTGGCTAGTCCATGCCCTGATTTGAGAGCAAGTAAGACATATATGTGCGATATTTAGGGGCCCGAGGAGACTGTTTTCAATGACCTCTACTGAGATAAAGACCGTCTTCATGGCAGGCAGCGGTTTTATGGGTTCGGCTATCGCCTTCCTCATAGCCACTAAAACCAACTGCATAGTATATCTTTACGATATTTTACCTGAGTCTTTAAAAAAAGCAGAAGCCGGAATCGCCAAAATGGGCAAAAGTTCTGTTGAGAAAGGCTTCATATCGGCTGAGAAATTAGACGACGCAGTCAAGAGAATCAAAACAGTTGCTGACTTAAAAAACGCTGCTTCGGCCGATCTCGTCATTGAAGCTATTGCTGAAGTATTAACGGTTAAGCAAGAATTGTTCGGCAAACTGGACAGCATCTGCAAACCTGAAACCATTTTTGCGTCAAACACTTCGTCTTTGCCCATTACCAGTATTGCTGCCTCGACCCAAAGAGCCAAACAGGTCATTGGCATGCACTTCTTCTCTCCCGCTCACATCATGAAATTGCTTGAGTTAATACCCGGTATCGATACCGCACCAGATGTGGTGCAGGCTGTTACCG
>Ga0182030_10011972_pt1 | contig 17449 bp, 14 predicted proteins | sample 812S3MmetaG_FD_121299 | JGI IMG/M metagenome (GOLD analysis project Ga0182030, IMG submission 121299) | Permafrost microbial communities from Stordalen Mire, Sweden - 812S3M metaG (Illumina Assembly) | ecosystem: Environmental > Terrestrial > Soil > Wetlands > Permafrost | place: Sweden...
AGTAAAGGGCGAGGGTCGCCAGCGCTAGAAACGCCGCCAGCAGCCAGGCCGGAAAACGCGGCCCGGTCCTGGCCGGGGCGGAAGCCCTCGTCGGAGCCGGTTTGGATGGGGTCGCGGGTTTGCGCATGCGCCGCCCCACCATTAACAGAAGCGTGGCGACTTTGGCACGCCCGTTTTGCGGAAGAAACGATGCTATCGTTTGCGGGTATTGTCTTAATTGAAAGTTCACTTTCTGGGCGCGCGGTTTGCGCGAAAGCTGCATCTACGGATGCCGTTAATCTTTATTGCGACATCCTCAATCCGGCAGGCCGGAAGAAATAGTGAACTGCCGGACGGATGCCGGCATTCATCTTTCGCCGCGCGGACTCAATACCGCATCAGTTTGATTTTGATGAGGTTTCCTTGCGAGCCGAGCGGAAGGCCGTCATCGCTGATATCGCCGTTGATAAGCGACGTTCGTTTCCAGACACCGTTGTTGTCGAACACGCCTTCCTCAATCAACAGACCCTGCACCGAGGTGAATCCCGAATCCAGGCTGGGTTTGAAATCAACGGCGGCATCAAATCCGGCCAGCAGAAACTCGTCAGGCCCCAACTGGCCAATCAGCACCCGGCCCGAAGGGGCCGGCGGGCCGGACGCCTCCAACGGCTTGCCGGAACTTCTCACGGGCGGACGAAAGCGAACCAGAATATCATAGCCATCAAAAGAGAGCTCGCGTCCCGGTATGAATTCCTCTTCGACTGCGGCCTGAAGTTTGCCTTTGACCTGCAAATCGGCGATGACCGGCAGGGCGGTTTTGAGTATTCTGAAATTGGCGGCCATGTCGGTGAACCCCGGCGACAATTCGCTGCCGGAATTGGCGTCTATGCCGTAGGGACAGAACCCGATGGCCGAGAACTCGCCCAAGGCGTAGAAACAATAGCGCGCGAACACCGTCCCGCTGCCTGTCTCGACGACGTAGAGCGGATTATCCGGGCGCGTGTAGCGCGAAAGGATCATGCGGTAAATGAGCGGCGACTGGTGATAAATGTCGGGGCCGAGGATGTCAATGTTTGGCGCCGTGACTTTCCACAGGTTGATCATGTGTGACTGCGGCCCGCCGCTGGGGTAGCTGTCGCCGGGCCGGTCGAACTCGTTGAAGCGATCGCTGGTTCCTTCTCCGCCCATCCAGACATTGCAATACATCGGGAGCGGATACTCCGCCTTGCCGGCCTTGGCCACAGCGTTGATGTAGCTCGAAAGATAATAGCCGGTGAACATTTCCTCGGCGCGCGGGCCGAACACCTCGCTCCACGTTCCCGGTTTCAGCTTCAGCCCGGTCACGAGATTTTCCGGCACCGGCCCATTGAACAGCCTGGTGCTCTCCGGGGAATAATCGCGCGGTGAACCCAAAATGCCCGACTCGTTTTCAACCTGGACGAGAACCACCGTGTGATCGTTGCCGTCAATTTCCTTGATGTGCTTCATCAGCTCCGCGAATGCCGTGCGGTCGGCTTCCAGCGTCGCCTGGCCATGCGGCGAAAGCACCCGGATGGGACGCCCGCCATAATCGAGCACCCGGGGAAACCGTTTCGTGTCGGCCTTCACCCACGCCGGCACGTAATCCATCGCCCCGTTTTTCCAGGTGCCGAACCACAGCGGGATGGCGTGCAATCCCTGGCTGCGCAGGCCCTTGATGATTTGGTCAACGCCGCTGAAATCAAATTTGCCCTCCTGCGGCTCGATCTGTTCCCAGTAAATGGGATACTCGATGGTGTTGGCATTGAGCGCCTTGAATTTCGGCCAGGCATTCTCCATGCGGTCGGGGAAGCCCGAGGGATTATTGACCTGTCCGCCAAGGACGATGAACGGTTTGCCGTCCACAAACAGTTGCGTGAGCGCGCCCCGTTTTTCGAGGTGCGGCATGGTTTGAGTTTGCGCACCGGCGGCGACGACGAGCGCGAACAGGCTGATGCAGCTGAACAGAATTTTTCTTTTCATGAATAATCTCCTCATTATTGGCTGTGGAATTTGGCGCGCTGAACAGTGGGGTCATCGTGGGGAAAGCGTAATTCGCTGTCGGACTGGCTGGCCAACGCAATCTCAACGCGACCATTTTCTGCCATGGAAATGGAAATGCTCACTGCGGGACAATTACTGCGCGGAAAAAGTTTGTTTGTCAATAACAAACATTATGTCATAAACTGGGCCTTGTCACCACTCAAGAGCCAAACGAAAAGTTGTTGTCAGTCAAATTTAACGGAGGCTGTCGGCCTCAAACCTGCTAAATACAATATGTCAAAAATCAAACTTGTCAGTTCACCCGGCCAGAAGACACACGGTTTTTCAAGAATGGTTTTGATTGCGTTTGCCTGCCTGGCCTTTGCGTCCGTGGGTTTCGGGCAGCAGACATTTGTCGGCGTTCACGGCCAGCTCAATGTTCAAGGAACCAAAATCGTTGATAAAAACGGCAATCCCGTCACGCTGCACGGAATGTCGCTGTATTGCTGGGCTTCACAGGGGACGCAATTTTTCAATGCCAGCGCCATCAATCATCTTGCCCAGGACTGGAAATGCACCGTCATCCGAATCGCCATCCTGCCCAGCGCCTACAAGCGAAATCCCACGAACGAATTAAACAAGGTAAAGACCGTGATGGATGCGTGCATCGCCAACGGGATTTACGCGATCATTGACTGGCATGCGATGGGCGGCGCGCAAAACGACATCGCGTCATCCCAGGCTTTTTTTTCGACCCTGGCTTCGACCTACGGAAAAACGCCCAACATCATGTTTGAACCGTGGAACGAACCGGTGCAGGAATCCTGGCCGGTCATCAAGGCTTATCATGAGGCGATCATTTCAACGATCCGCGCCATTGACCCGGACAGCATCATCATTTGCGGCAGCCGGCATTGGGACCAGGAATGCGCCGAGGCGTCCGCGAACCCCATCACCATTTCAACGAACATCGCCTACTCGATCCACTTTTACGCGGCGACCCACCGGCAGTCACTGCGCGACAATGGAACGGCGGCCATGAAAAACGGGGTCGCTCTTTTTGCCACCGAATACGGCACCAGCTCGGCCTCCGGCGGCGGCGCCTACGATCCCCCGGAAACGCAATTATGGTGGACCTGGCTGGATGCGAACAACATCGGCTGTTGCAACTGGTCGGTGGCGGCCCTGGGCGAAACGTCCGCCGCCTTCCAGCCCGGCGCCAGCGCAACGGGGCCATGGACCGATGACATGCTTAAACCCTCCGGCATATTGGTGCGGAATTACATCATGAGCAAATACCCGCCCGCGCCGCCTCAATGAATTAAAGACCCGGCGCGGCAAAAATTTCTTTGCGTGAGATTCTCCGCGCGCAAAAGCCCGGCAACCTCGGGCAGCGGGCATTTCCGCCGGCAAAAAACGTCCAATCTTTGCCAAAAATGGTTTGGACGGATTTTCACGCCGGTGCGATCTTGAATTGAAAGCCTATGAAAAAACTTACATTGCTCGCAATTCCGGCGGCGTTCGCGCTCGCCTTCACCACCAACGCCCTGGCCGCCGACGGCAAGGCGGTTTATGCCGACAACTGCGCCAAGTGCCACGGCGACGACGGCAAAGGCCAGACAACGATGGGCAAGAGAATCGGCGCCCGCGATTACACCGATGCCGCGGTGCAGGCGTCGTTCACCGACGCGGACGGCATCAAGGCCGTCAAGGAAGGATTCACGAAGGACGGCAAGACGCTGATGAAGCCTTTCACATTGTCGGATGACGACATCAAGGCCGTCATCACCTACATGCGGACGTTCAAGAAGTAATTGCCGCGCGAAAGCGGAATTGACCGGTCGCGGCAGGGCGGTTTGTCGCGTCGCAACGGAGTGAAAACCGGAGCGACGCGGAAAGCTATGCTGTCAATCGCCTTTGCAACCTATCTCGGTATTAGCAAACCACCCGCCTCCGAGGCGGGGCAATGACACAAGAAGATTTGGCTTCATAAGCATCTGCATCTCACCACGTAGCGCCTATCTCCTTAGGAGGTGCCGGACAATTACTCCAATTGTATTTACTAGCCGTAAATGACGGCCGCGATGACACTTGCGATAATAGAAACGGGAAACCCGATTACCGCAAGCCAGCGAAGTCTATCGGACAAGTCATGTCGGCGCTTTCCTTGACCTATGGCAAAGACACCTGCGGGAAATCCTTTCATAAGTCCCATCGCCACAAGCCAAAAGCTGCCGCCTGTGACAAGCGGGGGAAGCAGAAACTCTTCGGGCTTCGAGGATCGAAGACCCGACCGATAACCCCACCAAGAGTTGAGGAAGACCAAAGAGCACGTAAGCAATATCAAAATCGAAAAAGTGAGGGGATTACCGCGTGCTAGCCACCAATACCACGGGCGCATGCCATCAAGCCAAGTTGAAATCCCCTCATTCAGTTTGGTCGTCATATTCTGCGAGCCCTCTATGTTCACATAGACATTTTGCGTCCAGTGGGAATCGAGAGATAGGTAAGCACGTCGAGATGGTTCACGATTGACCACTCGCGCTGAGAATTTGACAATCCTTTTTTTCCTAGGGTTCTCGAACGCTCGGAGTTTGTTGACCTCGGTGAATGTGAGTGAGATGCCGTCTTTGCCTGTGATGGTGTATTCGATGTCGTCGCCGAAATCCTTAAGCAGCCGGTTCAACGCGTCAAGGTCGGCGTCGTGCATTACAAATGCGGCACCGAGATGACCTGTGCGTGAGGCGTCCATAAGATGATTCCTATTGTTTGTGTGGTTTTGGCACCTAACATTTAGGTAGGCCATCGGTTTTGTGGCCTAACTGGTTTATGGTTAAAATGATATTCTGAACTTAACCGTTTGTCGAGCAAAAAGTTCCCCTAATTACGACGCTCGATGCGCTCCCGGCAAAGGCGGCAAGCTGCCCGCGTTATTTGATTTTCTCCACCTGAATTTTCGCCGGGTCGCTCACGCCCAGTTGGAGCAGCACGGCGTTGGTGTAAATTTCCAGATGCGGCGCGAACTCCGGCGCTTTCGCGGCGCGGCGTTCGCGGTCCAGTTCCCGGACGGCCATCGTGTCGAGCGCCACGGGATCGCGGCTGAACCAAAGCTGGTCCGGCACGGACGAGTAATGCAGCAGGCCGCGCTCGCCGCCTTCATACTGGCCGATGAGCGCGTCGGTGATGTTCAGCGCGACGCGGTCGCCGAGCGCGGGCAGGGCGTAAATTTCCGGCACGGCCACGGCGAGCCGGCCCGGATCGCCCTCGAACCGCATGGTGTTGTCCACGCTGGCCATCGCCAGGCTGTAAAGATGGCCATAGACGCCGATGTCGTTGTCATTGAGCAGCGGCGCGACGCTGATGATTTTGGTGATGTCGCGGCTGACCAGTTCAGAGACGAAGGATTTGCGCCCGACGCTTTCGCCCTTTTTGCCGAATTCGAAATCGCCCCAGACGAGGGTGCCGATGATGGCGGTGTCGGGGTTGTAAAAATTCGTCGGGTCATAACCCGCATCCGCCGCGCCGGCCGCGCGCACGCCGAGCTGCGCGGCGAGCCGGGAGAATCCGGCGGCGCGCAAATCGTCCGCGTGCCGGTCCCAGATGATGATGTGATCCGCCGCCACGCCCGCATCGAGCAGCCCATGAATCACCGCCGCCACAATCGCCGGTCGCGTGCCGCTGATTTCGCCGGGTTCGGCGCAAACCTTGATGCCGACGACATCCTGCGTGGAAACGAGGCTCCGCCATGCTTCGGCGCCGGTTGCCTTGCCAGTGAAATTCACGAGTCCGCGGTTGACCATGTCTTGAACAACGGCGGCATCCGGCTGGAAATCGAAAACGGCGTTTGAATTCTCGACGATGACGACGCGCGCGGGCGCGTTGGCGGCGCGCAGCGAAAAAAGTTCGGCAGCTTGAACGGTTAAATTGAAAATGCAAAGTGCCAGCAAAACAGGGGCGCGACGCAACCAAGGCGTCGTAATCCTAATCGTCATCTTAATCCGCCCCTTCGAGTGGTTACGATTCAGAGCAGGATTAAGATTACGGCAAAATCCGGTTTGTGCGTTTCTTGACACTTCAGGGCGTGAATGATAACACCAGCACCGATGCTGGCCATAAAAAATAGGCGGAGCGCGGATGGAGGATGGAAGATGGAGAATGGAATTGTGGGGCGGCACGCCGTTTGCCATCTTCCCTCTTCCATGCTCCATCTTCGCATTTTGTTTTTCCTGGCGCTCGCCGTTTTCATCTCCGGCTGCGCGCCGTCGGGGTCGCGCGCGCTGCTCGCCGGAAAAAAACTGCTGGATCGCGGCGATTACGCCGGCGCGGCGGCGCAATTCAAAACCGCCACGACGCTGCTGGCCACGAACGCGGCGGCGTGGAATTATTTGGGCGTCGCTTTGCAACACGCCGGGCAGCCGGCGGACGCGGCGCGGGCGTATCAAAACGCGCTGAAGTTCGACCGCGACCTGGTGGAGGCGCATTACAATCTCGGCTGCCTCTGGCTGGAGCAGAACCGGCCCGACGCGGCCCGGACGGAATTCACCGCCTACACGCTGCGGCGCGGCAACGCGCCGGAAGGCTGGCTCAAACTCGGCGCGGCGCAACTCAAGCTGCACGACCTGCTCCCGGCGGAAAAAAGTTTCAGCAACGCGCTGTCTCTCAACACGAACAACGCCGGGGCGTTGAACGGCCTTGGCCTGGCGAGCGTCGAGCGCGGACGCCCGCAGGACGCGGCGCAATTTTTTTCCGCCGCCATCCGGTTTCATCCTGATTATTCGCCAGCCTTATTGAATCTCGCGACGGTGGACCGGCAGTATTTGCGCGACGACGCGCAGGCGCTCAAAAATTACCGCGCGTATCTGGCGCTCACACCGCGCCCGGCGGATTGGGGCGCCGTCAACGATCTGGTCAACGGCTGGGAACAACCGGTGCTGGTCGCGGCGATAAAACTGCCGCCGGCGAAGGAAAATGAAATGGCCGTTCCCGCGAAGTCAAACGCCGCCGATGTAAAACCGCCGCCGGTTGCCGCCATTCATCCGCCCTTGTTGCCAAAGGCGCCGCCCGGCGGAAGAAATGCCCCCGCGCCGCCGCGCCCGGCGTCGCCGGCGGTGGTTGTCACTGTTCCGCCGGAAACGGCGATGGTGACGGCCCCGGATGTGGCCGCGCCGGGCAATACTGTTTCGCCGGAAGCGCCCGCAGAACCGGCCACGGCCGGGAAACCGAGTGTGTGGCAACGGATGAATCCGGTTCGCTGGTTTGGTGGGTCTGCGACGCAATCGGAAAATTACGTCCAAAACCGAGTGACGCCGCTGGCGCCCGAAAATCCGGGGCCGGCTCCCGCCACGATTGCGTCCGCAACGCCGCCGGTGGCCGCCGCGCCGGTGAAGCTGGTTCCGCCCGCGCCGCCGACATTCCCGCGCTATTTGTATCTCTCGCCGTCCAAGCCGAAGGCGGGCGACCGGCAAGCGGCGGCCCGCGCGTTTGCCGACGCGCGGCAAGCCGAGCAAAATCAGGATTTGGCGGCGGCCATGAATTCGTATCGCAAGGCGGCGGAACTGGACCCGTCGTGGTTTGAGGCGCAATATAATTACGCCGTGCTGGCCTACCAGTCGCAGGATTTCAACCATTCGCTGGCCGCCTGCGAAATGGCGCTGGCCCTCGAACCCGGCTCGGCGGACGCGCGTTACACCTTTGCGCTGGCATTGAAGTCGGCGGGCTATGCGACCGACGCGGTGAACGAATTGAAGAAAATCGCGGCGGCGAACCCGGACGAGGCGCGGGCGCAACTGGCGCTCGGCAACCTTTACGCGCAGCAGCTTCGCGATCCGGCGCAGGCGCGGCCGCACTATTTGAAATGGCTGGAACTGGACCCGCACAATCCGAAGGCGACCAACATCCGCTACTGGCTCTCCGCCAACCCGCCGTGAAAAATTTGGCTGGCCTTCCGAAGCGGAGGCCGTAATCTCGCCTGCATGATTGCCGCCGCCGCGCCACCTGCCACGAATGGCATGCCATTCAACTGGTTTGACGTGTTTGTGGTGGTGCTGCTGGGGTTTGGACTTTTTCGCGGCCGGCGGAACGGCATGTCCAAGGAGCTGTTGCCGACGCTGCAATGGGTCGTGCTGGCGCCGGTGTGCGGACTGGGCTGTCCGATCCTGGCGCAAGTGCTGGCCGGTTTGGTCCCCGACCCGTTTTGGAAAAGCATTGCGGCGTATCTGGCGCTGGCGCTGGTGGTGTTCATCGTTTTTGCGATTCTCCAGCGGAAGTTCACCGAGAGACTGGTCAAGAGCGATTTTTTCAAGGGCGGCGAATATTATCTGGCCATGCTGGCGGGAACGCTCCGGTATGCGTGCGCGTTGCTGTTCGTGCTGGCCTTGCTGAACGCGCGGGTTTATACATCCGCGGAAATCGCGCAACAGGCTTCTTTTGATCAAAAAACCTTTGGCGGCGGGGTCTATCAGGGCAACTATTTCCCGCGCCTGTCCCAGGTTCAAGCGTCGGTTTTCAAGCAATCCTTCCTCGGCCCGCGCATCAAAGATTATCTGGGCTTATTGTTGATCAACACCGGCCAGCCCGGCACCGGTGGCGCGCAGCCGCCCCGGAAGCAGCCGGTGATAAAAATCGGCAATTAACCGGCGCATCGCGCCCCAAACACGCATGGCCGGTTTTTCCCAGGCAACCCTCGAACGCATCCGCGCCGCCAGTGACATCGTGGACGTCATCGGCTCGTGTCTGCCGCTGAAAAAAGCCGGCGCGAACTTCACCGCACTCTGTCCGTTTCACAAGGAAAAGACGCCGAGCTTCAACGTCAATCCGCACCGGCAGATTTTCCACTGCTTCGGCTGTCACAAGGGCGGCGACGTGTTCTCCTTCGTCAAGGAATTCGAAAACATCGGCTTCGTGGACGCCGTGCGCCGGCTGGCCGAACGCGCGAAAATTCCGCTGGAATTCGATTCCCACCCCGGCGAGCAGCAATCCCGCCATCTCAAGGACCAGTTGCTCCAGATTCACGACCAGATCGCGACGCGCTGGCAAAATTGTCTCGCCAACGAAGCCGCCGGGCAACTGGCGCGCGATTATCTGGCCAAACGCGGCGTGTCCGCCGAGGCGGTAAAATTGTTCCGGCTCGGCGCCGCGCCGCCCAGTTGGGACGACACTGTGAACTGGGCCAAGAGCAAGAATTACGAATTGCCCCTGGTGGAGAAGGCCGGATTGATTTTGCGGAAGGAAGAAACGGGAAATTATTACGACCGGTTTCGCGGGCGGCTGATGTTCCCGATTTGCGACGAGCAGGGCCGGGTGGTCGCTTTCAGCGGACGGGTTTTGCCCGGCGATGACAGCCCGGCCAAATACGTCAACTCGCCGGAAACGCCGATTTTCACCAAGAGCAAAATTTTCTTCGGCCTCGACAAATCCAAGCGCGCGATTCTCGACGCCGGTTTCGCCATCGTTTGCGAAGGCCAGCTAGATTTGATTGCCTGCTTCATGGCCGGCGTGCAAAACATCGTCGCGCCGCAAGGCACGGCCTTCACCGACCAGCACGCGCGCATTTTGAAACGTTACGTTGACGAAGTGGTTCTGTGTTTCGATTCCGACGAAGCCGGTCAAAATGCCGCCGTGCGGTCGCTGGATCATCTGCTTCCGTCCGGCCTAGCCGTGCGCGTCGCCATCGTGCCAGCGCCGCACGACCCGGACAGCTTCATCAAGGCCAATGGCGGCGAGGCGTTTCGCAAATTGGTGGAAAACGCCGATGGATTTTTTGATTACTACCTAAACCGGCTTTGCGGGCAGAATGACACGGCTGCGGACAAAGGCCGGTTGGCCATTTTGCATGACATGGCCGAAGCCGTCCACAAGACCGGCAACGGTGTCTTGATTGACACTTACGCGCAGAAAACCGCGCTGCGGCTGGGCGTTTCACCGGAATCCGTGCGCGCCGAATTCAAAAAGGTTCCAACGGTCCAAACCGCGCCGGTAACCGGCGAGGACGAATCATTTGAGTCCGCCGAAACAACCGAAGTGCCGCGTCCTTCACCGCACGAATTTCACCTGCTCAAACTTTTGCTGCTGCACGAAAATCTGGCGGCTTGGGCGGCGCTGCATCTGGACGTGAACTGGATATCGCATCCGGTCGCGCGGCAAATCATCGGGCAACGGCTGGCGGCGCAGGCGGATGAAAGCTGGAAAAGCCTGGCCGCATTTGTGGATTCGTGCGATTCGGCGGAGATGCGCAGCCTCGTCACCGAAGCCGCCGCCGAAGACCGTAAAATCCCGAATCCCGAACAGCAGCTTGCCGATGTCGCGATGAAATTGCGGAATCAATTTCTTGACCGGCAAATCGCGGCGCTCACCCAAAAAGCCAGCCAGCCGGAAATGCCCGAAGCGGAACAAACTGAATTGCTGCGCCAGCGTGAAAACTTGCGCGGACAAAAACGCGCGCCGCTGTCGCCGTTAAATTAAAAAGGCGCAATCCATTTCGGACCGCGCCTTTTTTCTTCAGCGGCAAATCACTTCGCGCCCTGGTCAATCCACGCGCGGATCAAGCCGATCTGGTCGGGCGTGAGCGGTTTGATGCCGGCCTTGTTGTTCAGCGGTGGCATCCAGCTGTCGTGGTCGGCGGTCAGATGCGCCGTGATTTTGACGAGCAAGCTGTTGGCGCTGTCGCCGGCCTTGAGAATCGGGCCGTCCTTGGTGCCCTTGAGCGCGCCTTCGAGCGTGTCCAGCTTGAGCCGGGCCTTGGGCTTGTCGCCGCTGTGGCATTTCACGCACGAGGCGTCCAGAATGGTTTTGATGTCGTTGGTGTAGGTCACGCCCGGTTTGGTGGAAGCCGGCGGCATGGTGGGCGCGGCGGCCTGGGCGGCGGCGGTGAGGGCCAGCCCGAACGTGGCGGTCAGGGCTACGGCGGTCAGTTTGATGGCATTAATCATTTTCATAGTTTGTGATTTGGTTGTTCTAATTCGGAGAACAATTTTTACTTAAGACGGTTCGGAAGTCAAAAAGTTTCAATCTTTTTTTTGGGGGGGGTGACGCCTTTGCCGGATAGCCTGCGGCGTGTTTTCAAAATGATTTTACTTTCATTGGCACCGGGCTTCAGCCCGGTGCCAATGAAATCTCGGTCTTGGAAGCCAATGGCATTTTGAAAACACGGCCTGGAACGTCGGAAAGCCGCCTGGATGATTCCGCGAGGTTTTGGACTGCGGCGGCCCTCCACCGCTTTTCCACCGGAAGGCGTGCGACGCAAAGCGGCAGAGGGCTGCCGCAGTCCAAGACGCTGACGCACAATTGTTTCACCCAAACCGTCTTGGTGGCCACAGATTTTCTTAAACCGCTCTGGCAACAACGTGCTGCCGGTCGCAAACCGGCGATGCGACTGGTTTCAAACCCGCGCTGCCGGGAACGGCACTTCCACGAGCGCCAACGTCAGGCGGCGGGTCTTTTGTTGGCTGCAAAAAAATGGAATCCCGAAAATTCCGGCGTCAATGAGACCTCGTCGCCACAATATTTTGAACCCAGCGAAGGTCTGCATAATCGGGGCCGGGGTCTGGGTAATCAATGGCAGAAATGCCATAGGTTGTGCCGTCAATCCACTTTCTAAACTCGACATGGTTGTCCGCAAAGGCAAAGTTCGAGCCGCGATGCACAATTGCCGGGATATTATACCATTCGTTAATCGGCCCATTTCCGGGAAGTCCGCTGGGTGAAAAACCGAAATCGCCGTCATCAATCGAAAATTGAGCTTCTTCCACAAAAACCATGGCCGACGCCGGCGGGGGAAATCTGATGTCCGCAGTTTTGTGGTTCACAACATAGATTCCCGACGGGAGGTTGGCATGCGTGTTCCCGATGTCTTCCTCATTCATGTAACAATTTATCGAGTAAGTTCGATAACGAGTTGTATTGCCAGAAATCGCGCTACCTGGACGATTATCTGGCAGAACATCGGCGGGACACCAATAGACTTTCACGCTCTTGGTGTAAGGATAAATCAGGCCAGCCTCGATCAGGGTTGCGTTTGTAATATCCGGGGAAACAGCCATACTCCCGTTAACCCAATTGGGAGTGCCATTGGCCGGCGTTTTCGCGTTGACCACCAGCCTGTCGGAGTTGTCATCCGCATACATTATCCAACCGAGTTGCAACTGCTTGAGGTTGGAAAGGCAACTGGATTGCAGGGCCTTGGCCTTGGCCTTGGCCAGTGCGGGCAACAGCATCGCCGCCAGAATCGCGATGATGGCGATGACGACGAGAAGTTCGATCAGTGTGAAACCGGTGCGGCGATTTTTTTTGGGCAAATGATTCGTATTCATGATTTTTGCAAAATGGCTATGGTGCGAATGTAGCCTAATCGTCACAACTTTGTCAACAAATAATTTGAATTCACGCCGTTCCCCGGGAAAGGCCATGAGAACCATTAAAAATCAGGGCTTTTGCTCCAGCGCACGCTGAAGGAAGGCGCGCGCCAGTCGAAACGCCGGCACGATTTCAAAACGGCGACAAAGTCAACAGTTGGCGAAAATTCCGCGGGCGCCGTGGCGGCAGACATCCCTGTCTGCCGTGGAGGGCGGCATCTTGCCGCCCGGATCAACGCCCGATTTTCCAGCGTTTCTAAAGTTTCAAGGCTTGTCCCCGCCGGGCTGGAAGCCCGGCTCCACGTCAGGCAGGATGCCTGACGCCACTTTTTTCAGACGCGCTTTAAGCAATCCGTCAACGGGCCGCGCTTGCGGTTGCCCGGCAATCGCGCTAACCATTGCGCGTGAACAGCGAAGATTTCTCCAATGCCGCGCTCGCGGTGCTGGGCCACGGCACGGAATTGAATGAACGCTCCGCCGCGCCGGTCTTCCAGCACGCCGCCGAATTGCGCCGCCGGAAAATCTTCGCCGAAGTCCGCGAAGCCTTTTGGAAACAGCCGCCGCAAATCAGGAACGTGCTGGCGGAGATTTCGGCCCCGCGCATTTTCATCGCGCCACTGTTCATCAGCGAAGGATATTTTGCGAGCCAGGTCATCCCGCGCGAACTTGGCTTTTCTGAAAACTTAAAACTCAAAACTCAAAATTCAGAATTATTTTACTGCCGTCCCGTCGGTTCTCACGACAGCATGACCAGGGTCATTTTGTCGCTTGCCGGGGAAGTTGTGAATCAATTTCCATTTCCCCGCGCGCCGAAGCCGCGGGACATCACGCTGTTCGTCGCCGGCCACGGCACGGAGAAGAATGAAAACTCGCGCCGGGCCGTCGAACGGCAGGCGGAATTAATCCAGGCGATGAACATTTATGCCGCCGTCCGCGCGATTTTTCTCGAAGAAAGTCCGCGCATTGATAAATGTTATGCGCTGGCGCAAACCAGAAACGTGATTGTCGTCCCGTTTTTCATCAGCGACGGCCTGCACACGCAGGAGGACATTCCGGTGTTGCTCGGCGTGGCGAAGCAGACGGTCGGACGGCGGCTTGCCGCCGGTCAGCCGGCGTGGCGGAATCCGACGGAGCAGAACGGCAGGCTGGTCTGGTATTCGCCCGCTGTGGGAACCGAGCCGGGCATCGCCGACGTGATTATGGAGCGGGTGAAGGAAGCTTTAGCAGCCGACGTGAGCCGGCTCAAATCTTGACGGAACAAAAATGAGCGGACTCACGTCCGCCGCCACGGTTAATTTTATGAAAAAACTGCGAATTGGATTTTTGAGCACGGCCAACATCGGCCGGAAAAACTGGAAGGCGATTTTTCATTCCGGCAACTGCGTCGTGACCGCCGTGGCCAGCCGCGATTTGGAGCGCGGCCGCACATTCATCCGGGAATGCCAGGCGGAAGCTCCGTTTGAAACGCCGCTGGCGGCGCTCGGCAGCTACGAGGAATTGATCGCGTCAAGAAACGTGGACGCCATTTACTTTCCGCTGCCGACCAGCCTGCGCCGGGATTGGGTCGTGCGCGCGGCGGAAGCCGGCAAGCATGTCTTCTGCGAAAAACCGTGCGCTCCGTCCGCGACCGATCTCGAAGCCATGCTGTCCGCCTGCCGGAAAAACCGGGTGCAATTCATGGACGGCGTCATGTTCATGCACAACCCGCGACTCGGCCAAATCCGCGCCGTGCTCGACGACGGCGCGTCCACCGGCCCGCTCAAGCGCATCACGTCGCACTTCAGCTTTCCCGGCTCGGAGGATTTTTTCCGCGCGGACATCCGCGTGAACGGCGCGCTCGAACCGGCGGGCTGCCTCGGCGACCTCGGCTGGTATTGCATCCGGTTCGCGCTGTGGACGATGAGCTGGCGGATGCCTGCCCGCGTCGAAGGACGAATCATTTCGCGCGCCGGAAATAAACCCGCCGGCGTGCCGCTGGAATTTTCCGGCGAACTGTTTTTCGGCGGCGGCGTTTCCTCCGGTTTTTACTGCTCATTTCTCACCGCCTACCGGCAATGGGCGGACATCAGCGGCGCGAAAGGATATTTACGCGTCCCCGATTTTGTGGCGCCCGAGCCCGGCGGCGAAAATGTGTTTGAATCAAATCATCATGTGGTCAAATCCTGCCATTCCGCCACCGGGCCGGCAGACGAGCAGGAAACAAACATGATCCGCAATTTCACGAACCAGATATTTTCCGGCAAGCTCAACGACGACTGGCCGACGTGGGCGCTGAAAACGCAGCAAGTCATGGACGCCTGTTTGGAATCGGCGCGGCGCGGCGCGGTCGTTACATTGTGAATCGTTGCATCGTTGCATCGTGTCCAACAAGAGCCGATTCAACGATTCAACGATTCAACGATTCAACGATTCACGATTTAACGATTCACGATTTAACGATTCACGATTTAACGATTCACGATTTAACGATTCACGAATCATCTTCCATCCGTTATTCTTCCGCGCGTGCGGTTTCAGAAAATCACCATCATCGGCGTCGGTCTGCTCGGCGGTTCCATCGGGCTGGCCGTCCGGCGCCGCCGGCTGGCGCGGGAAGTCGCCGGGTTTGTCCGCCGCGCCGCGAGCTTGAAGGATTGCGAGAAAGCCGGCGCGGTGGATTTCGCCACGACCGACTTGCTCGCGGCGGTTTCCAATGCCGATCTCGTCATTCTTTGCACGCCGCTTTCGCAAATGCGTCCGCGAGTTTTGGAAATGCTACCGGAGCTGAAGCGCGGCGCGATCGTCACCGACGTTGGCAGCGTGAAAACCAGCGTCGTGTGCGAACTCGAATCACTGATTCAGAAATCCGGCGCGCATTTTGTCGGCAGCCATCCGATGGCCGGCGCGGAGAAAACCGGCGTGGGCGCGGCGCGCGAAAATTTATTTGAAAACGCTATTTGTGTCGTGACGCCGACGAACAAGTCCAACGCCGCGGCCTTCCGCAAAGTGGAGGCATTCTGGAAATCGCTCGGCGCGCGGACCTTGCGGCTCGCGCCGGAACAGCACGACGCGCTCGTCAGCCGCTCCAGTCATCTGCCGCACATTGTGGCCGCGGCGCTGGCGAATCTGGTTTTGGATCCGGCGCGGTCTGAATTTCAATCCGCTTTGTGCGCGAACGGTTTTCGCGACACAACGCGCATCGCGTCCGGCTCGTCCGAAATGTGGCGCGACATTGCGCTGGCGAACCGGAAAAATCTGGCAAAGTCTCTCGCTGCTTTCATTTCCGAACTGCAAAAATTCCAGCGCATTTTGAAAAAATCCGACACCAAGGCGGTTTCAAATTTTTTGGAAACCGCCAAAGTGCGCCGCGACAACTGGTGCGCGAGTTCAACTTCGCCGGAGTAAATTCAGCGATGCCGCTTCCCGACCTCATCGAAATCGTCCCGCTCGACAAGCCCGTGCGCGCGGAAATCACCGTGCCCGGCTCGAAGAGCATCACGAACCGCGCGCTGATTCTGGCCGCGCTTTCCGAGGGCGAAAAGATTTTGCACGGCGCGCTCTGGAGCGAGGACACGCAGGAGATGGTTGGAGCGCTCCAGAAACTGGGGTTTCAAATCAAGGTGGCGCCAGACCCGGAGGAGTTTTGCAACCGCACCATTACGATCCAGGGACTTGGCGGGAAAATTCCAAACGCAGGCACGGCGGAGAAACCGCTGGAACTGTTTGTCGGCAATGCCGGAACCGTGGCGCGGTTTCTGGCGGCACTGGTTTGTCTGGGCAACGGCGCATATCGTTTGAGCGGCGTGCCGCGCATGCACGAGCGCCCGCAAGCCGCGCTGTTTCAGGCCTTGCGCGGGCTGGGCTACCGGATTGATTCGCCGAACGACCGGCTGCCCGCCGTGATTCACGGGACCGGTCCGCGTGCCGGCAAATGCCAGGTGAGCGTCGAGAAAAGCTCGCAGTTCGCGAGCGCCTTGCTGATGTGTTCGGTCATCGCCGGCTGGCAGATCGAGATCGTCGGTGAAAATCCGGAGGAGTCGCCGTATATCCTGATGACCCGCGAAATGTATTCCTATTTTTACTGGAGCCGGAAGGACAGCCCGCATCCGGAATACGGGATCAAGGACCGCACCTACCCGATTGACCCCGATTCCTCCAACGGCAGTTATTTCTGGGCGGCGGGATGGATTGCGGGTGGTTTCGATGCCAGCGAACCAAATCCGGTGACCGTGGCGCGCTGGCCGATTTTCGGGGCGGGATTCCAGATTGACACGAAGTTTGCCAATTACCGTGTCCTGCCGGATACCATTTCCCGCCTAACCGATCTCGGCGACAGCATCATGACCGCCATCGTCATCGCGCCATTTGCCAATCATCCGGTGAAATTTACAGACCTGGGCCGGCTGCGTTTGCAGGAATGCGAGCGCGTCGCCGCGTTGCGGACGGAGCTGGCCAAATGCGGCGCAAAGGTGGCCGAGGAAGGCGACACGCTGACGGTCTGGCCGTCGCCGCTGCACGGCGCGGAGATTGAAACCTACAACGACCATCGCCTGGCAATGTGTTTTGCGATTCTCGGATTGAAAGTTCCAGGCATCAAAATCAAAAATCCGGCGTGCGTAAAAAAAACGTTCCCGAATTTTTTCCAGAAACTTGCCGGGCCACCGCCGCAGGGTCTGGGCGCGGCGATTTGGGAAATGAAAAATGGCCAGCGCGGAAGGAAATTGAGCGGCGAAGATTTGTTTGCGGATTAAAGTTGGTTAAATCGTGAATCGTTACATCGGTTCCGATTCAACGATTCACGATGCAACGATTTAACAATTGATCAATTTACAACATTTGAAAAAACATCCGATTGTCATAGCAATTGATGGCACGAGCGCGAGCGGCAAGAGCACGAACGCGAAGCTTGTGGCCAAGGCATTGGGCTACGTTTATGTGGACACCGGCGCGATGTATCGCACGCTGGCGTGGCATTGCCTGAAGAACCAGATTGACGTGCAGGACGCCAAGGCCGTCGCCGCCGCGTGCCGCAAATGGAAGACGAAGCTGGAATGCGCGGACGGACGGGTGCGCCTGCTCGTGGGCGGCTATTATCCCGAAAAGGAAATCCGCACAGCGGAAACCAGCGCCGCCGTGCCGCA
>Ga0182030_10011973_pt1 | contig 17448 bp, 15 predicted proteins | sample 812S3MmetaG_FD_121299 | JGI IMG/M metagenome (GOLD analysis project Ga0182030, IMG submission 121299) | Permafrost microbial communities from Stordalen Mire, Sweden - 812S3M metaG (Illumina Assembly) | ecosystem: Environmental > Terrestrial > Soil > Wetlands > Permafrost | place: Sweden...
GAAACCGCTCTTACCCCCACCCTCTCGTTAAAAAAATCCTCGGCAAAAAAATTCTTCGGCTCGAACCTCTCTCTTAAAGACTCTCGTATCTTAATTACCCCCACCACACTTAACGATGCGCTCCGCGCATCGCGGTTAAATTTTTCTGAAAAAACACTCTGTACTTCTCTTGTGGGCATGGAAGGAATCGAACCTTCGACCTCTGTCTTATCAGGACAGCGTTCTACCACTGAACTACATGCCCGGCACCACTTTCGTGGAAAGCACCACCGGGGAATGGGATGCCATGTGCGCGATGGAGGGATCGGACCTCCGGCCTTCACAATGTCAATGTGACGCTCTACCACTGAGCTAATCGCGCTCGCGAACCGCGGCAGGCAAGGTTCATCATACGGCCTCCCCGTCGTTTTTTCAATAGGCTTGCCCGATGTGGAGGCTACTGCCCGGTCGAGGTAGCACTGCTTGTCGCCTGCTGGATCGGTTGAACCGGTTGCGTGGAAATCGGAGGAGTCCCGTTCCCGGGAATGCTCAGACGAAGATGCTCGGCCCCCGTAAGATCGAATCCTTGCACGCCCTGGGGCGGCGGCGTCGAAAGTCCCAGGCGAAGGTCCGCGAAGACATCGTCCACCGCCCAGAAATAAAAAACGATGAGTGCCACGAGGAACAAAATGGCAAGCGTGCCGATGATGATATTGGGATACGAATGAAGGAATTTTTTCATAGGATGGTCTATCAATGGAAGAACAGTTGCCCCTGCCCCGTGATCGTTTCGTTCGTTCCGTCGCTCGCCACGTCGAAGGTGCTCAGAGAGACGATGAATCCCGATGTCGTGGAATCAACGGCATTCAAGAACGCGGAGATATCGGCCGGAGACCCCACGGCGCTGAATGAAAATTGTGCGGAACCCGCCACGGTCGCTGCCGTCGGAACAACGGATCCCTGGAACGCGGCGTTTGTCGTAACGTTGTATTTTTGACCCAATTGCGAAAACCACTGAGTGAACGTAACGAGGCCATATTGATCGGGAAGGATCTGATCCATCGCCGCTTGATAACGCGCGGCTTGCGGCGCGGCGGATTTGAGCTGAGCCAAGCTCGCCACGGCATCGGTGTTCCTCTGGATCGTCGTACGATCGCCCACAATAATATTCGCCTCGGCGGAAAGCGAGCCGGAGAAATAATCGATTGCCAACCCCGCGACGACGATGCTTCCGACAATGATGCTCATGCTTATCCAAAAACGCCTCATGAAACGATCCTTGATCATCATCCATTCATTATAGACAAATTAGGGAATTAAATCACGATTAAATCATATTTCTTGATATCTCGCCGAACTGCTACGCTCAAGAGCATCCATGAACGAATCCCCTTATTATCATTCTCTGGCCATTGGAACCCACGGCGGATACGCCACGATGAAAAAATATCGCTCGGCGGGAGACGGAAGTTGGGAGGGCGCGTACCATGCGCTTCGCGATATCGGCAAAGATCCGGACGGAGAACCCGTAATCCTTCCTGAGCCACGCGAAGCATACGAGCGCATGGAGGCGCTCGGCATACGGTTGGTGCTCGATTCGCAAAAAGAGTTCCCTGAAGCGCTCCGCCACATCCCGTATCCGCCATTCGGGATATATCTCCGGGGAGAAGCCCTGCCCGCGGCCGTTTCCATGCTCGCGATAGTGGGCACCCGGCGCGCAAGCGCGGACGGAAAGAAGACGGCGCGATATTTTGCCGGCGAACTTTCCGCCGCCGGCTTCGGGATCGCAAGCGGCCTGGCGTTCGGCATCGACGCGGCGGCACACGTTGGCGCACTTGCCGCCAACGGGACGACGGTGGCCGTTCTCGCCGGAGGATTGGACGACGTCTATCCACATTCGCACGACGCGCTCGCCCGGCGGATCCTCGCCGCGGGCGGCACGCTCGTCTCCGAATATCCGCCGGGCGAGCCGCCGCTCGGCTACCGGTTCATAGAACGAAACCGGATCATGAGCGGCATATCGCGGGGCGTGCTCGTGGTGGAAGCGCCGGAATCGTCGGGAGCGCTCGCGACCGCACGTTATGCCGCGGAACAAAACCGCGAGCTCTTCGTCGTCCCCGGCGCGGTGAGCGCAAACAACTTCAAAGGGTCCCACGCGCTCATTCGTCAAGGGGCAGAACTCGTCACCTCCCCCGACGATATTCTGGCGGCGTATAACATCGACAAAAAGGAATGTGCGGCCGCCGCGCACGCAGGGACGTCGCCGGAGGAAATCCTTATTTTAAAAGCGCTCGCGGAGATATCGACGCCTGTTGATGTTGACAAATTAATCGTATTGACTAGACTTGAACCCCGAATCGTGATCCGAACGCTCAGCTTCCTTTTGCTACGCGGAATCATCAAAGAATCGGAACAAGGGTATACAATATAAACAATTCACTCTATATATAAGACATGGACCTCATCATCGTCGAATCCCCCACCAAAGCGAAGACCATCGGCAAGTTTGTCGGCAAAGGTTTTGCCGTCGAATCGTCGTACGGACATATCCGGGACCTTCCCAAAAGCAAGATCGGCATCGACGTGGCGCACGACTTCGAACCCAGCTACACGATCCCCAAGAAGGCCGAATCTGTCGTGGCCAATTTAAAAGCCCTCGCGCAAAAAGCCGACCGGGTCATTCTCGCAACCGACGAGGACCGTGAGGGTGAAGCGATTGCGTGGCACCTGGTGAACGCGCTCGATCTCGACGGCAAAAAGCCTGCAAAGAAGGGCGCCGCGGCGACGCCCGCCAAACCCTACGAACGCATCGCTTTCCACGAGATCACCAAGAACGCGATCATGGAGGCGCTCGAGCACCCGCGCGCGCTCGACATCAACCTCGTCGACGCCCAGCAGGCGCGCCGGGTGCTCGACCGGCTTGTCGGCTACGAGCTCTCCCCCTTCCTCTGGCGCAAGATCCGCTACGGCCTTTCCGCGGGGCGCGTGCAAAGCGTGGCGGTTCGCCTCGTCGTGGAACGCGAGCGATTGATCCAGGCTTTTAACAAAGAAGAATATTGGACGATCGAGGCGTCATTCCTGCCGCCCAAAGGAAAATCGGCCTTTCCCGCAGTACTGAATTCCATCAATGGGAAAGCGGTCGGGAAAATGGGCATAAAGAACGCCGACGGCGCGAAGGATATTATAGAGGGATTGAAAGGCGCGGACTATCGTATTGCGGACATTACCGTGAAGGAAGTACGGCGGAATCCCGCGGCACCGTTCACCACCTCCACGCTCCAGCAGGAAGCGGCGCGCAAGCTCGGATTCAGCGCAAAGCAGACGATGGTCATCGCCCAGCATCTCTACGAGAACGGGCACATCACGTACATGAGGACCGACAGCACAAACCTGGCGGCATCGGCGCTCGCGACCGCGCACGCCGTGATCGGCAATGAGTTCGGGAAAGAATATCAGCTCGATGCGCCGCGCACCTACTCCACCAAGAGCAAGGGCGCGCAGGAGGCGCACGAAGCCATCCGGCCGGCGAACCTCGAGATGATCCCCGGCATCGGCAGCGGCTTGAAGGACCGTGGCGAGATCCGTCTCTACGACCTCATCTGGAAGCGCACGATCGCATCGCAAATGAAAGAAGCCATTCTTGAGCAGACGGCCGTGGACATCGAGGCGAACACGCCCCGCAAGGAGATATTCCGCGCGAACGGCCAAACCGTCGTTTTCGACGGATTCATCCGCGTGTACACCGAAGGCAAGGATGACGACGCGAGCGATGAGATCGAAGGCGGCCTGCCGAAGCTCGAAAAAGAAATGGCGTTGACGCTTGCCGAACTTGATGGAAAGCAAAATCCTGAACCGCTCCAGCACTTTACCGAACCGCCGGCGCGCTACACCGACGCCACGCTCGTGAAGGCGCTCGAAGCCGAAGGGATCGGACGCCCGTCCACCTATGCGCCGACGCTCTCCACCATCCAGGAGCGCGGTTATGTGGAAAAGGAAGACAAGAAATATAAACCGTCGGAGATCGGCACGCTCGTGAACGATCTGCTCGTGGAGAATTTCCCCGAGATCGTGGACCTCAAATTCACGTCGCACATCGAAGAGGAATTCGACGATATCGCCGACGGCAAAATAAAATGGACGGACGTGTGCCGCGAATTCTACGGTCCGTTCAAAAAGAATCTTGCGGAAAAGGAAGCGAGCGTGGAAAAACAGGTGGAAATATCCACCACACCCTGCCCGCACTGCGGCAAGCCGATGCTCATCAAGTTCGGCCGCATGGGAAAGTTTCTTGCTTGCCCGGAGCCGGGCGTGAAAGTGACCCTCCCAATGCCGGAAGAAGCCGCGCAGATCAAAGCGCTCGAGGAAAAAACGAAGGACGAACGATGTCCGATCTGCGGCAAGCCGATGAAGGTCACGCGCGGGCGCTTCGGGTTTTTCCTTGGCTGTACCGACTATCCAAAGTGCAAAGGCATCATGAAGATCTGGAATAAGACCGGCTTCAAATGCCCGAACTGCGTTGCCTCTTCCGATCGTAGCGACAAGCCCGGCGATATCGTGGAAAAGAAATCACGCGGCCGTGGCAAACCGTTCTTCGCCTGCACGCGCTACCCCGATTGCACGTTCGTGATGAACAAAAAACCGGAGTCGGAAGAAGAACTGCAGGCCGCACTGAAATACTGGATAGAAAATCCTCCGAAACCGAAAAAAGTAAAAATAAAATAACGTTATCGCGTGAAAAAAGGATTCACCCTCGTCGAGCTTCTTCTGGTCCTGGCCATCGTCATCGTGATGGCCACGGTCGTGATCCTTACGATCAATCCCGTCGCGCTGATCCAGGAAGGGCGTGACGCCACCCGCGTGGCGGACATGAACACGATAACGAAAGCCGTGTCGCTGTATTATTCCGACGCCATGAGCAATCCGAACACGTTGTTCATGGGAACATCGTCCGTGGTATATGTCTCCATCCCCGACGCGACATCCACCGCCGGAGACCAGTGCCAAGGGCTCGGCCTGCCGACGCTCCCCGGCGGATACACCTATCAATGCGCCGCATCATCAACATATAAAAAGACCAACGGCACCGGATGGATACCGGTCAACTTCACCACCGTCACGAGTTCGTATACGGCCGGGTCCGTCATCGCAAATTTTCCCGTCGATCCTATAAATACCACTTCCACGAATCTCTATTACACGTACCAAACCGACGGCATCGGGGGATTTGAAGTTGCGGCATTCTTTGAATCCCAAAAATACGCATCGCAAATGGAAGGCGGCAGCGGGAACGATCCCGAGTTGTATGAAAAAGGCACCGCCATGACGCTCCCCTCGGGCCGAGGTCTCGTGGGATACTGGCCGCTCAACGAAGGATCGGGAACCGCGGCATACGACCAGAGCGGAGCGGGAAACAACGGGACGTGGGCCGGAACCCAGGCTGGCACATCGGGCTATTACAGTCCTGGGCATCTGTGGAGCCAGGCGGGATACGCAAACGGAACGAACGATACCGTCACTGCCGGTACGGCCTCAACATTCGTCATGGGAACCAGTAGCTTTAGCTACGGAACGTGGATATATCCTACCGCATGGCCGAGCACCGGACCGATTGTTACGTCCGGTGCGGATAACGGAACGACGAACCAGGGATTTACCCTGAGGGTCAATGCCGCAAACCAGTTAGTATCCATGATCTGTGATGGCTCCATCCGTCTTACGATGACCGTCACCGGCATCCCCACAAGCACCTGGTCTTTTGTCTTTGTTACCATAAATCGAAGCACCAATATAGGTACCGCCTATCTGAACGGGAAAGCGGTCGCAACAGAAAACCTCTCCGGTCTTGGCTCGATCGGCCAAGCCGAGACGCTCGGAGTTATCGAAACTAACTACACCGGAGAAGTGAGCGATGCGCGCATTTACGATCGATCGCTTTCCGCTACGGAGGTGCAAGAGATGTATAACGCCGATAAATAATATTCTCCGACCATGACGATCAAAGAACTGGCAAAAAAGGAACCGACGAGCCTGATCGGAAGGGCATACGCTTTTGCGGAAAAAGCGCATGCCGGGCAGAAGCGCAAGAGCGGCGAGCCGTACTTCAATCATCCGTTGGCCGCCGCGGAAATATTACAATCATGGAATTTGGACGACGCCACCATCGCCGCGGGACTTTTGCACGATACCGTGGAAGACACGGGCGTGCCGCTTGAGACCGTCAAAAAAGAATTCGGCGATGAGGTCGCGTCACTCGTCGATGGCGTGACGAAACTCGGGCATATTAAATATCGCGAAACGCCGGCAAGCGAAGACGGCAAAGCATCCACAAAAAAAGGAACTGTTAAGCAGATAGCGGAAGAGGCAAAGGCGGAAAACCTACGCAAAATGGTGTTCGCACTCAGCCAAGACCTGCGCGTCGTGTTCATCAAGCTCGCGGACCGGATGCATAACATGCAGACGCTCTCCTCGCTTCCTCCGGCAAAACAGAAGCGTATCGCGCTTGAGACCGACGAGATCTACGCGTCGCTCGCCTATCGGCTCGGCATGCACAACGTGAGCGGCGAGCTCCAGGACCTCGCATTCCCCTATCTCCACCCGCGCGAATACGAGTGGCTGCTTGGAGCCGCGAAGGAACGCTACGCGGAACGAATGAAGTATTTGGAGAAAATAAAACCGCAAGTGAAGAAAGTTTTGGAAGATCACGATATTAAGCCGCTCGACATCGAGATCCGCGCCAAGCGCTACAGCAGCCTCTATAAAAAATTGGTGAAGCGCGATATGGATATCGAGCGCGTGCACGATCTTGTGGCCATGCGCATCATCGTCGCCACCCTGCCCGAGTGCTACGCCGCGCTCGGCGTGATCCACGAAGCATGGCCGCCACTGCCGCGCCGCATCAAGGATTACATCGCGATGCCGAAGCCAAACGCCTATCGGAGCCTGCACACCACCGTCATCGGTCCGGACGGCAAACGCGTGGAGATCCAGATCCGCACGCAGGAGATGCACGACGAGAACGAATACGGGGTCGCCGCGCACTGGTTGTACAAACAGAAACAGCAGGGCGCGACGGGGCCTTCCGGCAAGAAGCTCGCGCAGGAGATCGCGTGGGTGCAACAGCTTAAGAACTGGCAGGAACGCTTCGCGGGGAACGCGAACGATCCGGAAGAATTCGTCCGTGCTATGAAGATCGATTTCTTCACCGATCGGATCTTCGCCGTCACGCCGCGCGGTGACGTGATCGACCTCCCCGTCGGATCGACGCCGATCGACTTCGCATATCATGTCCATTCCGAGATCGGCAACGCCGCGACCGGGGCGAAGATCAACGGCGTCATGAGCACGCTCGATCACCCGCTCAAATCCGGTGACGTCGTGGACATCATCACGCAAAAAGGGAAAAAGCCGTCGGAGGACTGGCTCCGTTTTGCGAAGACCACAATCGCGCTCGACCACATCCGCCTGGCTCTGCGAAAAAAGAATATCTTCGCACGCGTGCTTGCATTACCAACGCATACGGAGATCCGGACGACCGTCGAAGACCGCGTCGGGCTCATCAAAGACATCTCCGGAGCGATCGCGGAAATGCATATCGGCATCATGAGCTTCCACACCGAACCGGCGAAGGGCAAACGGCTTCACACGAACAAGATCGAGATCCAAACCACCGACAAGAAAAAGATCGAAAAACTCGTCGAAAAACTGCGCACCGTAAAAGGCGTAAAGGAGGTAAGTTATAAAATAATATAATACGCGGAGTATCAGTATCGACCGCCGCCCTCGTTCTTCAGCTTCTCCAAGATATTCTTCAGTTCTTCCTCCGAGAAGAACGTGATCGTGATCTTTCCGTTGTTCGCGTTCTTGCTGATCTCGACGGGAGCGCCGAGCGACGTCGCGAGTTCGTCCTGCATGGCCTTCACTTCAGGCGCAAGGTGCACCTGCTGAAGCGGCGGCCGGCCGCGGCGAGGCGCTCCCGGCACCGTGGCGCCGCCGGAACCGACGACGCCCTGCGCGGTATATGCCGTCCGCTGAACGCGCTCCTTGACGTCGCGCGTGGTCAGCTTGTTTTGGATGATATCTTCCAATAATGCCTTTTGCGCGACGGGATCCTCTATCGAGATCAACAGCCGCGCATTGCTCTCGGAAAGCTGACCGTCTTCCACCGCGCGCTGGATATATTCGGGAAGGTCGAGCAGGCGCACGCTATTCGCAACCACCTCGCGGCTCTTGCCGAGCTTTGCCGCGATCTCGCGCTGGGTCATGCGAAATTCCTCCTGCAGGCGCTGGAACGCGCGCGCCATTTCAATGGGGTTCAGATTCTCGCGCTGGATGTTCTCGATGACGCCGAGCTCGAGCTTCTCGCGCTCAAGATTGATGTTGCGCACGATCGCCGGAACACGCGGAAGTCCGAGCATCTTTGCCGCCATGAACCGCCGCTCCCCCGCGATGATCTGATACTCCACCATGATGCCACTCGCCGTTTCCTTCTCAACTTTTGATACCACGAGGGGCTGGAGGAAACCGAACTCCCGGATGGAGCTCGCCAATTCGTGCAGAGCGTCCTGATCGAAATGCCGGCGCGGTTGGTCCGGATTCGGCGTGATCTTTTCGATCTCGATGTGATAGATGGATTCCTGCGCAAGATCGTCGCGCTTTTGCATAACGGGTTGTGATTGTGGCTGCTGCGGCTCACGGACGTGCGGAGGAAAGCTCTGCTGAACGGGCGCCGCCTGAGGCCGTAGCACTTCCGGCTGCACCGGTTGTGCTACGGGATGGACCGGTTGGACCGGCGGAACAAAACTCGGCCGGGGCTGTTGCTGGAACTGCGGCTGAGACGCCGGTTGCTGAGGCTGAGAAGTCCCGTCAGCGCCCTGCCCTTGGCCCTGATTGTTTTTTGGAATCAACGATTCGAGTCCTTTTCCTAACATGGTGCTTCGTTATTTTTACACGTTAAAATTTCCGAAGTTCTCGCTCGCCATCGGCATTGCGGCCTCCGCAAGCGCGACCTCCTGCGCCATCACCTCGCGCGCGAGGCGCTCGTATGCCTGCGCTCCCGGCGAATCGGGGCGGTATAAAATGATCGGCTTGGAAAAGCTCGGCGCCTCCGCGAGCGCGACCGCGCGCGGCACTTCAACCTCGAACACGTGGTGCGGGAAGTGCCGGCGGATGTTTTTGGAAACCTCGCGGCTCAAATGTTCACGCTTGTCATACATCGTGATCACGGCGCCCGCGACGCGGATCGGATGCGCCAAATTATCGCGGATCAAGTTGACGGTCTCGAGTAACTGGCCAATGCCTTCCAGACTGTAATACTCCGTCTGCACCGGAATCAACACTTCGTCCGCGGCCACCATCCCGTTCACGGTAAGCAGGCTGAGGCTCGGCGGAAGATCGATCAAAATATAATCGTAATTGTGCCGCACGCGATTGACGAACTTTCGCAAAAAATATTCGCGTTCAGGAACGTTCACCAATTCCACGAGCGCACCCGCAAGGTGCGGTGCGGACGGAACATAGTGATAGTTATAGATGACGCTCGGCTTGATCACTTCCTCCGGCGTCACTTGGTCCAGGATGCCGTGATACACGCTCGCCTCGCCACTCATCTGATTATGCCCAAGCGCCGAACTCGCGTTCGCCTGGGGATCGAAGTCCACGAGCAATACCCGCTTGCCAGCGGCGGCAAGGTACGCGCCCAAATTTACCGCGGTCGTGGTCTTTCCGACGCCTCCCTTCTGGTTACAGATCGCGATCACTCGTGCCATAGTACCTTGATTTTACGTTATTTCGCGGGATTTCACAATAAAAAAGGCCTCGCTTTGCGCGAAGCCCCATAAAAGAATCATCAGCTGTTCAGCACGTGCGTAAAGGCCGCAAGCGCACGCTCCATCTTCTTCTCAAAATCGGTGGAGTTGTCGATGACGAACTTCATCGGATGCGCCGCATAGGCGATATCGATACGCCGGTCGAGCCGTATCGCCTCCGCGAGCTCTTCCGTGCGCGCCTCATTGTTGCTTAATGAATAGAACCGTGGCGCGCCGATCGCCGCCGTCGTCAGCTTGATGACCGCATCGTACATGGCGAGAATTTCCTGAGGTTGATGTGATGTCTCCCGCAGGATGTTCAGATACATCTCCTCGCCTTCCGGACCTTCCGGCATATACGCAAAATTATCGGGGATCCCGCGATCATAAATGATCACCGCTTTTTTCCCGCGGCCATTCACCCGTATGTGGCGCAATGTCTGATGACGGACGTCAAGACACCAACGGGTTATGCGCCTCTCGCACGCATAGATCAACGGAATATTTCCCGTACGGAGCGCCTCTTTGATCGGTAAACCATCCTTGATGAGTTTCGTCGCCGGTTCTTCGATGGGATAGACATCCCAACCGGCGGCGCGAGCTGTTCGCGTTGCGCGTTCAAGAAAGGTTGTCTTTCCTGAGCACGGCCCTCCGGTAACTGCGACCTTCCGTATCCGAGAAGACATCCTTCACCTCTTTTCGCGCGCGCGGCGCCTTGAACTACCCCCATCATAATAATAGGTCCGCCAAAAGGCAATATTTGAAAAAAAAGCCGCAGTCGCATATAGTGATTAGGCTTAATTGCTCGGGTGGCGAAATGGCAACCGCAGCGGACTCAAAATCCGCCGATCGCAAGGTCTTGAGGGTTCGACTCCCTCCCCGAGCACCATACATAAAAAGAGCCACGCTAGTGGTTCTTTTTTATATACGTTTCTTGAAGCGGGAGTCGAACGCCGGAGCAAGAACTTTCAGCAGAAAATTCTTGTGAGGCGGTGCCCAGACCACATGCGAGCGACGGCGAGCATGTGAGTCGCGGGCGACTCCCTCCTCGGGCACAAGTTTTTACTTTTTAATAAAGTTTTAATGGTCAGTATGCTTTACTGGCTATTATTACGAAGCACAGAAAAATCAATACGAATAAATTTCTACAAGCCTATATCATAGGAGTGGCGCTTGGCGACGGCAATTTATCAAATCCCAATGGGCGCGCGGTCAGACTGCGAATAACCTGCGACAAGAAATATCCGAGGTTGATGAATCATATTCAGCGCTCCCTCCAAACTTTATTACCGGAAAACAAGGTTTCCCTCGTCAATAAGCCAGGGTGTATGGATGTAAGCGTATATTCCAACTATTTACCAGAATTGATCGGCTATCCATGGGATGGTGGACCCAAAATAATTCAGGGTGTGGGCGTCCACCCGTGGATAAAAAACGACATGCGGTATGGTAAAGAGTGCCTACGAGGACTGTTCCAAACCGATGGATGCATCTATAAAGACCGAGGCTACATTATGGTAAATTTTACGAGTGCGGGAAAGCGATTAGCGGACGATGTTTTTTTCATGATGAAAAAACTGGGGTACTGCCCTCACGTTCAGAAAATATATCAAAAGAAGATATACCTCAGATATACCCTCCGACTCTCAAAAAATGTAAAGCTGTTTATAGACGAGATTGATTTCTGGAAAGAATAATCTCTATATCTCCATCCTCCATGCGGCGTACGTACCGCCGTCGGTTCCCCGCTGTGCCGCCTCGTATTTTTCGGCGATCAATTTCGTGACAGAGCCCGGGGTTCCGCCGCCAAGCGCGCGCTTGTCCACCGAAACGATTGGCGTGATGCGCGCGGAGCTACCGCACAAGAATGCTTCGTCCGCAATGTAGAGCTCCGTCCGATCCACCGCGCGCTCTTCCACGGGGATCCCCGCGGCATGTGCGATCGAGATGACGCTCGCCCGCGTGATGCCTTCCAAAAGATCGGAGTCCACTGCGGGCGTGACGAGCGCTCCATTCCGCACAATGAACACGTTCGCGACGGTGGCTTCCGTCACGTGCCCGTGCTCGTCGAGCGCGATCGCGTCGTCATAGCCGTTCAGGATCGCTTCGTTCTTCATAAGGCTCGAGTTCACGTATCCCCCGTTCACTTTCGCGCGCGACGGGATCGCGTTATCAAGATTGCGCGTCCAGCTCGAAACGCATACATTGACGCCGGCACGCGGCAGGATCTGTCCGATCGGATATACATACGCCGCAAGTGTATTCGGCAAGTCGTGGATTTTCGTTCCCGCGATCAACGCGTCAATAAAGATGGTCGCCCGGACAAGCACGTCCTCGCCTTCCACAGAATTCCGTTTGATTAGTTCGCGCATGGTTGCCTCGAACTTTTCATACGGCCATGCCGCCGCAAAACCATTGAAATCCATGATGGCCGCGGAATTCACCAATCGGCGATAATGATCTTTTAATCTGAACGCATAATGTTTTTTATCGACGGCATTCCAGTTGACGCTGAACACCGTATACACCGAAAGGCCGTACAGTACCGGCGAACTCGCGATGCTCACGTTCGCCTCCGAAAACGGCACGAACGAATCGCGGAAAAAAGCCTCCCCCTGCTTATAATCGAATGAGGACATACTAGTAATTTTCATTATAGTCCGTTGAAATTATTTTTCCAGATGGTATACTATGGGCTGTTCCTTAGTTCGATGTTCGACAAATTCCCATTGGAGAAGCCGACCGTGACCGAAGATACCCGGAAAGAACTTTTTGCCATCATCAAAAATACCGACAGCTCACATAACGCAGTATTGGAGGCATTTGCTCAATTACACCTGGCATCCAAGAACAGCATCCAACTTTCCCAACTGATCGATGTCACGATGCAAAGCCACCCCGACGTCGCTAAGTTGGTTTTAGCCGGCATGCCCGAACGCTATATCGACAAGATCGCCCCATGGGCAGTGGACGGATGTCCGTCACCGGAAGAACAAGGTGCGCTCGCATGAGTGCACCATTTTTTTATTTTGTGCCCAGGGCCGGACTCGAACCGGCAAGAGCTTACGCTCACGACATTTTAAGTGTCGCGTGGTTACCTATTTCACCACCCGGGCGCTACTTCTATTCCTTCCCCTATGGGTCGGTTTCAGGCTATGGCAATTGGGACAAAGCACGCGTAAATTCTCTATCCGGTTGTCATGCCTATCGCCATTGATATGGTCAAGCTCCAAAGGAATCCTACCATCGTTGGATTTTTGAGCCCATCCACATTCTTCACAATATGGTAATTTTAATCCAACTGCAAATAGCCTATTCTTTAGTTTGAAACTTTAATAGCTACTTCCCTTTACTAATATCTCATTAAGAGGAATTTGTGGCCGAGTAAAATTTTTTAACCCGCCGTTCCAGCCCCTTCCTTTAAAATGCGTCGCATCTAATTCATATTCTTTGATATACTTTTTAACCTGATCGTAATTTCCTCCGGCCTCACGAAGCTTAAGTTTATTCAAAACCTGCCTATAGCTGAAAGAATTAGCTACCGCACTCTTAAGTTGCTCTTCGGTCCATGATCTTTTCTTCATTATTAAGAAAAGAATACAACACCGAGATTAAATTTTGATTAAATCTTTTTGAGGCCACGGCGGGATTTGCACCCGCGCATCGCGGTTTTGCAGACCGCTGTGTTACTACTTCACCACGTGGCCCTACTTCTCAGCACGCTTCTTGGCAACGGGCTTCTCCTCTGCCACTGCCACCTCCTCCTGCTCCTCCCGAGCCTTAATAGTATCCTGCCCTAAAATTTTTTCAACCAGCGCGGCGTTCTCGAAACCGTGATCGATATCGAAGAAGATCCGCGGCATCGGCTTGATATTTATCTTACGAAGCAGAAGATACTGGAAATGGCCGGCATGCGCCTGCAGGATCGCGAGGACGTTCTTATCCTCTTTCGACGGGATCACGCTCAACTTCACCCGCGCGCCGTCCAGCTTCTTGTCCACCTCCACCTCCGTGATCGTCGCGAGCGCGGGAAGCTCCACTTCGCGAAGGATCATCTTCGAAAGCTCCTCGCGTATCAGTTTTCCCACCCGCTCGGAACGAAAGTTCATAAAATTTTAATGTTTAGCGTCGCGGCACGCGTTATGCCAAACGCACGCTACTTCCTGATCAATAATTTATCCCCCACCTGTACGAGCGTCGGTGCGTCGAGCAGGACGCCGATCTCCTTTCCTTTATCTGCCTGGAAAATCTCGCTCTTTTTTTCACGTAAACCGATCACGTGTCCGGTGCCCACCGGCGTGGAACCCACGTGGCCACGCACGATGTCGAACGCCACTTTGCCGCGGAACGTGCCGTTGATCACGCGTCCGCCCACCAACTGCTTCTGCGGCTTCTCCTGGTTGAAGAGCGCGAGCACCTCAAGCTCGCCCGCACCCGCCGGTCCGCGTGCGCCGCTGAAATATTCCTCCACTGCCGTCGCAAGGTCGTACACGATCTCCGACGTGATGACCGTCACCGTCTGCGCATCGGCAAGTACCTTGGCGCCCTTCTCCACGCGATTCTTGAAACCGATGATCGTCGCCTTCGTTGCCATCGCGTGTCGGATGTCGCCGTCCGTGATGTCACCCACGCCTTCCTCTACTATATTTATCTCCTTGCCGCCCTTCTGATCAATGCCGCGCAAGACGACCGAGAGCGCCTCGAGCGATCCGGCATCGCCGGCTTTAAGGATCAGGTTCAGCGTGTTGGGTTTTGACTTGGAGATCTGATTGATCCCTTTACCCGCCGCAAACACCCCCGTCGCGGCACTCTGGACAGGCGCGCCCGCGCCTACCGCGAACTCCTCCCCTACTTTTGGAATATTCTCAAAACCGATGATGACGGCCGGCGCAGACGGCATAAGACTCGACACGGTCTTTCCCAAAAAGTCTTCAAGGATCTTTACCTTGCCGGATGCGGTTGTGGTGTGAATAGCATCGCCGCGCGAAAGCGTCCCATTCTTGACGATGACCGTCGCCTCGATACCGCGCTTGGGATCGCGCTTTGCTTCGAGTACGAAACCGGAAGCGGATGCAGATGCATCGTACGTGAGCTCTTCCACGTCGGCGGCAAGCAAGATAAGATCAAGCAAGTCGCTCACGCCCTCGCCCGTCTTTGCGGAGACGGCGCAATAGCTTACAGTCCCGCCACCGCCCTCAAGAAAAACGCCCGCGGCCATGAGGTCGTTGCGCGCCTTATCCAAATTGCCGCCGGTCTTGTCCACTTTGTTTATCGCAACGATGAACGGCGTCTTCGCATCCAAAATTATCTGAATTGCTTCCTTTGTTTGCGGCTTTACGCCCTCGTCCGCGGCAACGACGAGGATGGCAAGGTCCGCGACCTGCGCGCCGCGCGAACGCATGGCGGTGAACGCCTCGTGTCCGGGCGTATCGATGAAAGTAATTTTTCGCGGCGCGCCGGACGCGCCCTGAGCAGTGTGTACTATTTCGTACGCGGCGGTGGCCTGTGTGATGCCGCCCGCTTCGCGCGCGGCGATGTTCGCCTTGCGGATATAATCGAGCAAGGTCGTCTTGCCGTGATCAACGTGACCCATCACCACCACGATCGGCGGACGGGTCTTGATCTCGGCTTTTATAGCAATATTTTTGAGAGTTTCTTTTGACATAAATAGAATGAAATCGAAAGTATTAAAATAAAGTTAACTTCCAAACTCCAACAGATTATAGCAAAAATACGGCATTAGCACAAGGAACGCGGGGCGCGAAAGTACCAAACCAAAGCGCTGACCTCAACGGCTTTCCGCGCCCTGATTGATAAATCCGGGCCGCTTTGATATGCTTCTAGAGAATTTTAAGCAGATGGAGACGTGGCCGAGTGGCTGAAGGCAGCATCCTGCTAAGATGTTAGGGGAGAAATCCCCTCGAAGGTTCGAATCCTTCCGTCTCCGCCGACTAGGCGTTACTATCGCACCAACCTCGTAAGCCGAGGTTCTAGTGCGACCGTGACGCCCCAAAAGAAAACCGCCATAATGGCGGTTTTCTTTTGTTATTATTTTTTAATGGATAAAAATGTTCAGCTTTTCTAATTGCTGAGCAAAACCAGCCCCGACCCAATAAAAGCTCTGGACTTCCTAAATCATAGTTGAAAATGTAAGATGGAGATATGACAAAATGGCGTGAGAGTTGGAAATCAGACCATCCTATATATCAAAGACTTTCCGCAGGCACTAAGATATTCCTCGATGGCAACGGTCAGGATATTTTGGATTGGCTATGGGATTCTAATCGTTTAATTGATCAATTCAAGGCAACTAGTAACTACTCGGATTATTCTTTCACAATCGCGCCCGCTTATAAGGCACTCGAAAAGTGGCTCCTTCTATTGGCTCCCTCCCTAGGTGTCCCGAACGAAGTTATTCAGCGGGGGATACATCATGCAAAGCCATTTATCATGACGCGTGAGATCCTCTGATTCTCGGCCCACAACCTTGCCAAGCCACTGCTTAATTTTTGGCGAATTGACCTTATCGTTATACACCCAGCTTTCATTGCCGGTATTGTAGGGCGGATCGATATAAATGCACTTCACACGGCCAACGTAGTAAGGCATGAGCGCTTTCAGCGCTTCAAGATTATCGCCGTGAATAATCAGATTTTGAGAACTATCGCCAACCGATGCCGTTTTGATTTTCTTGAGCAACCGAAATGGAACCTCCTTATCGTGATTCGCAACAGCCTCTTTTCCAATCCAATTTAAGCTTGGCATAATTCGGATATTTATCTTATTATATGCGATTTTTGTTGATTTTTCCAGAGAAACCGCGACTATAACAACTCTATTTCTGAAGCGCCACCGTCTTATTTTTGAATATGAATTTGCTTTTGACGCACGCCAGTAGCTCGCGTTTCTCGACGGCACTTCCTTCCCGCAAAAGGTACTTCGCATAAGTCCGAAGATCAACATCTTTCGCTTCAGTCTTGATTCCCTGCATTCCAAGAATGCCTTTTTGAAATTTATTGAATCGTGCCACTTCTTCCTCAAACTTGTGCTGCATCCCAATCTCACTGATATCGAGCTTGTCCATAATTTTCACGAGCTGCTCGATCAGATCCTCTTCGCGCATATATCCGGCTTTGCAGTTCTTGTCTCTCGCCCGGCTGCACCCGTAGTAAATATATCGTGCCGACGTGCCATCCTTTAGTTTTTTGTATTTTTCCTCCGCACTCACGCCCGACCCGCAAAGCCCACAGGTCATTAGTTTCGTGAAAGCGAATTCTTTAATCTCCGACCGTACGATCTGATCACGCTTCAACTGAGCCTGTACTTTATCGAATAGTTCTTTGGTGATAAGTGGTTGATGTTTGCCGTCGTACCACATACCACTCTTTTCCGGATACTCGAACCGTCCGTAATAGAAATGGTTCTGGAGGGTGATATAAATATTCCCCAGCGAGAGGTGGTGATTACTCTTCGTCCTGAAATTCAGATCGAACCGCAGCCAGTGATAAACTTTCCGGCCAGACCAATGCTCATTCGCCACCTTCTCGAAAACCTTCTTCATGATATGACCGCGTTCGGGATCGATGAGCACTTGGCATTTTCGATCCATCCTCTTCTCATTGAGGTAGCCCGTAGGTGCGACGCCCGGGCGCAATCCCATTTCGCA
>Ga0182030_10011974_pt1 | contig 17446 bp, 18 predicted proteins | sample 812S3MmetaG_FD_121299 | JGI IMG/M metagenome (GOLD analysis project Ga0182030, IMG submission 121299) | Permafrost microbial communities from Stordalen Mire, Sweden - 812S3M metaG (Illumina Assembly) | ecosystem: Environmental > Terrestrial > Soil > Wetlands > Permafrost | place: Sweden...
AGATGCTCCCGGCAGGACGGTTCCTGTCGACTCCGATCCCGTGACGTCCGAGGCCGCGGCCGCGAATGCAGCGCCTTTCCAACTGACTCCGCGGCAGCCCTTGCCCGTACCCGGCAAGCTGCCGTTTGAGGCCCGGAGCACTGGCCCAAGCGGATTGGGCGGGTGGACCGATCAAAAAGCGTGGGGCGAGGCAGCTGCGGCCCTTTTCAAACCAGGTCCAGGCTCTGGAACCGACGATTGCTCCCATCCTCTGGGCGATGCTCTGACAAACGGACTAAGCCCAGCAACGGCCACTGCCGAGGTGGAGGCCGAGCAGGCGGCGGCGACACTGAACCACCTGGGATCGCTTCGTCCGCTGGCGCAACTGCGGGATTCTTTTATTTTGGCTTCCGGCGACGACGGGCTGTGGATAATCGACCAGCATGTGGCACACGAGCGTGTACTTTTCGAAAAAATTTTGCGCGACCGTCAGGTTGAAAAAGTGCAACGGCAGAGATTACTAATGCCCATGCTGGTAGAGCTGAAGGCGTCCCAAATGGTGGTATTTGCGCGGATTGCCGAGGAACTTGAGCGGAACGGCTTTGAAGTGGAACCCTTTGGCCCACAAACACTTGCGGTCAAGGCATCGCCCATCGGCCTGGAGGGCGCGGCCCTGGAACGAATGCTGGCGCAAGTGATCGATCAATCCAGTGCCGATTCGGACGAAGTGACACAAAATGAAGATCTTACTTTGCTGCGGACGCGTATAGCCGCCTCCATCGCCTGCCATTCCGCAATTAAGGTCAATACCGCTCTTGACCCGGCTCGAATGGAGTGGTTACTGTTGGAGTTGGCAAAAACCAGCCACCCAACGAGTTGCCCGCATGGACGTCCAATAGCTTTGCTGTATTCTTGGAAGGAGATCCAGCGGGCCTTCCATCGAATCTAATTCGCAGGTAACATTAGGAAGGTGGCAACCCTCCCCTCTCAGGAGATCGGGTTGCCCGGCTAGAACGTCAGCCTGGAAGTGAGGTTTTTCTTTGACAGCAGAGCAATTGGAAGCGTCGCGCGCCGAAAGGATGCGCCAGAACGGACATGGGGCACTCACATTTGAGGACGCCAAAACGTGGATTGAAGAGACCGGATTGTGTCTTTTCCTGCCCCGGCGGCAATTTTCGTCCTCCATAGCGCCGTCTTTTGTTGAGGCCATAGCAGGCCGTCAGAATGCAACCCCCGAGGCACAGCATATTCAGTTGGCTGAAGAGCTGCTTGTGCGTCTTGAGCTCGAAGATGTGGCGGTCCGGCTGAACCTGCTTGGACAGCCCGGTGAGCAGCCCGACTTTGTTGTGGCAAGTTGGGTTCTGCCCTACGTGTATGCATTGAGGGGTGATCGAGACTGGCGTCGCAGCCCGCAACTTACCGGCTCCCGCCAGGTTTCGCCACTGGCCGTGCAGGCTTACAAGCATCTTGAAGCCGGCGACACGACCATTGCCGATCTGAAGCATCTGCTTGGCCGGGAAGTCAGCGAAACGGCTGTTTTGCGCGCAATCACAGAGCTCTGGCAGCAGCTTCGCATTATTCCGGTCGTCTCTGCGCCGGGTGTGGCCGCCAAATGGCAGTTGCTCCGCCACCGCTTCCAGAAAGCCATCGCCGAGGGCGCATCCACCTCGCAAGTGACTGCAATCTCAGTGCTTGCCTCCATCTATCTGCAGGCCGTTATCGCCGCCAGCATGGAAGAGGTCGAGATGTTTCTGGCTCCGCTCACGGCCCGCAGCAAGGTGCGCGAAGTCCTGCGCGGTTTGGTAGCCACGCGCCAGGTACATTCAATCTCTCTGGGACATGCTCCGCACTTCTACGTTGCTGGAACGCTGCCTGAGTTTGCGGTCGCTGCCTCCCTGTATACCAGCTCGTCCATGCCGGCGTCCGCGTATTTTATGCGCTCGCATGACCATGAGGACGACCTGCCGGAAATCGAGACCCCGACGCCCGCGTTCACAGCGCCCGCATTTTCAGCCCCACCAGCTTCGGTTGAAACGCATCAGTCGGTGGAAGCTCACGCTCCCCGGCCTGCGGCCGCCCGCACTGTGGCGCCGCGCAAGCCTGCTTCCAATGGGAAACCCGCTGCGGCAAGACCTCACTTTAGCCGTTCTGCGACCCATTCGCGCGATCGGAAGCCGGCGCAGTCGTCCGCAAGCAACCGGCCGGTTCGCCGCTCCAGCGCCGATTCTCGCACAGCGTCGGCGCGGCCAGCCGGCTCTCGTTCAGCGACCGGTTCTCGCCCGACCAACGGTGCGCGGTGGACACCGAACGCTCCTGCCGGCGCCACGGCGAAGCTCAATGGAGGGCACGCCGGCAACGGAACTCGCTCCAATGGAAGTGCCGCACGCCCGTCCAACGGCGCCTCGAACTCTCGCTCCGCAAAGCCCACCGCTGCAGCCTGGGGTCAGCGCAATGGGCATTCCAACGGTGCAAAGGCCGCAGGGAAGCCCGGGTCCACCAGCGCACGCAATGGCAGCGCCCCTCGCAAGGATGCGCGGCCCGATACAAGGTCGTCTTCCCGGACAGCAAGCCGCAAGCCCGCTCTGGCAGCCGGTGCTAAAGCGGGGAACAGCAAGACCTATGGCTTCACAGCCCGGCCCAAGCAGGAGACGAAGAAGCGCGGATGAGCGAGGCTGAAAGGCTCTTGGGCGCGATTTCTCCCGAGCGTAAGGTAATTGTTGCGATTGATGGACCATCCGGGGGGGGCAAGAGTACCATTGCCCGCCACTTGGCCCAGTACTTCGGCCTGCTCAACCTTGAAACCGGCGCCATGTATCGTGCCTTCGCCCTGAAGGCGCTGCGCAGGGCAGTCCCATTGGATGAATCTGGCGGCCTGGAGCGGCTTGCCGCGGAAACCAGCATTCGCCTGGAACCGGGGGAAGAGCACAACAGGGTTCTCCTCGACGAGGAGGACGTCACCGATCTCTTGCGCAATCAGACAGTAACCGACGCCGCATCCAGGGTCAGCGTCTTTCCCCCCGTTCGCGCATGGATGGTCCGCCTGCAGCAGCAACTTGGAGCCGATGGCGGAGTCGTGATGGAAGGCCGCGATATTGGCACCGTGGTGTTCCCCCATGCGGACGTAAAAATCTTCCTGGATGCGGCTCCCGAAGTGCGTGGATTGAGGCGATTCGACCAGCTTGGACCGAGCCCAGCCGTACACCCGGAAGAAGTGATCCGCGATCTCCGCGCCCGCGACGCACGGGATCGCAATCGCGCCGATTCCCCGCTGAAACCTGCTCCCGACGCCATTCTGCTGGATTCCACGAATATGACGCTGGACGAGGCTGTCGCGGCGGCTGAGGGCATCGTGTCTTCAAAGCTGAAACTGGCTTTTCAAGATCGATAATGGCCGGCGGCCCGCGCCCTTGCGAGCGTAACGAAACATTCGAACTCCCAGACAGCGGCGAAATGCTATAGGCTCGTAGATGTATGGAGACCACCTGCACCCGCTGCCATCAGGCCGTCGAGGCCGACAACCTTTACTGCCCCACATGCGGTCTGCCGCAGCTTTTGTATGCGGCAGAGAACGTGCCCGGCCAGGTGCCTCCGGAGCATTTCGACGAGCCGATACGGGATGCAAGTACAGTGGACTGGAAGCGGGCCTGTCGCTCAGCACTTTCGCTTGCGGTTCCGACTGGGCTGCTGTGCTCCTTGTTCTCCCCGGTCAGCATTTTCGGATTGCTCTGGATGGCGGTTGCGGCTGCATGGGCGGTGGCTCTTTACCTGCGCAGCCAACGGCCTGCCTGGATCACAATCGGCGCCGGCGCCCGCATCGGCCTGGTCACCGGACTGCTCGGCGGCTGGATGGCGGCCGCGGCCTCGGGCGTCACTTTGTTCGTAATGCGCTTTGTTCTGCATGAAGGCAAGACCATCGACGACACCTGGCAGACCATGATCGCAGACCAGGTTGCCGGCCAATGGACCGCTGCAGGCGTAGATGCGCAGACAATCGCCCTTTACAAAGGCTGGTTGCTCTCCCCCGAAGGGCGCGCGGGCTCAATGCTGACTGCCGTTCTTTTGCTCGTGACAGGGCTCATCTTCTTCGCAGTGGGTGGCGGCGCCATCGGGGCACGCTTGCAGGCACGCACACGGCGGCCACAGGTCTAGAAGTTCTTTGTCGTTCGACCTTGAATCCGGCTTGACTGCTCGGTGAAATTCCTTCAGTTTCGGGCCAAATTCTCCACAACTTGCTCTTGACCGGCAACCCCTCGTATTATCCCCGAGAGATAACAGATGAGTGAAACCGAGAAACAGCCAAGCCTGCGCATCAAGGGCAGGTTGATGTCCGCCTCAGAAATTGAGCGCACACTGGTGCGCCTGGCCCACGAGATTATGGAGAAAAGCAACGGAAGCGCAGATCTGGCGCTGGTGGGGATCAAGCGCCGCGGCATTCCCCTGGCCGAGCGCCTGGGCAAGTTGATCTCCGGCATCGAGAAGCATCCTGTCGATACCGGCATGCTCGACATCCAGTTTTACCGCGACGATCTTTCTACCGCGGACGTGCGCCCCGTGGTCACAGAAGGGGCAATCGGCTTCGATGTGGAAGGCCGCGACGTGGTGCTTTGCGACGATGTGCTCTATACCGGCAGAACCATTCGCGCCGCACTTGACGCGCTGTTTGACCACGGCCGTCCGCGCCGCGTACAACTAGCTGTGCTGATCGACCGAGGCCACCGCGAGTTGCCTATCGAAGCTACATACGTGGGCAAGCATGTGCCCACCAGCAGCCGCGAAATCATAGAGGTGAAATTCCGCGAGGTAGACAACGACGAGCAAGTGCTGCTGGTCGAGCGCGTGGACTAAGAAAGGCAGCCACTAGCCTGGGTGCCCCATCCTTCCGCAGTTTCATCGCGAAAGGGTGGGAAACGAGCTAGGAGCTGGAAGCTGAGAAAGAAATGAATCCGACCGCAAGCCCCGTCCGCCGCCAGCTTCATCCGCCGCCCGTTCCCGCCTCGCCGTTCCCCTATAATCCTGGATCGCTGCTCTCGGCATCGGACCTGACGCTGGAAGGGATCAGCCACATTCTCGCCCGCGCTACGGCTCTTGAGAATCAAGACCCGTTGACGCGCGATCGCATCCTGGCAAAGCGTCGCGTGGCTCTGCTTTTCTACGAGTCCTCTACGCGCACCCGCACCAGCTTTGAGCTGGCCGCCAAGGGCCTGGGCGCTGACACTACCCTGGTTTCAAGCCTGTCATCAAGTATTGAAAAGGGCGAGTCGCTCAAGGATACCGGCCTAACGCTGCGAGCCTTGGGCGCCGAAGCAATCATCCTGCGGCATAATTCCTCCGGCGCGGCGTGGCTGCTGGAAGCCGAGACCCGCCTCCCCGTGCTGAATGCCGGCGACGGCATGCACGAACACCCAACCCAGGCTCTGCTCGATCTGCGGACAATTCTGGCCCATCTCGACCCGGTCACAAGAACCTGTAATCCCAACAAAAGGCCTGTCATCCTGAGCGGAGCGCACTTCAGCGGAGTCGAAGGACCTGCTTCTCCAACCGGGGGCCAGCACACCATTCATGAAGTCACTGCGGAAACATTGGCCGGCGTCACGGTCAGCATCGTTGGCGACATTCTGCACAGCCGTGTAGCCCGCTCCAACATGCTGCTGCTGCCTCGCCTGGGCGCGCGTGTGCTGCTCTGCGGGCCCAAGGAACTGCTGCCGGATTTGGCAGCCAATGCCGGCCCTGGAATCGCCATTGAACGCAATTTCGAGACAGCGTTGCGCCAGTCGCAGGCAGTCATGATGCTACGCATTCAGGCTGAGCGACTGGCCGGCCTGGCGCTCGATCTTGAGCAGTACAAGGCAAACTATCAGCTCACCGGTCATAGGTTAGCTACACAGGCGCCGGAAGCGATTGTCCTCCATCCCGGCCCCATCATCCGCGGCCTTGAAGTGACAGCCGGCGTGGCCGATGGGCCGCAATCGGTCATCCTCGAACAAGTGCGCAACGGCGTGGCGATTCGCATGGCCGTCGTTGAGCGGGCACTGTTGCCGACGGCAGGACAAGGAGGCCGCGCATGACCGCTCTTGTGATTCGCGGAGGCCACCTGATCGACCCAGCAGCCGGCGTGGATGGTCCCAAAGACATTCTGCTCAAGGACGGCCGCGTGGCCGAGATTGCCGGACCGGGCAAGCTAAAATTTGCCAACGGAGCTGCGGTTCTGGATGCAACCGGACTCACCGTTGCTCCCGGCCTTGTCGACATCCACGTTCATCTGCGCGAGCCAGGACAGGGCTACAAAGAAACCATCGCTACCGGAACAGCGGCAGCAGCAGCGGGTGGTTTCACCTCCGTAGCTGCCATGCCCAACACCCGCCCGGTCAACGACTCGCCCGAAATCACTCGCTGGATGCAGGCCCCTGAACGCGGAGCGTCGGTTCGCGTGTTTCCGATTGCCGCAGCCACGCGCGGCTCCAAGGGCGAGGCTATCAACGACTACGCCGCCCTCAAATCCGCCGGCGCAGTTGCGGTGACGGACGACGGCTACCCGATTCTCAAAGACAACATCATGCGCGAGACGCTGGCGGCCGCGGCGCGCGTTGGACTGAGCGTCATCCAGCATGCGGAAGACACACGCCTCACCCAAGGATCCAGCATGAATGCCGGCCCGATGGCATTCAAACTGGGCTTGCGCGGAATGCCGCCCGAAGCCGAATCTGGCATGGTGGAGCGCGACATTCGCCTAGTCACTGAGCTGCGCGACGCCCGCGTTCACCTGCATGTGGCCCACACTTCGACAGCCGCTGCCCTTGCTGCCGTGCGCCAGGCGCGCCGCAGCGGCCTGCGCGTCACCTGCGAGGTTGCGCCGCACCACTTCCTGCTGACCGAAGAGCACGTTGGGTTCTACAACACCAACGCCAAGATGAATCCGCCGCTGCGCTCGGCTGCCGACCGCGACGCCATGATCGAGGCCATCCTCGACGGTGTGGTGGACGCATCGCCACCGACCACGCGCCCCACGCCATCCACGAAAAGGAAGTGGAGTTCGAGAACGCGCCCAACGGAATCACCGGCCTGGAAACAGCGCTGGGCCTGAGTCTGCGCTGGCTCCATAAGGAGTGGAAACTTCCTTTGGGCCGCGTGCTCAGTCTGCTCAGCGCCCAACCGGCCGCGCTGCTGGGTTTGAAGGGCCGCGGGACTCTTGCCGTAGGCAGCTTCGCGGACGTGGTGGTCTTCGACCCCAAAGCGGAGTGGACCTTCCGCGCCCGCGAAAACAAATCCAAAGCGCGCAACACCCCCTTCGACGGCTGGACCATGCAAGGCAAAGTCCGGTGGACCATCAGCGAGGGCCGCATCGCTTACGGGAGCGAGTGACCTTTTTTTGATTGCGAGCGAAGCGCTGTGATCAGGATGCCTTACCGAGGAGATCCCGCTCTGCGCGAAACCAGTCCTCCGCATCTTTCCCGTGCTGGCCTCCCCGCTCGGCCCAGAATTGGTGCGCAAGCTGCGCTACTTGTTCATATGAAGCCTTCATTTGAGTAAGATTCGACTTCTTGCGGGGCGCGGTCGTGCTGGGTTTCCTGGGGGTGGTTGCTTTCTTAACCGTCTCTGCCATTGGGACTCTCTCCTCTCAGATGGGCAGACAATCTGCCCATCCTCCTCAGGGTACAGAACAACTCCCGCGGTTGAAGAGGCAATGACATCGGACGAATCTTTGTTGTAAACCCGCGATTGACCGCTGAGAGCTCCGCAGAAGGACAACACTTCGCATCCGCGCTTCCGTCAGGACCAGAACCGAAATTCCTGGCCTTGCCTTCAGGTCCGAATGCTTCTCCAACTCTTCAAACCGGGTAGAGGTTGCTACTCAGGAATTCATTGCGGAATTTAGCTTGCGGATCGTAGCGCTTCAGAAGAGCCTGGAAATCGGCGAGTCTCGGATACTGAGCCTGCAGACGTGCCGGGGCCAGCGTGAACAGCTTGGCCCAGTGTGGCCGCGGCGAGAACGGCTCAAGCTGTTTTTCGATCAACGGCAGGATCTTGCTGACCTCCGGCCACTCCGGCTTCCAGGTGAAATGGATCGCCAGCGAGTCGCGCTGGTAGGCTGTGCTCATCCACAGCCCGTCGGCGGCAATGGTGCGCAGTTCGGTGATGAACAGGTGGGGCGTGATCTGGTCGCGGAGTTTTTCGACGGCAAGGATGGCCTCGTATCCGCGATTGCGCGGGACAAAGTACTCCGTCTGCAGTTCGCGGCCGCTCGATGGCGTGAAGTTCATGCGGAAGTGCGGCAGACGCTCGTACCAGGGACCTGGGATTCCTTGCTGTTCCGTGCAGGGTTCAGCGTCGTGTCCGGCGATGGGGTGCAGCTTTGCCGTGGCGAGCTTGGCGCCGAAGAACTCCGGCTGCCATTCGTTCTTGTCGCCAGGTGCGAGACGCCGCTTGATCCAAACCTGCGTGGCCTCGTGATGCTGCCAGTCGGTAAAGAGGCTGACGCTGTAGCCGCTGGAAAAGATCTCGTCGAGGTGCTCCTTCAGGCGGGTGAAAGAGAGATGCTCATACACAGACTGTGCCGCCTGAAAAGTTGGTTGCAGATTCAGCGTGACCGCGGTGACCACGCCAAGCGCTCCCAGTCCCACGACCGCACCCAAAAACCATTCCTTATCGCGGGAAAGGGCCGCGATCTCGCCGTCCGCGGTGACGATTTCCAATGCCGCGACTGCCGTGGCCAGGTTGCCGTTATGCACACCTGATCCGTGGGTCGCGGTGGCAATGGCGCCCGCGACGGAGATGTGGGGCAACGAAGCCAGGTTGTGGAGCGCATAGCCGTGCTCATCCAGATAAGGGGCAAGCTTGCCGTAGGCCACTCCCGCGCCCATGGTTACGGTGCGTGCCTTTTCATCGAGCGCAATCTGGTCAAGCCGCTTGAGCGAGATCTGATTCTGCGTGCTGTCGGCGATGCTGTTGAACGAGTGCTTTGTGCCCAGGGCGCGCAGCTTGGCGCAGCTCTTCACCACCTGCCGCACTTCTTCAACGGACCCTGGCGTGTGCAGCTTGTCTGTGCTGTAGGTCAGATTGCCCGCCCAGTTTTCGCGCGGGCCGGCCTGCTCCTGGCCCGCCCCACTGCGCGAAAACATGCTGGCCGCCACCACCGCACCGGACGATTTAAGAAATTCTCGCTTGTTCATTGACTCTTACCCTTCGCCACCATCCATGCCCATAAAAGGAACCGCGCGTAGATGGGCGCTGGACAAGAATAAAGACCGAGAGACCGGCGAGCAATCTTTTTCTGCCCAAGCTCCTGGGACAGGAGAACCTTTGATTCTGGTCATTCCAGAGACCGCGTAAGCCCTCGAGAAATGGCGGGCCTCAACTTTTTTGACAGCATCGCAGCACCGCTCCGCCAAGCCGCCGGCAGAGGCAACCCTCCACCATGGTGGGCACTCTCAGTAGGGGAGCCGAGGCAGCACGAAAAAGCCCTCCCGCTCCCGCTCCCGCAATGTAAGGTTAGCGGGAAGAAAGGCATCAACGCGGCGAAACTGGGGTTCGCCGCTGATGCTCGATCACCGCGGCCGATCGTAATACCCCGATCGAATGTTGACGCTTTCTACACGCTCCGGAGTCTTCAACTGGATGCGATGGAAGGCCCCGTCGTGCTTCAGTTCTGCCGGGTTATAGATCAGGCGACATTGATTGCGGAGATCGGCCTCGATGAGGCGCAAGTCGCTGTCGATTCCAGCTTCGGAATCGTCGCTGGGGAAGACGCGGCCGCCGGTTTCGGTCGCCAGCTCCGCCAATGTTTTCGGGCCAAAGGAAAAGAAGCTGGGGACCGGTTCCGCACGAAATGCGTAGATAGCCGTGTTGGAGCGCTGACAGATATCGACCACCTCTTCAAGCGAAGCGTGGCTGGCGTTATCGTCGCCGTCTGAAAAGAGCAGGATGAAGTTTCCGCTGGCCGCGTGATCGACCTTGCCGAAGACGTTGAAGCAGGCGCGAAAAATGGCATCGAGCATGGCCGTCCCGCCGAGCGGATTTTCTCGGCCCGTAACAACCTGGCGGATGCCCGCCGCGAGCGCCGCCTGATCGTTGGTCCAGGTCTGCGTGATCTTCGACAAGTAGCCAAAGTCCATGACGAAAGCCTGGTCGGATTGTTGCCGCAACAGCCGCTGGGCAAATTTGATGGAAATTGCCCGGTCCGCCGAGACATTCTGCTGCATGGAATCGCTGGTATCGATGAGGATTCCCGCGCGTAAGGACATGTCCTGCAGCGGATGAAATTCGAGGATTCTGCGCGGTGGCTTTCCGTTGTCCAGCAGGCTCAGTTCATCGAGCTTCAGGTCGTTGACTGGCAGGCCGTGTGCATCGGCTGCATGAAAAGTGAGGCTGACTTCATTGACCGCAACCTTGAGTCTGTAGGCTTCTACATTTTCAGGCGAGGCGCGGTTTGTCTGTGCGCCGGCATGGCGCGGCTCGGCACAGAGCGCAAAGATCAACGGGAAGCAAACAATCCAGTGTTGACGCATAGGGCGACGCTTTGAAGAATAGAGAAGCTGAATCTTAGACGCTGCCGCAGGGCAAAAGCCACGGTCAGAAACCAGCAATAGCCCGGTAGACTAGACTGTTGTATCTTGTCTGCAACACACATTGGAGGCTAAAGTGCCGTTCCTGAAATCCTTACGCTTGGATGGGATTCTCTCGTTCCCGCCCGGCTCGGAGGCGATTGAGCTTCAGCCGTTGAACGTCCTGATCGGACCCAACGGCTCGGGGAAGTCCAATCTGATTGAAGGGGTTGAGTTGCTGCACGCGTTGCCGACGGGGTTTGCGAGTGCTATTCGCGAAGGTGGCGGAGTCCGGGAGTGGCTTTGGAAGGGGGACGGAGCTAGCGGAATTGGCACGATTGAAGCGTATGTCGAAGATTATGGTTTTTCCCTGAACTCAACTGTATTAGGAGGGATGGGAACTGACGGCCCTCCGACTCTTCGTTACAAGGTCTCCTTTGTTGAATCGGGACCTAGGGTCGAAATAACCGATGAGCTCATCGAAGACGAAGCCAACACAAGCGGTAAAGCCTCGGATGTTAGCTTCTACTATCGCTTCCAAGAAGGCCATCCAATAGTCAAAGCCCGAACCGCTGGAGGTTTATATCCTAGGTCAGATCTCAGGGCGAAACGGGAATTGGATCGTAAGGACATCAAACCTGACGAATCCATCTTGATGCAGCTCAAAGATTCGTTTGCCTATCCAGAGTTGACGGAGCTAGGACGAAAGTTTGGGCAAATCGCAACATTTCGCGAGTGGACCTTTGGGGGCCGCGCAGAAGTGCGCAAATCTCAAACAACCAGCCTGGCCGCAGATACTCTAGCGTCTGACTCACGAAACCTGGGAATGCTTCTCAACCAGCTAGAGCATCTGGGCGTTCAATCCGAATTCCACAGATATTTGTCTCGATTCTTGCCCCGTTTTGAGAGATTCAGCACACGCGTTGAAGGGGGCACGATACAGTTTTATATTCATGAAAGCGGCCTAAAACAGCCCATCCCCGCGACGCGCCTCTCCGACGGGACGATCCGCTTCATGGCGATTCTTGCGCAGTTGCTGTCGCCGACGCCTCCACCCCTCATCTGCATGGAGGAGCCTGAGCTTGGCCTCCATCCCGATGCCATTGCGTTGCTCGCCGATCTGCTGCAAGAAGCATCAACGCGAACACAATTGATCGTCACCACGCATTCGGACGCGCTGGTTTCCGCGCTAACCGAAGTCGCCGATTCGGTAATGGTATGCGAATACCGCAATGGCACGGTTCTCAAGAGAGTCGAGTCGGAGAAGCTGCGGTTCTGGCTGGATAAGTACAAGCTTGGCGAGATCTGGCGTATCGGCGAAATTGGAGGCAACCTGTGACCGAGATCGCTGTGTATGTCGAGGGCGGCGGCAACAGCAAGGAGGAAAAGGCGGAATTGCGGCGAGGATTCGATGCCTTGTTCGCAAAGGAAAAGGCCCTCGCCGGCGGAAAACGCCTGAGCCTGATCTTTGTTTTCTGCGGCGGAAGGCAGGACGCATATGAGGCCTTCAAAAATGCCCTGAAGGTCAATCGCCAAAGAGTCAGTGCATTGCTCGTCGATTCCGAGACCGCAATAGCCCCCGTGCCAGCGGATGAGGCGCAAGACGCGCTCATTCGGGTGGCCCATTTGCGTCAGAGGCAAGGCAGCGGCACACGCGGAAAGGGAGACGGATGGACATTACCTGACGACTTGGCCGAACGAGTTCATCTGATGGTTCAATGCATGGAAGCATGGATCGTTGCGGATCCAGAAGCGTTAGAGGGGTTTTACAAGTCGAAGTTCTTCAAGAAGGAAAGGCTCCCGAAGCGCCCAAACCTGGAGCAAGAATCCAAGGCGGATTTATATGCGGTGCTGGAAAAAGAGACAAAGGATTCGCAAAAGGGACAATACGGGAAGATATCGCACGCGGGAAAACTCCTGGTCCTGATTGATCCAGAGAAGGTCGCCAGTCGTTGTCCCCGCTTTGGAATCTTTCGAGCGTGGCTTAACGAGTCAATTGACAATCCGCCTGTCGCAGCTTGACCGACCCAACAGCTCTACCCCTTCCGCCGATAAAGTATCTGGAACTCGTAGCCGGGATTCGGCGGGAACAGGCTCGCAACGTGGCGCAAGCGTTCGGCCAACGCTGGAGCAGCCAGCAACGGATACTCGCGCTCGCGCAGGTCGTGGTAGTCGAAATCGACCGCCAGAGACAGCATATAAACGGCCAGCGAATCGGAGAACGCCGACTCGTAATAAGTACTGCGCGAGCGCTCGTCGATCACTTTTTTCGAATCGTGGCCGTCGCCGGCCCGGGTGTCCTGCGCGCGCCGCCGGGTTTCCCATGCGTCCTGGCTGGTTTCTCCGCGTACCTGGGCCTCAGCCTGCGACCACGCCAGCGCGGAAAAGCTCTCGGGAACGCCCGCGGCCTCAACAAAGTTGTGGGCTACGTTGATAAAGAACTCAAAGGCCAGTCCAAAGCGATCTTCGACCAGGCGTGTAGAAAGAAAAACGGCTTCCGTCGCCCCAAAAGTCGCGTTGCGATGGCAGATGGCTCTGTCGCCCAAATCCACGGTATAGGAAGGGGCGACCATGACCTCGCCGGTGTCCGCAATGGCCAGCGGGACAAAGTAGTAGGCGCGGCTCTTCAGCGCTTCAGAGAGCGTGGCCGGCACTGCGCCCACCAGCTTCTCCAAGTCGGCTTCGGAGATGCGGGTCTCGCCCCACGCGGCATAGTGGATGCCGTTGGCCGCCTGGGCCACCGTCACCTGCGTGGCGACCTTCTCCGCGTGCCAAAGATCGATTTGTGCGCTCGTGGACATTGAACTTGTATTCTAAGGCATGAGGGCCACGTAGATGACACAATCCCTGCAGGCGCAGCGGACCCAACGGACCAGCGGCGGCAAGGTTCTCGGCTTCCCCCTGGAAGGCTTCGGACTGTTCACCAGCCTGCTGCTGTCGGTTGCAGCGGCCTTTTTTACGTTTTTTGCATCCACATGCATCGCGATTTTCTCGTTGCTGGGCTGGAACGTCTTCGGCCACCATACCGTCAGCTATGCCAACAGCTACCGCTATGTTGGATTCCCGGCAGGAGTGCTGGTGTTGGTCGTGGCGCTGCCAGTTTTCGGAGTGCTGTGGGTTAGGGCCAAGATGCGCCAATAGGAAGTTTGTTGGCGCCAGCGGCGAAGGATTCAGGCGATCCCAGGTTAGTTCTCAGACGGCCGCTCGACCTGATCGACGACAAAGGTTTGAACGGCGCCCCTGGTCGATTCGAGCTTCAGGCCAAGCTGCTCCTGGATCGCTGTGAAGATGGATACGCTCGCGTCGGGAGTGCTCTCCAACTCATCGGGTGTCCACTTGAGCTCGATGCCGTATTTTCCGGTGAGGCCGGTTTTGTCTTGAACCTCGCGGCCGAGCACGTCAGACAGGCAGAATGCGAATCTTTCCATTGGCTCCCCGTGAACCGTAATCTGCCCTCTGCCCCAGGAAGTGCCTCCTGGGGTCTTGTCGGCCGGCCACTCCTTCAGCCTCGATCCGCTCTTTACAATCACCAGCGCGTAGATAGGACGTTCCCGCGACTCATAGTGCATTTTCAATTTGAAGCGATCGGCGAGAAGCGCTTGCAGCATGAGAGCGCGTGCTGTCGATCGTTCCTGAGCAGGCCTTCTCTGCAACTCGGCATAGGTGTCCGGGTCCATTCCGGCTTCAACGTCAAAAGTGTCAGACTTCGCCCAGCCGGGCAACCCGGGAACCTCATCGTTGGGCCTGACGTTGTAAGCATTGAAGAGAAGGCCCCAAAGTGTCGTGCCTCTCGCCACAAAGCGATCGCCGCTGTTACTGATAGACATTCCCTCAAGGTTGCTGGGTCGAATGGAGACGACGTCATAGGTCAGCTTGCGCGCGGCTAAGTCAGTCCCGGAGCCGGGAGCGCGCTGCGCATGCACCGGCAAGACGAGGACGAGCGAGACAGCGATGAGGAACACGTGTATCTCGGCCGGCATTGCACGATAAGGAGGCCTGACGATAGCGGAGATTATCCTCCAGAGCCGTTTTAGAAGAAATGCTGACACTTGTCGCAAATGAATCACCTGGTGGTTGGCCGCATACCCAGACATTACACCACCTTTGGATAACTTTCGGTTTGCCGGTCACTCGCCCGGAATCCAGGAATCTGCTTCCCTGACGCTCGATTTGATACTCGATTTACCACTTCTCGAGAACCAGGAGTGCGACGGTAAAGAGGTTTTCTCAGCTAACTGATTGAACCTGACCTTCCCCCTGTCTACCCAAGAGCCGGAATCGCAGGAACCAGAAGTTCGATCGGTGAAATCTCTTTGCAAAAGTCAACAGAGGGAAGGCTAATTGGCCTTCCCTCCGATCTCCCATCCTGGAATGAAGAACTATTTACGCGCGTTTATCTTGAAATCCGCAGGTGGTTCAAAGAGCGTTCGCGATGGTTCGCTCAACTGCACTTTTTTGAGCTGATAAGTCGTTTTGCCGTAGCGAGGATCGTCCGAAGTTGACTCCACAACCGCGGCAATCGACGGCGCGAACCACGTCTCCGTCACAATCGAGATGGGTTTCTCATTCCCAATTGCGCTTGCGGGGATTGTGATGGTCTGCCGCGTGCCGTTGCAGTCCACTCCCTCGATGTTCCGGGTTCCCAATTCTTCCTTCGCAACCTCGCGATTTTCGTCCGGCACGATGGTGCTTAGATTGCCGGCGTGGTCATCCTGGAACTTGACCATCATGTGCACTGGCGCGCCCTGACCTCCCGTCTCACTGTCGGTTATCGACTTGAACATGATCCGCGTTCCATCGTCTTCGGCATTTTGCTCGTCGAGAAACTTGCGCGTCCGTTGCATCTTATCCGCAGACTTCGAGCCGGGGTCCAATACAAAGCCCGTCCCGTTCACGGGGTCGTCGATGAAGACCTTCACCTCGTGCGGCGATGAATTGGAAGGGTCCACATTGCCAAACGTCTGCTCGCGCCTTGTCCTGCCCTCGCTGTCGCGGTAAAACTTGCTTACCGTGCGATGGACGATGCGATTGCCGTCCAGCATGGTCTGCACTGTTTCGGTGGATGTGTCTGCCGAATACGGTTTGCCCTTCACCACCTGGGCGTCTGCGGCGATCACTTCCAGCATCACCTTTTGCTGTGCTTCCTGGCCCTCGCCGGGTTCATTGTTCCCATCCAGCAACACGGTCATCTCCGTGGCATGTTTTGCCTGCTGGCCGGCATCCTGCTGATTTGCGGCCATCGGTTTCTCCGCCCGGCCCACCAGGGGCAGAGCCATCCCAGCCGAGGTCAACGCCACGGCCACCCAAAATCCACGCATTATTTTCATCACAACTCCTCTCCGATTTTGAAACACGATTTTGAAAAATTACCGAACGATGCGGATGGCCCGCGGAAGCCCGTCTTCGCCAACCACAAACTCCGCCAACAAGGTTTGCGCCGCTGTATCGGCCGGCGCTTGCAAACCATACTGTTGAAGATCCCTTCCCCTTAGCCTGACCCGCACGACGCTCAACTCCGCCGCAACGGGCAGCCCTTCGCTTACCGGCAGGGCCACAAACTCATCCAGCGAATTCCAGGTCGGCTGTTTCGATGAGGAATTGCGAAGGTTGACGCGGGTTGACCCAGCCTTGCGCATCGGCGCAGACTTCGACTGAAAATCTTGGCGTCCTGGGTCTTGCGCCGAAGGAAGGCTTGACTCAGGCCTGAGTGGGGGCGCAGGCACAGACCGTGCCTGTTGAGCTTGCGGTTGAGAGCTTCTCCGCGTCTGCCAAAGAGCTCCGCCCGTCGCGATCGCGGCCAGCAGAACTACCACTGCAACCAGAGCCCATTTGAATCTTGACCCTGGCATGCCGATGGAGGCCTTCCCGCTGCCAGCCGCAGCGCACAGCACGCGCTCAAGCGTCTCCGGGGCACCAATCGCCCGATGCTCGCGGCCAAGCTCTGCCAGCACTTCGTCCAGTTGTCTATCGGTTGTCATAGACGCTTCCTCTCCGTGTCGACCAACTCCGCACGCAGCAAAACAGCCAGCCGCGCTTTCGCTCTATGTAGCCTGGAACGCACGGTGCCAACCGGGACGGCCAGTACCTGCGCGGCCTGTTCGTAGCTCATCTCCTCGAGCGCGCACAGAATCGCTACTTCGCGCAGAGCCGGCGGCAATTCATCCATTCCGGCCCGCACCGCCGCAACGGCTTCATGGCGAAGCAATAACTCCGCGGGGCCATCGCTCGGGCATTGCACTTCGGCCGCGCTCTCGTCATCGACATCGAACAGCGCGCCGGCATTGTTCCGTTCCAAGTACTTCCATAGCCGCCGTCGAGCGATCCCGCAGAGCCACGTGGAAAGTGTTCCGCGCGCGGCGTCGAATTGTCCGATTTGAGTCAGCAGCGCGAGGAACACCTCTTGCGTTATTTCCTCCGCGGCTGCGGCATCTCTACTCATTCGCAGAGTGAACCGGTACACCAGCCCGCCATGTCTCCGGTAGAGCGCCGCCATCGCCTCGCCGCTGCCGGCGAGCGCCGCTCGATGCAACTGCTCATCGCTCAACGCCTCGTCCTGCCGCCTGCGCCGTAGCCGTTCAAACATAGATATCCATGATTACGCGCTGCGCCCAAAAAGTTCCGTTTTGCGAGCAAAACATTGCCTGCCGCGACCGCAAGGCTACCTTCACCTTCACTTCAAATTCGAATGTCGAGGGCAGGCTGGCGAGAATTGCCTGGCTTTAGCGCGGATCTGTGCGGGGATCTCGATTGTGTATCAAGTGACGCCAACAGGCCAAAGCGCGCTTCCAGTTCCGAGGCGAACCGTCTTAGGGATTCCGGTAGGATCGTCGCCAATCCGAACATTAAACCCGTGAAATCCTGGATCGGAGTCCATTAGCGCGGAGCGTGCTTCCGGGCAACCGCAGCGGCCCAGGGCTTCATCTCAGCGA
>Ga0182030_10011975_pt1 | contig 17446 bp, 12 predicted proteins | sample 812S3MmetaG_FD_121299 | JGI IMG/M metagenome (GOLD analysis project Ga0182030, IMG submission 121299) | Permafrost microbial communities from Stordalen Mire, Sweden - 812S3M metaG (Illumina Assembly) | ecosystem: Environmental > Terrestrial > Soil > Wetlands > Permafrost | place: Sweden...
GTGCGGACGACGCGCATGCCTCGGCCGCCGCCCCCGGCTGACGCTTTCAGCATCACCGGATAGCCGACTTGTTCGGCCAGTTCCAGAGCCTCTTCGAGGCTCTTTAAAATTCCTTTGGAGCCGGGGAGGATCGGCACGCCGGCTTCATCCATCACGGAGCGGGCGATCTGTTTCATGCCCATTCTACGGATGACGTCGGGGGTGGGCCCGATGAAGGTGAGGCCGCTGGTTTCGCAGACTTCGGCGAAGTCGGCGTTCTCGCTCAAGAAACCGTAGCCGGGATGGACGGCGTCGGCGTTGGTGATTTCGGCGGCGCTGATGACCGAGGGAATATCGAGATAACTGCGCGCGCTTTTCGCCGGGCCGATGCAGATGGCTTCGTCGGCGAAGCGGGTGTGGAGGCTGTGGCGGTCGGCTTCGGAATAAACGGCGACGGTGCGGATGCCGAGGTCTTTACAGGCGCAGATGACGCGAAGCGCAATTTCGCCGCGATTGGCGATCAGAATTTTTTGAAACATGGTTAACGGGGACGGATCGAGAACAGGGCTTCGCCGTACTCCACGGGGCGTCCGTTTTCCACCAGCTTCGCGATTACCGTGCCTCCGGCCTCCGCCTCAATCTCATTCATGAGCTTCATCGATTCAATGATGCAGAGAACCTGGCCTGGTTCGACGGAATCGCCCACGCGGACAAACGGCGGAGCGTCGGGTGAAGGAGAGTCGTAGTAAGTCCCAACGATGGGGGATTTCACCAGCGTGCCTTCGGTTTCCGGAGCACGGACCGGGGCGGCCGCGGCGGCGGTCATGGATTGTGGGGCGGGAGCGGCGGGCGCGGCCACGGACTGCTGCACCGGGGTCATCACGTATTCCTTGTTCATCCCGGCGCGCTTGATGCGCAGGCGATCCTCGCCGCGCTGCACTTCCAGCTCACCTACGCCGCTTTCGTTGAAAATTTGAAGTAGCTCTTTTATTTCGTCAATTGTCATTTAGAGTTCGATCAGGTCTTTGGGCGTCGGAGTTAATATTTCGCAGCCATGCTCCGTCACAAGCACGGTGTCTTCGATCCGGATTCCACCCAGCCCATCGATATAAGCGCCAGGCTCGATGGTGATTGCCATCCCGGCCTGTAACTTGGTTTTGTCCTTTCTTGCGATCCTCGGCGGCTCGTGAATTTCGAGACCCAGGCCGTGACCGGTGGAATGCACAAACGCGCGGTCAAGCTCATGACGTTTTAACACGTTTCTGGCGGCCGCGTCCACTGCGCCGGTGGTTACGCCGGCCCTAACGGCGCTAATCGCGGCCAATTGCGCCTCCAAAACAGCCTTGTACATCTTTAGAATGCGTCGCGGAGGCGTCCCGGTATGGGCGACGCGCGTCATGTCGCTGGAATAGCCTTCCTGGCTGGCGCCCATGTCAATTAATAATAGTTCATTTTCGCCCAACCGGTGCGACGTGGGATGGGCGTGCGGCAGGGCCGTACGCGGTCCAGACGCGACGATGGTTTCGAAGGCGGCTTTTTCGGCGCCCAGGGCGCGCATCTGATAATCGAGCTCGGCGGCGATGTCGGATTCTTTCGCGCCGGCATGGACGCGGCGGATGGTTTTCGAATAGGCCTCGGAATTGGTCATCACGCTGCGGCGGATGAGGTCGAGTTCGGAGGCGGATTTGACCATGCGCTGCTCTTCGATGACGCGTCCGACGGGGTGGAGGGAGGAGCCGAGGGCAAGTTCTTCCTTGATTTTCAGGTAGTCTTCAAAACGAAGCCATCCCGATTCAAACCCTATTTTTTTCAGGCGCTTACGTTTGACGATGGCGGCGGCAGCGACGGTGAGCGGTTTCCTTTCGATGTGGACATTGCCGGTGATTTCGCGGGAAGTCGAGATGGCGTACCGGGGGTCGGTGAAGAAGTGCGATTCCGATTTGGTCAGCAGCAGGAGGCCGTTGGAGCCGGCGTATCCGGTGAGGTAGCGGACGTTGGCGGGGGAGGAGACCAGCAGGCAATCGATCTTCAGTTCGGCGAGACGCGCGGACAAGGTACGGCGGCGCTGATCAGTTTCAGTCAAACTAATAGTTTAGCAGTCTGCCCTAAGGGTGTGAAGTTTGGTCCCTATGCCCGGCTCATCGCACCTGGAATGACCGCTGCTATGCGTACCTCCTCTGAGTTTACGCTGTAGTAGATCAAGTATCTGTCGGCGACAAAATATCGGTATCCACGCATTAGTCCGCGCCTCCGTACAGGGCACATTCGGGGGTGCTGTTCCAGCAGGTCAATCGAGCCGGCTGCTTTTCTTTTCGTGGAAGCGGGGAGTTCGTCGAAAGCTTCGGTCGCCGCCGCGGCGAACAGAATCGTCACAACCCGTTGCGGGTCTTAACGTCCTCCCAGGTTACCGTACGGCCTTCCCGGAAATCCGCTTCGGATCTGTCGCGCAGAGCGCGCAGCCTATTTTCGTGGACCGCTTCGCTTCGTTCCACGAAATCTTCCAATCCTTCGCGGGCATGAACCAAATCCGCCAGGGCCAGGCTCAAATCGCCTTGATACTCCGAGGCCAGCTCCGTAAGCAGGCGGTTGGTGTCTTCGTCGATTTCGATTTCGCGGCGCACCATGCCGCAAGGATAGCATGAGCAGGAGTTCCTTTTCACTTGCCGGCGGACAGGGTGCGGCGGCGCTGGTCAATTTCAGTCAAACTAACGGTTTAGCAGGAGATTAGCGCCCATTCACCACATCTTCCACGGCCTGAGCGAAACCCTCCCGGTAAGCCATTTCGCCGAAGTTGTTGCGGGCGCGTTCCCGTCCGCATGCGCCCATCACGGAACGCAATTCAGGATCCGATAACAACTGCCGGATCCGTGCCTCAAGCGCGGCAACATCGCCGGCGGGGACCACGAACCCCGCTTGTCTATCCTTGGCGAGGTCATCCTGGAGGAGATAGGGAATGCCGCCGACGTCGGATCCTATGGCCGGAACGCCGGCCGCCATGGCTTCGATCATCACCCGGGGCGTCCCCTCGCAGCGCGAAGGCAGGACAAAAATGGTGGCTTTGGCGATGATCTCCAACACCTCGGGATTTGGCCTCTCCTTCATAATCTCGATTCGCGGCAAGCCGGCTGCCAAGGCTTCCAATGGCTGCCGATCCGGATAATAACCCAGCAATTTCAGTTTAACGTCCGGGAAATCCGGCGATAGACGCTGGAACGCCGCAATGAGAAAGTCCGCGCCCTTGAGATACCAGGGCGTGCCGACCAGAAGAATGTTCCGCTCCTCCGCGCCGTTACTGGGAGGGATTAGGGAGACGGGAACGAATCCGGTCAATACCGATGTGGGCACGTTGCGGAGCATCCGGTACGGCGCGAGCAAGCCCGGCGCGCGGAGTTGAGCCCGGTTTGAGGAGAGCAGCGAAATGTGCAAAAACAGCTCCGAAATCAGGGTCTTGAAGCGCTCCTTCATCCCCGGATTGCGGCCCTCGGCAACGTGGGCAAGACCGGGGGACGTGGTCACCTCAACGATCAGCTTCGCCCCGGTGAGCAGTTTCAGCACGACGCCGCACAGCGCGGTGCCCATGTGCGAATAGGTGACGATGCAATCGTAACGCCGCTGGCGGTAAATCCGAAACCCTGTGGAGAGGTAGAACCACAGCGCGGCCATCCTGTTAATCGGCCCTCCGTAGTGCCTCTTCAGGTGCCAGTGATAGCGGAATCGCCCGCGTTCATAAACGGGATACGAGCCCGGGCCGAACAGATCCTCAACTTCTTTCCTGTTGCTGAACCAAATGGGATGAAGAACATCCCCTTCCAATCGCTCGGACAGGATGTAGAAGGGATCGCGTTGCGGGTCAGCCGGGGGAGGAACAGCGGTTCCATGGATGTAGAGTACGCGCATCCCAGTCCGGCGATTTCAAGCTTTGAACACAACGGCGCGCCACTCGGTAAGGGAGCAAAGGTCGACCGGGACGTTTTCCCGGACGATGTCGAAGGTGCGGTAGCCGAACCGCTGCAAATAGAGCTCAAAATCCTTGAGCGTATAGCCGATATTGCCGATCTCCCAGGGCTTCATGTCGCAGGCGACGATGGGCCGGAACTTTGTGCTTTCGAAGAATTTCTCGAGGCCCCGCATCACCAGGAACTCAAAACCCTGCACATCGAGCTTGATGAGCTTGAGTTTCTCCGGCGAGCGCACATTTTCGGCGATATAGTCGTCCAGCCGTTTGACGGGAACCTGGCGGATGTCGGTGTAGTCCTTGCCGGCCACCAGGGTGGCGTTTCGAGCGTCGCCTTGGGGACAGGAGATGGACACGATGGCGTTTTCGTCGCCTAAAGCGGCGTTATTAAAGAAAAAATGATGCCGCGGGTTCAGCCCGGCCATGACCTGGCAGCGGTCATAGCACTCCTTCAGTGGCTCGAAGCCGTGAACCTCGCCGGCCGGGCCCACCAGGGAGGCGGCAAAGGCGGAGACATAGCCGACGTTTGCCCCTCCGTCGATCACCGTATCGCCGGCCTGCAGATGTTTGCGCAGAAACTCCTGCAGGATGATGTCGTAAGCCCCGGTCATCATCGCGATCTGGTTGTCTTCAGTGAGGAAAGGCAGCCGTTTATTTTCGAACTTGATCGAGCCGTTTACCAGCGTGACGGTCGGGGTTTCGGGGAATCGCACCGTAGCCCGGCGCAGTTTTCCAACCGCTTTCTTTACCAGCAGGCCGGGACGCAGGAGGGACCCAAGATTATCCATGTTCTAAAGTCCTTTCAGAAACCGGGCCTTTGGATTTATCGCAGCGGAATGGCCGGATTACATTGAGAGCAAACAGTTTATCGTACCATAAAACGGCTCGAGGGCGGCAATTCTGGTGGCAAGCCGGAGCCGCCTTGAAAGGACGGCTGCCGCCAAAATTGGCGGCCTCACTGGTCGGCAAACTTAATGATCAAAGTGCGACGCAGTTACCGGTCCAGGGGAGTGTACAAGTCCGCCACGCGGTTACTCCGGTAGTTCGAGATTCCCGGAGCGTCCAGCACGTATACGATTTTTCCATCCGGCGTCACCTCGATCGCCTTGGACCCGAAGGAGCCGTCTTTGGCGGTGTTTACCGTGAAGCTATAATTGCCATTGCTCAACCGCTGGGCCGATCCCATCACCGGCGCGTACACGCCGAGGTTGGCGTTCGTGACCAGGGTTGCGGTTTTGGCTTTCTCGTCGATCTTCCAGACCTGACCGCGCGAATCCGGTTCCTTATCCTTATCCTTGCCGTCCTTGTCCTTCTCCTTCACTACCCGCCTCTGGCCATTATCCAGCAGCACCAGCATGTTGGATCCGGCGGGCTCGAAGCCGGCATCGTGCTGATAGGAAAACCAGGGTTTTGGATCACTGGAGTCCACCTTGAAGTCGCCATCCTGGCCGAGAGTCCAGAGCACCTTCCCGCTGCCCTTCCCATGGTCGTAGTCGATCTTGACGATCCAATCCTGCTCCGGCATGGACAGCGTCAAATTGCCATCCTCGCGGGTGTAGGAAACAGCGTTGCCGTGCAGCCAGTCGTTGGCCGTCTGGGTGAGGAACACACCGGCGCAGGCAAGGCCGCCTCCCGTCCCGCGGCAGTGGCTGTCGCCCTTAGCCTTGCGGTTTAGATCCAGGTGGTCGAAGGCGTTCCAGACCCACTTGACCTGCATGTCCTCGTCGAGGTCGAAAATCATCGTTGCCTGGATATCCACCGGATCGTCGGAACCCTGGGCGCCCGTGGGAATCACGCGTTCCAGCGACCCAATGGCGATGATGTGCCCGTTGGGTAGCCCGATCACGTCGTGATGGAAGCCGGCGACACACTGCTGGCCGTTCGGCTTGCAGATCGACTTGATGCCCGTCATTTTCTCGACTTGCTCGGCGACACGGGGCATATCGGTCTCCCGCAGCGTGTGCCCGAGGAGATCGACCACGGAGAGGGTGGTTTGCTGGCCGCTGCCTAAGACCAGGAATCTCCCGCCCGGCAACATGCGGGTCGCCGATCGATCCGACGGCAGGTACCAGACCAGATTGCCGTCGGTATCGGTGGCCATGCTGGCCAGATGCGGCCTTCCGGGCGCGAAGAACAAGACGAACGGTTCGGCCTTGCTCGCGCCTTCGCCCGGCGGCACGGCGACGGTGAACCGACCGAAAGGCTCGTCCACTATGCCGGTGTGGAATGGGACCGGCGGTCCGGTCTTGACCTTCTCCCCGGTAACGACCTCGGCGCGCAGAATGTATTCCGAGTCGGCGCGCATGCCCGCGACGTACAGATTGCTGGTCTTCGAAGCCCGGCAGGGGCTCGGCCCAGTGCGGCGTGGAGCGGAGTCGCCATGGCGCTCGAAAGCGATCCGGAACTGGCTGCCATCGGGACACGCCGGAAAGCTGAACAACGCCACCAGCGGATTCGAAGTATGAACAGCCCCGGTTGCACGCGGAGTAATCCGGAACGGCAGTTCCGCGTCCGCCGTCTCCTTGGTCTTGGTATTGAGCACCGTCACTTTGATGCGCGCCTCGTGCTCGTACAACTCGGGCATCCAGGCGAAATCGGACGAACGCCCGAAGTCGCGAACGATGTGAAACGTACCGTCTTCGCCGGCCACACTGAACCGGTATCGCATCAATTGGAGATATTTCTGCGGCTCGCCTTCATCTTTCGCCTGCGCCGTGATGCCGATCACGGTCCCGACAGCCTGAGGAGAGGGGCGCTCGGCGAAAATCTGAACGGTAGGGGCGGCGGCCCGGCATCCGCCGATGGCGGCGACAATCAGGCAGAGCAACGAGTTTGTAGGGCGCATATGGGCAAAGTATGGCATAGGTAGTTGTCATTTAGTCCTGCATTGGATGGACGTTGGCGGAGGGGGAAAGTCTCTTAATAAGCATGCATCGACACGAGTGTCGACGCGGCACGCCGGGGGCGTACGCCACGTGCGCGTCATTCGCTGCGCAGGACGTGCATGGGGTCGACACGGGCGGCGCGGCGGGCAGGCATCAGCGCTGCGGCGAAGCCCACCGCGGCGAGGGCGAGCGAAGCCAGAATATAGGTTGCCGGGTCGGTTGGTTTGATGTCGTAAAGCAGGCTTGCGAGATAGCGGCTGGCGGCCATCGCGGCTGCGAGGCCCGAGGCGATGCCGAGGCTGGTAGGGATGAGTGCGTCGCGGAGGATCATTCTCACGACGCGGGGCGCGTCCGCTCCGAGGGCCATGCGGATGCCGATTTCCTGGGTGCGTCGGGCGACGGTGAAGGCAATGACGCCGTAGACTCCGACCATCGCCAGCAGCAGAGCGATGGCGGCGAAGGAGCCGAACAGCAGGCCGTTGAAGCGCGGGCGGGCGGTCAGTTCGTCGAACTGCTGGTTCATGGTGCGGACGGTGACCAGCATGCGCGGGTCGAGGGAGTGCAGTTCCTCGCGCAGGGCGGAGGCGGTGAGCAGAGGATCGCCGAGGGTGCGGAGGACGATGTGGATATTCGCGTCGGAGGCGTTGGGCGGGAGGGGGCAAATCATTTCTGGAATTGGAGGCTGGTTAAGACCCGCGTTTTTCGAATCGGCCACGATGCCGATGATGGTTTTGGGCGATTTCGAGAGCTGGTCGATTTGTTTTCCAATGGGGTTTTCGCCTGGAAAGAATATTCGAACAAGAGTCTGGTTGACGATCGCGGTATTGGGAGGGTCGGCGGCGGTGAAGAGGCGGCCTTTCAGCAAGGGGATTCCAAGCGTTTCGAAATAGCCTGGGGTAACGTGGCGGTCGGTCATGTTGTCGCCACGAAAAAAGGGGCCGGGAAGAGGGCGGCCTTCGCGGGAAAACGTGTGCCAGTTGACGCCTCCTCCGGGCGGGAGCCCATCGCTGAAAGCAATAGACGAGATACCGGGGATCGCGGCCAAATGGCGGCCGATATCGTCGATGGAGCGAGGGGTGGAGATGGTCGCGCTGATGACGTGTTCGGGCTCAAAGCCCATGTTCTTGTGCTGGAGACGCCACAGGCTTTCAAAGAGCAGGGAGGCGACGATGAGGAGCGCGAGGGATAATCCGATTTCGGCGGCGACGAGAATGGCGCGCGGTCCGGAGCGGGCGAAGCGGCCGGCGGGCTTGGTGGCGCAGAGCGCAGGGGCGAGGCCGAAGACGATTCCGGTGGCGAGCGCTGCGGCCAGGGCGAAGGCCAGCACGCGCAGGTCGACCGAGACTTCGGCGATGCGCGGAAAATCGGCGGGAGCGAAGGTTTTCAGGATTCGCACAGCGGCGACTGTGAGAAAGATTCCGGCTGCCGCACCGATCGAAGAGATGAGAACGCTTTCGCTGAGAAGCTGGCGGATGAGGCGAAATCGCGATGCGCCGAGCGCGGCACGGGTGGCGATTTCGCGTTGCCGGGCGGTCGCGCGGGCGAGCAGAAGATTGGCGACGTTGGCGCAGGCGATCAGCAGAACGCACGTCACGCCGCCCAAAAGAATCATCAGAAGAGTGCGGATGGGTCCGGTGAGGTGTTCCTGAAAGGGCATCACCTGGAGTTGGACGCCTTTGTACATGCGCGGTTCAAAGGCGCGCGAGGCGTCGAACAGGGTTTCGATGTTGGCACGAACCTGCGCTAGGGCTACGCCGGGTTTCATGCGCCCGATGGTGTCCCAACCAGCGCCGGTTTGGCGGGCTTGCGCGGCGTTAACGGGCATTTTTATCGGCGCGAGAATGTCGACGCGCTGGTTCAAGGGAAAAATAAAACCGGGAGGCAGGACGCCGGCGATTTGCCGTAGGCCGCCGTCAAACTGGACGGATTTTTCGAGGATTTTGGGGTCGGAGGCGAACGTCGTCTGCCAGAGGGGATAGGAGATGAGGACGGGTCCGGAGACGTCCATGCGTCCGTCGTCGGGGACGAATCGGCGGCCCATCGCGGGAGAGACTTCGAGCACGTCGAGCAAATTGGTCGAGACGCGGGCTTCCATGACGTTCACCGAGGCGTCGGGGAGAAGGAGAGGCTCCTGGCGGATGCCTCCCATGGCGGCATAAGAATCGAAGACCTTGTTCTCGCGCGACCAGTCGATGTAATCCCAGGAAGGGATGAAGTAGAGGAAGCCGTCGGCTCCAGGGCCGGAGAAGCGCATGGTGACGGAGACCAGGCGGTCGGAATGAGGATAGGGCAGAGGCTTTAACAGGACCGCGTCGACGACGCTGAAGATTGCCGTCGTCGCGCCGATGCCGAGGGCTAACGCGAGAATCGCGGCCAGGGTGAAGCTCGGGTTGCGGAGCAGGGTGCGGACGGCGAAGCGAAAATCATTCATTACGCAAAACCTCCATGGGGTCGACGTTGGCGGCGCGGCGGGCGGGGAGATAGCTGGCCGCTGTTGCGACCAGCAGCCAGAGCAAGGCGACCGATGCGTAAGTGATGGGATCCGTCGGGCTGACGCCGTAGAGCAGTTTCGACATCAATCGTGCGATGGCGGTGGAGAGAAGCAGGCCGATGGCGATGCCGATTAATGTTACGCCCAAGCCTTGGCGGAGGATCAATCGGAAAACGTCGGCCGAGCGCGCGCCGATGGCCATGCGGATTCCGATTTCGCGGCGTCTCAAGGTCACGTGATAGGAGATCATGCCGCATAGGCCGGCGGCGGATAGTGCCAGCGCGAGCAGCGCGAAGGCGCCGAGCACCGAAACTTCCCAGCGAACTTGCCACATAGAGCGGTCGACCCAATCGGCTAGAGTGCCGACCGTGAAGACGCGCGCGGCGGGATTCGTCGCGATGATGGTTTTACGGACGGCTTCCGCCAGCGAGTTGGAGGAGGTTTCGATGAGGATGGTCTGCAGGCCGTCGTCGGAACGGGCGAAGGGCAGGTAGGCGTGGGGTTTGGCGGGCTCGCCCACGGAGACGAAGCGGAGGTCGCGGGCGATGCCGACGACTTCGGCGGTGGTCTTGTTCCGGCAGCCGAGTTGAATTTGCTTCCCGAGGGCGCTTTCGTCAGGCCAGAGGCGCTTGGCCATGGATTCGTTGACGATGGCGACGGGCTGCGGCTCCGTGGCGCGGAAATCGCGGCCGGCGAGGATCGGGGCGCGCATGGTATCGAGGAAGCCGGCACTCACAATACTTGACGTTATGGAGACGGAGTCTCCATTCAATAACGACGCGCAGTTTTGCGGGAGAGGCGTCAGCGGCAGGTAGTTCGTGATGGCTACGCTTTTCACGCCGGGTAGAGCTCGCAGGCGATCGAGGGCTTCAGCCCAGAAGGTGCGCGCGGAGGCGGGAGTGAACTCGGGGGCGGAAACGTAAGCGCTGACGTAGAGGCGGTTTTGAACGGCGAAGCCTGGATCGGCGGTATGAAATTCGCCCAGGACGCGGAGGAACAAACCGGCAGTGCGGAGCAGGATGAGCGAAAGCGAAACCTGCGCAATCAACGATAGTCGCCGGAGGCCGAAACGGGCACGGGTGGGAGAGGAGCCCTTCAATCCGGCCAGGACGTCGAGCTGGCTGCCTCGCCAGGCCGGGGCGAGGCCGAACAAGAGCGTCGTCGAGAGGGACAGGAGAGCGGTGAACAGGAGCACGCGGCGGTCCGCGGCGAGATCGAGCTGAACCGAATCGTAGGGTCCGGCGCCGAGGAGGGTTGCGAGGAGATGGTTACTCCAGATGCCCAAGAAGATTCCGGCGATTCCACCTCCGATGGCAAGCAGCAGGCTTTCGGTGAGGAGCTGGCGGAGCAGGCGGGCGCGTCCCGCTCCGAGGGCAATGCGGACGGCGATTTCGCGATGGCGCGAGGCTCCGCGGGCGAGGAGGAGATTGCCGACGTTGACGCAGGCGATGAGCAGAATGACGGCGACGACGGCCAGCAGAACTCCGGCGACGGGCGCGGCATTGCGGCGGGAGTTGGCGGAGGGGATGCCGCGGACTACTTCCACGACAATCGGGGCAGGTTTTGTTTCGGGCTGGGGTAGCTGGAGGGCGATGGAATTGATTTCGGCCGCGGCGCGCCGGACGGCGGTAGCGGATTTCAGCCGGCCGAAGATAAAGACGGTGGGTTGGAAGCGATCTTCAAATCGTCGGCTGAATCCCGGATGCTGTTTGGCCCAGTGTTGAAGGGGCACCCAGAGATCCATGCTCATGGGCAGATAGATGCCCTCGAATTCCTTCGGCGCGACACCAACGACGGTGTACCACTGGGTTTCCGAACGCACGCGCTTGCCGAGGACGTTCGGATCGAGATCGAAGAATCGCTGCCACGCCCGGTAGCTGATGACACAGGCGTCTTCGTCCTCGGTTTGAAACCAGCGGCCGAGGAAGGGGCGGACGCCGATGACTTGCGGGTAATTTGCGGAGACGGCCTCGGCGGCGGCGTTGTGGGCGACGCCGTCGAAATCGAGGCTCGATTCGGTGGGGAAGGAGGCAGCCATGCCTTCGAAGGTCGTGGCGCGGTCGCGAAAATCTTTGAAGTCGGGGTAGGAGAGCAGAGGACCGCCGCCGCGGCTGAGGACGACTAAACGATCCGGCGCGACGACCGGCATCGGGCGCAGGAAGAGAGAATTGAGGACGCTGAAAATCGAAGCGTTGACGCCGATGCCGAGGCCCAGACAGAGCAGGGCGAGGAACGTGAACCCGGGGGCTTTGGCGAACTGGCGGAGCGAATACAAAACATCGCGCATGACGGCGTTAGACACCGGTCATCGCGATTTTGTTCCTTGTACGTTCCCTCCATTACAGTCGGGGTCCGGTTTTAGGCGACGAACAACTGAATCACCGCCATCGACAGCCAGCCGACCAGGGCGGCGGCGGGGATGGTCAGAATCCAGGCCCAGACGATGTTTCGGGCCAGTCCCCAGCGCACGGCCTTGAGACGTTGAATGGAGCCGACGCCGGCGATCGCGCCCGCCGTCACGTGCGTGGTTGAGACGGGAAGGTGGGCGTATTCGGTGGCGAACAGAATGGAAATCGCAGCCGCGGTTTCGGCGCAGAATCCGCTGCGCGGTTTCAGGCGCGTGAGACGCGAGCCCATGGTGTGCACGATCCGCCAGCCTCCGGAAAGCGTCCCCAAGGAGATGGCCGTATAAGCGGCGAAGATCACCCACTTCGGCATTTCAAAGGTCTTGAGCGCACCCGAAGCGACCAGCACGCCGGTAATAATGCCGGCGGTTTTCTGCGCGTCGTTGCCGCCGTGCGAGAAACTCAGGAGCGCCGAGGATCCCAGTTGCAGCCGGCGGAAATAGCGGTCCATTTTCGCCGGCGACGTGTTGCGGAACATCCAGTGCACCGCGATCATCAGGCCGTAGGCGAGCGCCATACCGATCAGCGGCGCGAGGAAGATGAACGCCACCGTCTCGATCCACGCCTTTCCCACCAGGGCTTCGAAGCTGTGATCGATGCCCCGGAGATGCGCCACGCGGGCCATGGCCGAGCCCGCGTAACCGCCGATCAGCGCGTGCGAAGAACTGGTGGGCAAGCCCCACCACCACGTGATCAGGTCCCAGGTGATGGCGCCGATCAGGCCTCCCAGAATGACGTACGGCGTGACGTACTTCAGGTCGATCATGCCGCTGCCGACGGTCTTCGCCACCCCCGTACCGACGATAAACACGGCGATGAAATTAAATCCCGCGGCCCACATGACCGCCTGCTGCGGGGTCAAAACGCGCGTCGCGACCACGGTGGCAATAGAATTGGCGGCGTCGTGGAAGCCGTTGATGAAATCGAAGGCCAGCGCGACCAGAATGATGATCGCCACCAGGACCAGAGTCGCGGTTGTCATGGTTTTTGAGTGGCCTAACTGTTCTTGACCTGCACGTTCTGGAGCGCGTCCGCGACGTCTTCGCAGTAATCGGTGGTCTGCTCGAGAAATTCGTGGATTTCTTTGAGCTTGATCAAGCGGATGGGGTCTTTTTCGTGCTCGAACAATTCCTTGACCGCGGCCCGGCCCAGTTGATCGGCCGCTTCTTCCAGGCGGTTGATCTCGATGCACTGTTCAATGAACGGCTTGTGCGCGGCGAGGGCGTCGAAGGCCTTTTGAAGGATCAGGCAGCAGGACTGGACGATGCAGCACAGCTCCAGCACGGTGGCCGGCATGGGATCGATTTTATAATCCAGCATGCGGTGGACGGAATCCTCAATGCCGTCGATCACATCGTCCAGGTGGGAGGAGAGCGACTGAATATCCTCTGGGTCGATGGGTGTGATGAACGTCGAGTTCAGGCGCGTATAGGTCTCGTGCAGCACCGTATCGGCCTGCTCTTCGATCACATGGATCTGGTGCGCGGCATTGGCCAAGTGCGCGTTGCCGGCCGACGCGCCTTCGACGAGCAGGTCGGCGGCCTGGCAGATGAGTTTGGCCTGCTTTTGAAAAGATTGGAAGAACTTCTCGTCACGTGGAAGCAAGTTCATGCGTGGAACTTATACTTTCTCACACATACGAGCCGGCGGAATAGTCGCCACCTCCGCTCCCCGAGCCGCGACAGTTCTTGCTGAGCCCCGACAGTAATGGAGGGGATGCTAGTGTAGTGCGTCACACACTTAAATCATTATCATTTCGACCAAGTGGGGCCGCCCATGGCGGCGCGTCGGCGTTCCCGCCGACGCTGGTGAACTTACCAGGGAGCCGCCTTGAAAGGGCGGCCCCACAGAGCCAGAAAATGAGACAGAGATACTGATCGCAATCTCTGACGCATTCCATTAGAGGCGCACGGGACGGCGTTCGTCGTAGGATTGGCGGGCAGCCAGCGCCATCACCACGGGGATGCGGCCGTCGATGCCGGTGACCGGCGTGGGCCGCTTTTCGAGCACGGCGGTGACGAATGCGCGCAGTTCGCTGGCGAAGCTCTCCGTATAGCGGTCCATGAAGAAATTCAGCGGCAGGTCGCGATGCACAGTTTTTCCGTCGCTGATTTCGGCCTGGTTGGGGTAACAGTTCTCGGTGGCGATTTTGCCCCCGCTGCCTAAAATCTCCACGCGTTGATCGTAGCCGTAGGCGGCCTGCCGGCAGTTGTCGATGGTGGCGATGACGCCGTTGCGGAAGCGCATGGTGACGATGGCGGTGTCGAGATCGCCCGCTTCGCCGATCTTGGGATCGACCATGACGCCGCCGGCGGCGTAGATTTCTTCCACTTCGTCGCCGATCAGGAAGCGGGCCATGTCGAAATCGTGGATGGTCATGTCCATGAACATGCCTCCGGAGACGCGGACGTATCCAATGGGCGGAGGCGCGGGATCGCGGCTGATAATGTGCATCAGTCGAGGTTTTCCGATTTCGCCATTCACGACGGCCGCGCGTACCCGGGCGAAGTTGGCATCGAAACGCCGGTTGAAGCCGATCTGCAACTGGACCCCGGCCGCCCTGACGGCGGCGAGGGCGCGGTCGATTTCGGGCAGGCTGTGGGCGATCGGTTTTTCGCAGAAGATGTGCTTGCCGGCTTGGGCCGCCTGAATGATGAGGTCGGCATGAGTGTTGGTGGAGGAGCAGATGAGGACTGCTTCAATTTTAGAATTGGCGAGAATCGCCTCGCTGGATGCGGCGACTTCAGGGATTCCGCAGCGCGCGGCCAGCGCGTGCGCGGCTTCCTGGTTGACGTCCGCGATGGCGACGATTTGAGATTCGGGCAGGCGAAAGGCCAGCGTATCAGCGTGTACCTTTCCGATGCGGCCTGCGCCGATAATTCCGATGGGAAGTTTGGTCATTCGCCTTCATTGTTCCACAATGAAAGTATGGGTTTCCTTGACAATCTGGAAAATGACCTGAAGGCGCTGGAGAACAGGGAGGAGAAGGACCCGGAGACGGTAAAGCGAGACCGCGAGCGTCGCGAGGCGGAGAGGAACGCCGCACTGCTGCGCGCGCCGCACGCGGACGCATTGAAAAATTCAGCGTTCACTTCGGAGCTGCTGACGCAGTGCCGGATGATCGGGCGAGGGCAGAGGGTACTGGTGCAGTTCACGTGGATCGGGGAGAATTTGCGGTTGGAAGTTAAAGTGGACGCGAAGCAGAAGCGCATGGAACTGGTTCCGACGGCGGAAGGAATTTGGGCGGTGCTTTCCGAGAGCGGAGTCGAGACGGGCAGGGTCGCGGTGGATCCCCAGAGGGACGACGCGGCTGGGCTGGCGGGGCGGTGGTTGAGTAGTTAACTCGCTTGCCAGAGGGAGCAGCCGTCTTCTTTTTCCGCAACCTGCTAGGCCCCGGGGTGAATAGTCCGCGGATCGTGAAGTTTCCGCAGCCACCAGCCGAATTAATTCATAGCGAGTCTGTTCTTGAGGGCACAACTATGAATCCTGGCACCGGCACCACGAAGCGTTCATCGAAGAAACTAGGGCCACTTGTGCCATGGCGCGTGGCGCTGGCGGTGGCGACGGGGCTCGCCATCACCTTCGGCGCCGTGCAAGCCGCGCCCTCGGCAGTCGTTCTGTACTACCGGGCGAAAGGGAAGGCCACCGACTGTTCCTGGGTTGAGTCGGCGCGAGTGATTCCAGAGGCGCTGAAAATGTTCGACGGCAGAGATGCCATTATGCGCGAAATGACGCTGCTGGGTCACGACGACAAGTTTGACATCGACGAGTATAAAACGCCGGAACGCACATATTGGATCAAGCGCGCCGGGTCGGGCAGCGACGGAAAGAGTCTGCTGGCATATTTGATTTCGGAACATCGCTGGATGCGGGAGGCCAACCCGAAGGAAGGGGTTCGGTCCGGCGATATCGTGATCGACTGCGGAGCTCACGTGGGGACGTTCACCGATGAAGCCCTGCGGCGCGGCGCCGCGAAAGTGATCGCCGTGGAGCCGGAGCCCGTAAACGCGGAGTGTTTCCGGCGGAGCTTTTCAAAAGAGATGGCGGAAGGCAGAGTGATCCTGGTGGAGAAAGGCGTGTGGAGCTCGGAGACAACCCTGGAGTTGTCGGTCGCGAAGGAAAACTCAGGCATGAACAGCTTCGTGATTGACCAAGGCGCTGGTACAAATAAAGTAAGCATTCCCTTAACCCAGATCGATACGCTGGTCCAACAGCTTGGCCTTCCCCGGGTGGACTTCATCAAGATGGACATAGAAGGCGCGGAGCGCGAAGCCTTAAAGGGCGCCTTAGCCACGCTGCGCAAATTCCGTCCCCGGCTGATGCTGGAGATGTATCATCGCCCGGATGACCGGCAGGTCTTGCCCGCCGTCGCTCGCCAGGCGCATGCGGACTACGGCATCGTGTGCGGGCCTTGTGAATTCGATCAGCAGAGCAAAGAAGTAGTTCCGCACGTCTATTACATGTTCTGACGCATGGGCGCGACCAAGTGCTGCGACCGGATGAACCGTTCTTGCCAGTTTCGACGTGCGACTCGGCTGGCGAGCGAAACCCAGCACGAGGCGAAACGCTGACATAGGCCTTTTTCTGGGGCGAGCCAGTTCCGCCGAAGCAGGGGCTTTCGCAGTCCCTTTTTCCCAGGCTGAGAGGAACGGCACTGCTGCGCGCGACGCACGCGGACGCGCTAAAGAATTCCGCGTTCACTTCGGAGTTGGGGAGCGAAAACGAAGCGGATGGAACTGGTTCCGATGGCGGAAGGAATTTTCGTGGTGTTTTCGGAGGGCGGCGTGGAGGGTCGCGCTGGATCCTCGGAAGGACGATGCGGCGGGGCTGGAGGGGCGATGGTTGAGTAGTTAGGCTCTCGCGGTAAGATATTTTTACCGTGCAGACGCGCATCTCCAGCGAGGGGCGGGTAGTTCTTCCTGGGCCGATCCGGCGAAAACTTGGGCTTAACCCCGGCGATGCGCTCGACGCCAGCGTCAAAAGCGGACAAATTGTCCTTAACCCCCGCCATTCACGGCCCGGCAAAGTGATCGTCGGCGGGCTCGATGCAGTCACCGGTCTTCCAGTTCTAAGTGCCGGATCGCGGGCTCCGCAGCTCACCAGCGAACAGGTTCAGGAGATTCTGTCGAGCCTTCCGTGAACTCGAGCACGAGTTCCATGACCGCCTTGGCCGATGGCTACTGAGTCTCAGGAAGGGCGCAAGCTACGAAATCCTTACCTGCCCGATCACGGAGTTGGGATTCGTGCGCGTTTTGAGTCAGGCTCCGCAATACGGGTTGAGCGTCGCGCAAGCGAAGGCGCTGCTGAGCAAACTCAAGAAGCAGGGAACGGTTCCCTTCCGGTTCATCGCCGACGATCACGACATCACGCGGCTTCCCGCGTGGGTCAAGACGGGGCGGCAGACCACCGACGGCCATTTGGCGAGTTGGCGAGGGCGCACGATTCCGTGCTTGCGACGCTGGACCGACGAATGCCCGCCGCGTTCGTCATTCCGGGCTAGCCGCACCTCCCGGTGCCGGCGGCGGAGGGAATTTCCGCGCGGTTTTGCCGGAGGGCGGAGTGGAAACGGGCAGAGTTGCGGTGGATCCGCAAAAGGATGATGCGGCGGCGTTGTTGGGAAAGTGGCTGAGTACCTAGGCGACAATCTGCCGAGGGCAAGAGGCGCACGTTCAACGAGTGCGGGTTGAGAGCCGAGGGATATTAGACGATTACATACTTTATCGTCTAATAA
>Ga0182030_10011977_pt1 | contig 17442 bp, 16 predicted proteins | sample 812S3MmetaG_FD_121299 | JGI IMG/M metagenome (GOLD analysis project Ga0182030, IMG submission 121299) | Permafrost microbial communities from Stordalen Mire, Sweden - 812S3M metaG (Illumina Assembly) | ecosystem: Environmental > Terrestrial > Soil > Wetlands > Permafrost | place: Sweden...
GAAAATGGGACTTCGGGCTCTTTGCTCCGCCCCTTTTTCGGAGGTCCCTGTTCCTTGCTTTCGGGATTCCTGGATTTCTTGGGCGGGATAGTTAACAAATCCCTGGGCTCCTGGCGAAGGAGTCTTAGGTCCCTTTTCAACATCTTCCCCTACACCTGAGCTAAGTTTGTCGATATCTTTTGCCTTCGTAGGCTTCTTGCCCGGTATTAGCTTTAAGAGAACTAATACGTGCATCACACCTTCGTCAAGGACTTGAACTACAGGCTCGAAAGACGCGTGCAGAGCTCGGACGAGTTCTTGCCACTCCCCTTGTTCATTGACTTGGTCTTTTTCTGAGAACTCCACTCTCTGGGCTTCTGGACATTGCGACTCCTCAAATTTTCTCCTGTCTGATTGATAGCGGGCTCTGAGTCGGTCTGCTATGTCGGTAATAGTGGATAAGCCTGAGATAGGTAGCATTATATTCCTAAGAAGTTGGTGAAGCTCGTGGATATCTGAACTTCCAAGATGCCCATATGCCATTTCCCGCTTTGCAAAGACGACATCCTCTTGAAGCCTTGCTCCCAGTCCAAGGACTCCCGCTGAAGATTTTCGAAGACCGGCTTTTATTCGGTTGTATTGAAGTCTCTTCTCGTCCGAATTGGACTCCTCGCCTGGGTCGGGTTGGTTTTCAGGATCTGAATTCCTCTTCGGGACTGATGGCTCACACATTTGAGAGTGTTCTAGAGCTTCCACAAATGATAATTGTGATTTCAGTAATTCACGAGAACTTTGAAGAAAACCCGTGGCCTCTGCGAAGAACACTTTTCTGGATGATATTGGGATAATGAGTAGGGAAACCGCTGCAGCAACGGCTTGCCCAGTCAGAAAAGCATAGAACAACTCCCTCGTGAATTTGAGACTACGATCTTGATTGGACTCTTGAGGGCCATATGAAAACCCAACCAGAACATAAATCGTATACCCTACGCTTGGGATACTAAGAGCTGGACGGGCCGCCCGTAACGCATTGATTCCGAAGGTATTTACGATCATAAAAATGGCATTGACGGCCGACGCGGAAGAATTGTAGCCCAAAGCTACTGCTGGAGGCGCCCCAGGGGAGGTAGTATGTTCCCTTGCCTTGTTGGCACACCATTGTCCAAAAAGGACCATCGCAGCTGCGAAGCATGTCATAAACTTGAAGGATCGACGTTAGTAGCCTTCTTGGGCAACCTCGGAGGTTTTCAAAGACCTTGCGCAGGGCTATTGGAGTAATTTCTTACCAGAGATATGAATAGATTCATCAAAAACTTCCCACGAGGAAGCATAGGAACCGTCAATATTGAGATGATGATCATCAGATACCCCAGATTGAGATAATTCGCCGCAACCCCATGACTCTGGTACATTGACATACAAATTGTTGGGGGTAAAGCTCCTTTGATCATAAACATAATTGCCATTCGGTCAAGGGCTATCTTTTTCCACGCTCGCGACCATATTGGAGACTTTTTCAAGACTGGTGCTGGATTTTGGGCACCATTCGCCGAAGTGATTGTATTCGAACTGTTCGGAGAGGCGGACTGGTCAGTACTTGATATCGCGGGTTGGAATGCAGAAATGCCCTTCGGCTCATCCCCTTTGGAAGTGTCTGGTCTTTGCAGCATAGAAGCCATTTCGGTGGGGATCAGGTGATGCAGAATATTGAAAGTGGTCCGACGGCGTTGGACATCCTAAAATGAGAGTTGAACGAAGATAAACCCAACAACAACAACAATAATGTCTCGGATGCCTGCGGATACGAAAGACGCAGTAAACAAATAATTTTCGACAAAACTAAGAACGGAGATATGAGGCTGCCCAGCATGATATAGGTACCAATAAGTAATCACGAGCCAAACCAATAAGAGTAGCTTGTTCAAAACTTATACGGGACTTGCATGCGAGGAGATGACTGTACATCTAGGTCTTGCAGGTCGAAATGAGGTTCAAATCATATTGCAAAAGGCATGGCAACTCTGCAATGATTTGATTCAATATTCTTACCATGATTTCTTCAATGAGTTGACCGCAACAGGCAGAATGCGTATACCAATTGCGTATACCAATTGAAGCATCTGTATCGAACAGCTCAACCAAAGGAGTCCCACTGGATGAGCTGTTTTCTTCGAGAGGCATAGAGAGCCAAATTGCCCATAGTCTTGATAGCAAATGGTCTTAAAACATTGAGATCGTCGAGCTGTCGAGTGACGCTATTTCTTATGTTCTTCAGTGGAGTGTTTCGGTGGACGTGGTATAAGTTGTCGTCGGTCAGCGGGATATCTCAAAGGCATCACACCCCAGGGAATAAAGCATTTTCGTTCATGTTTATTGTCATATCAGACACTCGGGTTTATATTACAAGCTGTATAGACGTTTTTGAGGAGGTGATTATTTCAATGGTATCGTGAGGATGTTGAGCAGGGGGCGGCTAGGAGAAGTACTAGTAGCCGAGGCCTCTAATAAAGAGCTACTAGTACTAGTACTAGTAGTGTTTCACCACCCAACCGAACTACCTACTTCTTTTCATACCTCAGTATCTAAGGTACTAAAATAAACAACTCTTAAAAGAGTAGACGGTTGAACTCCATAGGACGAGAGGTAAGCCTCAAAGATCTAATTACGCCTTATCATTGCTAAATCAGCAGCCAGCACCAGTCTGGTGACTGATAAACTGTTTTACATCTCAACCTCTCACGCTAAGGGCATCAAACTGTCTTTATCAAACATCTTGACCAGGGCCAAATTGTTACCCCAACCTTCATCATGCCCAATTTCATGCAATACGCATTAGCCGCCGAATCCTTCTTCAACATAGGAGGTGCAACCGTATTCCTCCTCTTCCCAGAATGGTGCCTCTCGCACGTGGTTCTCCCTTCACCTACTGCACTCCTGGAAACCACGCCCACCGTTCCCGCCAGCGCAGCAACTCTCTTCCAAGTATACGCCTGCCTCGTATTCGGTCTCACTGTACCTCTGTTGCTAAGCATTCCCGAAAGACGAGGGGTTGCGACAGATAGGAAGATTTTGTTCAAGACGTTAGGAGTGTCTGAGGCTTTTATCATTGCATTGTTATTGTGGAAAGCACAGGATGCCGAGACGAGTGGCCTCTCGAAGACGGCGCTTATAAATGCGGCTATGAGTTTGGTGCCTTATCTGGTGTGGAGGGGATGGGCGCTTTTTGTTGATCCTAAGGTGCTCGGAGGGGATCGAGAGACTGTTGGGAAGAAAACGAGATGAGGGTAGTTCCGTTTGAGCTAGCTGCTAAGGATATATTAGAGAGCAATTGTAATCTATAACGTCCTTTGAAAAATGAAAGCAATGACTGTATATGCATCGATTAATTCTTGTGCTAAAGACTAGATACTTAATGGTAATCATTACGTTTCGCTACTGTTGCATGCCATGGGTCCAGATGAGTGGGCTTGCCCCCAAGCGTCAAAGAATCATTTTTTAAATTCTCGAATTAAGTTACATCCAAATGATATCTAGACTGAATGTGAAACAACGCCATGCGAACCCACTGAAAATTACAAATTTTCTCCTGACGATGTCTCTAAAACAACAGCGCTCCAAACCCGTCTCGAAGCAATTCCCTATGCAAACATAAATAATCCAAGAAGTCCAACAAGCGCCACTGATACCTTCGTAAGCTGTATATATGCTGTTAACTCTCGATTATGGCCAGAAAGTATGAACCAACTAACAGAAACACCAGTCATCATTGCATCCCCTGGAAGGATCTGAGGTGAGCCCGTAGCATTTCCTCCACTCGAATGAGAAGCCAAGCTCGAGGCTTCTGGGCCCACAACTGAAGTCGGCACGCCCGTGACAGGAGGGAGCACAAGTGGCGCAGTTGCTGCAGTCGTATTGGAATATAACGAAGACTCTATGTTAAGATAGCTAGTCGTGGATAATGATGTGAACACCGAAGTTCGGGAAAGAGTGATAGTCGGGTAGCTCGTCGTTGGGCTAATGATTGGTGGTGCAGTTGGTGATACATCTGGTATGGAAATAGATATGGAAATAGCTATAGATGCAGAAATCGTGGGAACAGGAGGAGGCGGGACGATGGTTGTCGTAGATGGGAGAAGGTCTGGCTGGGGAACTGGGTTGATGGATGGACCAGCTGGGATGATGCTTAAGCCATCGGAAGTCGTAACCGGGATGATTTGTGCAGTGGTGAGATGCGCCAGAGCAGCGAGAAGAGGGAGGGCGGTTTTGTAATACATCTTTGTCGAAATTGGCGGTATTTTGGATTTATTTCTGATGGAAAAGAACAGTGCATGTGGCAGGTGTATATGAGGGCTAAGAAGGAAATATGCGAGAGCATTATTTTGTTTACTTTGAAGATTGGAATGCATATTTGGTAACATTCCTGAGAAACGAGGTGAGGAATCGATAGCCAACAAATGAATAGGTCACGCTACTTAGCATACATGCTTTGGAGTCTTGAGGTTCATGCAAATCATTATGTTCTCAATCATTGGATTCCCACCTACTCGGTAGATTCTAAACTTCGCAGAGCCTTTACCTTAATTCGACGTTCATAGGTGTTTACGTCCACTATTTCAACCTCGAGGCGATCTCCCTCCTTCAGACTTTCTGGATTAGACCACTCTGGAAAGTCACAAATTGAGCTGGCGAGGAAATCCGTCAATATTCCATAAACCAAGCCGTTTGCGGCATCAACCCTCCTCACATGAAATTTTAGTGGTGAAGGTATCTCAATCTCTTTGAATTGCCAGGCACGAATAAGAAAGTGGCAGAGCCAATGTTTACTCGCTTGTCTTTGGGCATGAGTCATGAGCCTCTCCCTAGTATCGAGACGAGGTAGCATGGCGTCGACTTGTGATTTCGAGAACGGAAGAAAAGAGTCCTTTGTATTACCCACGAGAGAAATACATCTTCGCTTTTCTTCTGATAGGGCAGCCTCTATTTGCCAATGGATCAATAAATCGCCGTATCTCCGTAGAGGGCTCGTACATCTTGCGATCATGTCTACACCTATTGCAGCATGAGGGCCCGCAGTTGTAGATAGCTGAACGGAGCCTAATAAGTTGAAAAAGGCAGCAGTCTGCTCAGGATCGGTGTTTCCATTCTCATCCATCGATGGAAGGACGTTTTTGACAAAGAACTCGGACGGGTCCATCTTATCTGGGTTGCGAGGCGTCACTCGGAAAGGTATCGGAATGCCACGCTCATGACACCATCGAGCTGCCACTTCGCCAGCAACAAGCATAAAAGTCGACACAATATTTCCTTGAGACCTTCCCAAGATCTCTGAGAAGTCCACATTGTCGGTAGTCACTTGAATCGTTGGATCTTGGAGATGATGAAAGCTTGTATTTTTCCCCCGCTCCGCCAAAGGGAACTCATTGAACGAAACCGATATAGAGGGCCCGGACATGCCGGGGGAACCTGAAAGTCCACCTCTAGCTTTTAACTGGGCTGCTCGAGCCTCCGCAATCAAATTGAGCAGATGAAGCTCACTCTTATGTCTGTCAGATAATTGGTGGCTCTCCATCATTGGTCGTGAAGGAACTGGACTTGGTCCCTCCGGGCCAACCCTTCGTATAGTCTGTCCACTTCCATTTGAATGGACCTCCGAAACAATTTCCTTTAGCACTCTAGGGCTCAGGTAAAGGACATCGGAGACCTTTCCGGGGGTTATTTTCCATTCCAGGATATCGCCATTAACGTTCATCTTCGCGCTGAATGTCAGGCATGGTCGATCCGGCGCAAGACTTAGGTATGGTTGAACTATATTTGTTGGAATCATGGGAAATACACGTTCAGGAAAGTAGACAGTCTCAACGGCTTTCTCAGCAAGGTTAGCCATCTGGCTTCCAACACTTATGTGAGCTGCTGGATCGGCGGTATGTATGTGGACCCAGTACTCATCCGAAACATCCGTTTGTTCTATCGAAATACCATCATCAATTTCGTGAGCACCATCGTCATCAATGCAATACACGGGAAGGTCTTTCCATTCTTTTCGAAGACCTTCTAATTTATCCTTCGGAATGTTTCCCCATGGATAGGAGTATTTAGTTGTCCTATGGGAACGGGCTGGGCCAACATCGAGCAGTCGAAGCTCGTAAGCTGCTAGGTTTTGCCAAGGTGGAATGATACCTATCTCTTGCAGGCAAGTCCAGGCGGTGCTTTGATCCAAATCGACTCCATCATATCTGTCAATGGCGCGCAAAATCGTCGATCCCACGGCATTCAAAGGGGAGTGAAGCTTGAAGGAACGCAAGGCAGCCCATGATTCGAGAAAATGGAGGTAAACCTCAAAACCACCTCCGAAAGTTTCTCTTATCTGGCCTGAACTTATAATAAAGTCATCATTTGATATAATGGATGACGGTCCAAGTGTACCATGAGATGTGAATTGACGAGTTCTCCTACTGAAATCAATCAGTCGCCGAGCCTTAGTAGCGAATTTTTCAACGCTGATAAAACCAGCTTGTTCAGGAAGGCCTTCTTGGTAGCGGCGAACAGCATCTCTGACCATTTGGAAATTTTTGAGAACTTGTCTACCAATGACTTCATATTCGCCCCCTGTTCGCAATGTCCCTCGAACCTGAGAATTGAAGGCGACATCTTCGCGAAGTAGGGATCGATGAACGGCATACAAGACAGGTTTTGAGAAATTTCCATTTTCATCCTTGAACATGTTCTCGGGTAAAATTCGGTTGGCAATCCCATCAAGAGTAGCATAAGCCCAAGATCTTTCATGGCTAACATCTTGGTGAGCATTGTCCATTCTGGACGCGGCAGCTTGAAAAGCTGCATCGGACTGATCCCAAAAGTCGAGCATTTTGCGTATTAACTGCTGGCCAATATCTCTAGGAACTAGATGCTGGAAGTTTTGAAGGTTGTTCTGCATTGACTCTGGGACATCTGAAGCCGGAAGATATGGAAGAAGTTCATCTAGCTCTTGCGGTCCAACAAAATGAGGAATGTAAAACTGTGCGGACCTTGAGGATCGATGCAGCCACCTGCCAGACATAGCGTAAAACTGAGCTTGAGTCTCCAAATCTCGCACGAATATGGCTAGCTCTTGGTGCTGACCTCCGAGGCTCCTGAAAATGATCTATGAGCGTGAGACTCCTAGAAGTATTACTGGGAAGAACTTACCGTAACTCTACAAGATCACCAGGTCGAAGAAAATTCCGTCGAGTGCCAACATCCTGTAGATCGTCCTGTCCAAATCCTGGTATGTCCAGGTCGTCGTCATCCTTCGAGTCTATAGTGGTATCTAACTCGAATTTTCCATCCAACGCCTGTGTCAAGGTATTGTAGATGGACTCTGGTTCCATTTTCTCCAGGGTTTCCCTAGGAAGGACAATCGAGGAAGCATTCTCGGACTCCCATTGCTTCAAGCGCTGTCGGATGTCGAGTTTTGTTTGAAGTTCTTCTGGGGGAGAATTTTGTTGCTGACGCCCGTCAATCAGGGCCTCTTCCATCGGGGCATGTCTCTAGATACATTGTCAGTTCTATGGATGATCAAAATATAGATCCATAGCATACTGCAGAGATAGGACTGAACCATCTTTTGGAGATCCACTGAGCACCTATATGTCCTTTTGCCGCATCTCCAGAATGGAGCTTGGAGAGACATTCCCGACAGATGTATGGTTGTGCAACCCGCCTTTTCAATTGTGTGCTAAATTGACAATATTTTAGCATAGTTCAAAGCTCAGAAATATATCCTCAAATTACATGAGCTGTGCGGAAGGGAGAGTTAACGTCTTAACCGTTGAACGCGACTTTTTCTCGCCGACACGTGACGCCAGAAGGGTTCGAAAACTGTCTGTGCTCAAATTTGGTTTCCCGCCGTGCCTTCCTCGCATTTCTTCATCTTGGATGCAAAATTGCATACACCATTCAATTCACTGCTAGGGTAAGTCTATGATTGTCTTCTTCTTTTGACTATCTCGTATGATGTACTATTAACTAGCATGTATTACCCAAATAGCCAGCAATTGCCAGGCCGTAATGCGGATTACACCAAGATCTCTGAATTTGATGACTTTTTACCTGTTCTCCAATTTATCATTGGTCTTTCAAGCGCTAATCAATACTTCAATAGATATTTATGCTCAGCTAAGATGTCGAAAATCCTAGGTCATTTTACGATTCTCTATTTCGCTTCAGCAAGCTCCTATACCTCTAAGGACTCGGAAGCTTTGGCAGCTCCCTTACATCTTTCCAAACTATTCGACACGCTCGAGGAGAAATATGCCGGAATAAAGAGCAAGGTTTTGGAAAGCTGTCTAGTTACAATCAATCTAGAATACGTGGATTTGCCGAAAGGTTCGAATACCGAGAATGAAGTCATTATCAAGGAAGGCGATGAAATTGCCATCATTCCGCCAGTCAGCTCTGGCTGAAAAGCACGTCCTGGAAAATATACAGACGTATCATTGCTTTGATCCATCCTATCAGTCAAACATACTTTAACCAGGACGACGTGAGGCCGATTGACAGAGAAGCGGCAGGATATCATCTTCAAAGTAGATGGTGGAGGGCTTGAAATTGAACAGAGCGGAGAACAGAGGCATCGCATTGCTTGCTAGGGAGACGGCTTCCTTTTGTGGCGACGCTTGGCTTTTGCAGAAGATAGTTCTGAGCTTCCTCGGCACCATTGCTGATTACTAGACAGCTGCCGGGATATTGATATGTGCTGGTGGATCAGTCTGAGATTACGCCTCCCCTAATAAAGGACGTTCTTCAGGCTCCCTATCATGTGTCCCTAGGTCAACGAGTCCAAGTCTCCATCTCCACCAACCTTCCGATCGGGTTTTCCACCGCATCCTCATTGCCCGGATAGTCTTAATAATCATAGCCACCAAACCTATTACCACAAAAGTCGATAAGACTGAAATGATACATGTGAGGAATGTGATGGTCGAGACATGGCATCCCAATGGTCGACTTCTAAGTTCCCATCGCTCTGACCCTTGTACCCACAAGGGGCATATATTTGGATTGTTGATTGGTGCCAGGATATGGACTCTTGATGTGTTTGGAACGCAAGTTGAAGACTGGACATTTAGGCTTGCTTCATTGACCAAAGATTTAAGCTTACCGTTGGACACCAGCTGCAGCTCTCTTGTCTCAAACACCCCGAGCATTCTTGTTGAGGCCAGCATAGACGCAACAAGTCTGAAGTCGTATTCTCTACTTTGAAGACATCCAGCGCCATGGTCGATTTTCTGAGGCTCTTTAGGACTAAAAAGGGCCTCATGCACTGCTTTCTATTTCAGTGTGATTTAAGACAATGTGACTCTTGTTTGCCCATGGTACGTAAATTCAATCCTGGCACCGATGTGTGAAGTCTTGATTCTTTGAGGCTGAATCTTGAACGGATGTCGCAAGTTCAAAGGATGCGATCTTACGGTGGTCCATTTGCGCCTGAAAGCCAAAAATAATTGCTCGGGACTGAGAAATAATTGAATAGCATCAAAATGGAATTAAGCTTGTCTGATTGACGCGAATAGCCATTTTTGCTCTCGCGTCAGCAGAGATAACTACTGGTGAATCGTAAGGGAAATCGTCGCCTTTTCCAAATTAAATGTTGCCATCTACTCCATCTATCGACAACCGTAATCTAGCGATTCTTACACAACGGCTCTTCAAGACGCCGTCGCCGACAACGACAAAAACCTAAGAGATCCAGAAATGTCTGAAATCGATCCTCGATTGAGGGACGCGGCAGGTAGCGGCTTCTCACAGCGCCCATCCAGCAACAATATCTCAACCCCCATATCTGCAAGTAGCTCCATAGCTCCCAGTCAACACCAGCAGTATCCTCCCATTGACGCATCACCCCACCAGAACGTCTACCCTCAGGCCCCTCAAAATGCTGGCAACGCAATTGATCACGATGGAGATGGTGGCGCACATGACGGAGGTCCAAATGATTCAAAGCGACCTAGAGCTTGCGAAGCTTGTCGGGGTCTCAAAGTTCGATGCGAACCTGATCCTAACAACCTAGACGGCCCATGCAAAAGATGCGCAAAGGTATTTCTCCTGTCGCCATAATGAGTTGCCCGGAAAGTGGTAGAGTCTAAGCCATACTGATCCGAGATAGGCAAATCGGCAATGCTTGGTCACTGTACCAAGTCGAAAGAGGCAGAAAAAAACGGACAGCCGTGTAGCAGAATTGGAGAAGAAGATCGATGCACTCACCGCCAGCCTTCATGCAACACAATCGGGATCTAATTCTGTTGCCCACGGTAGTGACAATGGAATGGAGCAAGAATTGTTGAGTGCTCAGGCTCGGCACAATCCATATCAACAGGTCACCAATGGTGGATATACCACACCCTTCCCTGGTCGCCCTGAAACTCGAATGGCGAATGAATGGGCTGGGTACCCTAAAGCACCCGAGTTCGATATGAGGAAACCTTCTGCGCCACCTATGGTTGTAGCAGGACAGAAGAGGAAGCATGTTGAAGGTCGCGATTTTTCAACCACCCCGGATAATCGATCCCCTTCAGTTAGTGGGCAGCCCAGAAAGTCCCTGGACATTGGCGGCCAACAATATGGTTACGCCGGTTCTTATACAGAGCCCGAAAAACCAAAACCTGCTCAAACGCATGAATACGCAGATGTCGTTGATAGGGGACTGATCACGGCGGACATGGCTACGAGGATGTTCAATTGCTATGTTGATCGGATGGCCCTCTATATGCCAGCCGTTGTTTTTCCTCCAGGCACTACCGCTGCTGATGTTCGAAAGTCAAAGCCCACGTTATTTCTTGCTATACTCAGCGCGGGTTCTGGTATGAACTATCCTGAATTGCAGAGAATGCTCACCAAGGAGGTTATGGGCATTTATGCCGATCGTATCATCTGCAACGGGGAGAAAACCCTGGAGATCATTCAGGCACTGCATGTTAGTACTCTCTGGTATTGGCCTCCTGAACACTTTGAAGAACTCAAATTCTACCAACTTATCCACATCGCCGCTGTTATGGCAATTGATATTGGCATGGGAAAGAGGTCAAAGTCAACGAAGTCAAAGAACGCTGGGCTATGGCGCGATCATCCTTGGCGAAGAACTCCGTATCCAGACCCAGAGAGCATTGAAGCTCGTAGAGCATGGCTGAGCTGCTATTTTTTGTGTTGCAACGCAGCAATGGGACTGCGTCGACCCAACCTAATCCGCTGGAGTCCATTTATGGCTGACAGTTTGGATGTTCTCGAGAGTTCTCCTGAAGCAGCTCCTTCTGACAGGGTATTATGCCAATGGGTGCGCAGTCAGCATATCGCAGAAGAAGTTGGCACGTCTTTCTCGATGGATGATCCATTAGCCACTGTAAGCATCTCTGATCAAAAAGTTCAATATGCTTTAAAAGGATTTGAGAGGGACTTGGAGAAATGGAGTAGTCAGATTCCGCCAGATGTTCAGTCACGTAAGTAGACCGAGGATTTTACCTAAGCCTTAGTTAACAAGTGCTAGCTGTTTTGAAGATGACCGAACATGTGGTTAATCTTTACATGCACGAAGTTGCTATGCATGTTGATCACAATGTGGATGAATTCAAGCCCCCATTTACCGAAGATGCCTTACGTGGTGTTGGTGAAGAGCCAGATTCCCTCACACAGACGCATATCGACGCTCTCTCTATATGCTTGAAATCCATCGACGGTATATTTGAGACGTTCTTGATCTTTGATGTCGACACTATTCGATGTCTTCCTGTTGCTCATTTTGTGCGGGTTGCATATGCTGTAGTGGTCTTGATCAAAATGTATTTTGCTGCCGCAACTCCGAACAGTGAGCTAGGAAAAATTATCAATAAGGATAACATGAAGGTGGAGCAGTATTTGGATGGTCTAGTAGATATTTTCAAGGCTTCTGCGGCGGAAGAAAAGTCTCGTCCTTCTGCGAAGTTCTTGATGGTTCTTATTATGTTGAAGACATGGTTTCATCGTCAACGGGAAGGCAAATTGCCACAAACAGTTGTGCCTGAAAGTTCGACTATGGTGACAGTCCCGACAGCAAAAGACGATCAAGAGTCTTCGACGGACGTATCAAAAGATCTGCAAAATGGAGCACGAGCACTCCAACAACGACATACCCAACAAACCGGATATAGTCCAGCAAACACTCCTCTCCAGCTACTCAGTGAAGTTGCAACCGGTAATTCAGGTGGCCAGTCTCGCTCTGGTAGTATTAGCACCTACCCTAGCTCTACAAACGAAGGTGGTTGGCAACAACAGCAACAGTTCCCCAACTACGACTCGTCCATGAACCTGGCCCCTCCAACAATAAATCAAAACTATGGCAATATGGGCAACATTGATCCATCTCTGGGTATGGATCTGAGCTATTCGATGGGCGATGGATTTGAGCAAGCAATAGGTTTGACTCTTGGAGTGGGTGACTTCGCAACTTACTTCAGCGATGATACGTTTTTCGGAAGCCTAATGGATTCTGTTGGAGGTGGTCCAGGCTTCGATGGTTTCTAGCCTGTAAGTGGTTATGCTATGGAGACTTGGAGTTCATGAGACTTGAGGGGCGGGTAATTAAGGAAATATCCTTCGCAGTCGCAGACATTGCCATACTGGCTACATGTAAATGAGTAATATAAGAAAGAGCGCTGACCTTCACTCATTTTGTGTGCCTTTTCTATTCAAACTCCTTGAAATGTCTTATTGTTGCAGATGACATGGCTAGAGACAAGACCCCTACATACTAGAAGGAAAAAAATCGTCACCCTCAAGCTCTAGATTCTACTTCGATTGTGGCTGTCGCCGTGATAAGATTTCTGGGAGAGAGAAAAAAAAGGAACATGCAAGTACAAGGATTAAAAAACCTTTCAATTGTCCAGTGAGCGGGCGCCGGCCGCGGCCATAGCTCTATTGCCTTTCCTCCTACATGAAGAAACGGTCTTGTGAGTGGAGCATCAGAGGACGGGATTTATATCCTGCTCGTTTCTTTTCTTCTCTTTTCTTTTTCCTTTCTCTTCACCTGTTATTGTTGCACTTATTCTGTAAGACTTCATTGGTCTTGCCGTTGCTTCTACTGACGCAATTACCCCGCGATATCGAGCTTGGTCCAAGTGCCCTCGTTGCACAATTTCGAGTCAGTCCCATTCAATCCGCGGGAAACCCCAACGTATATATATATACATATACATATATTTAAGATATGTCTTTACTGCGAGTTACATCCTATGGATCCTTGTCCCCTGAAAGAGGGCGCTCCCCAGTTGGAGAACGAGGACCTAGAGATCGTAAGTTGAGCTTCAGCCCGCTGCCTGGCTCTTGGGATCCTCCAATCACACGGTCGACGGCACAGCCAATTGGAGCTTTTGAAATTCCTAAATCTAAGAGAATACGTAAATTCTTCTCCCCATTCGGTTTGCAATTGAACAGCAAAACTGATATCTAGAGCAGTACAAGTTACAACAGCAGTAATCTACTGCCTCTTCGCAGCCGGCATCGTCTTTGGCTACGCAGCCCTCAAACCAGTCCTAATCAGCGAGCACGTCTACCGAAACCTCTGCACCGAAGACGAAATAAAACGCGGCGTCCGAACATGTTACGACCAGGAAATACATCTAAACCTCATGTTCACAGCCGCCGCCGTGGGCACCAATGTAGCAGCCCTCCCCATAGGAGCAATCCTCGATAACTTCGGCCCCAAAATATGCGGTATCATTGGCAGTTTCTTATTAGCGATTGGAGCTGCGCTTTTTGCATTTGCGGCTGAGCTGCCGTTTGATGCGTATATACCTGGCTATCTGTTTTTGGCTCTTGGGGGACCATTTGTGTTTATCTCGAGCTTTCAGTTGTCGAATACGTTTCCAAAACATTCGGGTCTGATATTGGCGCTTTTAACGGGAGCGTTTGATTCTTCGAGTGCGGTGTTTTTGGCGTATAGGATGATTTACCAGTGGAGTGATAGGGTGTTTGTGCCGAAGCAGTTTTTTCTCATTTATTTGGTGGTTCCAGCACTTATATTTACCGTTCAGGTGTTTGTTATGCCCAAGCAATCTTATAAGACGATTGGTGAGCTTGTTAAACAGATAGAGGATGCCGGGGATGCTTTTGACGATCAAATGGATGAGCAGACGGCTCTTCTGTATGATGAACGTCGAAATCACAGGCCATCAGTTGTTAGTGAGATTACGGATCTTATTGGATCCAAGTCCGGAGGGGCACATTTGAAGAAGGAAGAACAGAAGAACAAAATCTCCGGTGTTTGGGGAGCTATGCACGGAAAGACCGTGCAGCAACAAATTCTATCACCATGGTTCATCCTCATCACGCTTTTCACAGTCATCCAAATGACACGGATCAACTACTTCGTTGCAACTATCAGACCACAATACGAATATCTCCTCGGATCGTATGATAAGGCAGTGGAGGTCAATACTTTCTTCGACATTGCCCTCCCCCTTGGTGGTATTCTATCTATCCCGTTCATCGGAATGGTGCTCGATAACACTAGCACGCTATTCGTCCTCACATCTCTCGTCGCCATCGCTACCACTATTGGCATTTTGGGTTGCTTGCCCTATACCTGGGCTGCATACGCCAATCTCTCTCTCTTCGTACTGTACCGGCCGTTCTACTACACTACCGTCTCCGACTACTCCGCTAAAGTTTTCGGGTTCCGCACTTTTGGAACAGTATACGGGCTGATTATCTGCTTAGCAGGATTATTCAACTTCAGCCAGAGTGGGCTGGATGCTCTGTTGCATAAAGTTTTCAATGGTGATCCCGTACCGGTCAATGCCATTTTGTTGGGTACTGCGTTGGTAGTTGGTGGAGCGTTGTGCATATTTGTGGGTGTAAAGGCATATTGTTTCAAGAGATATGGGTTGGAGGAAGAGGCAGAGCATGCGAGAGAGACGGTTATGCCTGGGGCGAACAGTCCAGGGAGCCTGTGAGTATCTGGAATGGTGGTTTGTTCTAAATTGAGATAGCTAAGAATGATATCCTGGGGTTGGGCATTGTATGGAGTCTGGGGCATTGGCGGTGAACCTTGGAATTGGAGTTTGGTGCCACATCGGGTTTTCAGATCTAGCAGATGCAAACATAAATAAAATCCGAAAATGCTCTGAATCATACCCTTCGTTTTTGGTAATCTCTGTTCTTCTGTAAGACCCTCAAATCGGGGATCAAGCGCGGTTGGTACTCGTCTGAGTATTGGGTAATTCCACTATCCTCATCCCCGTAGAATTCTGGCATACAAAGAGGTTGCAGCTAAGAGCTAAGGACTTTCTCAAACATCGTATACCGCAGACTCACATCAGACCGAAGTGTCTTCAATTCCAAAAGGCCTGGTCAGGTTCTGAGATTCCAAACATAATCATTTCGAAGATGACTCCTTAATCCATTCATCCAGCCTTCCCTGCAATGGAAACGGAGGAAGCCACGATATATCGTCAATTTCCCATAACTTTGCGACAGACTCATTGATCCTAGGATTAGAATCCAGTAGTACTTCGATTGCGGGAGCATCGGCAAAGGTCACAGCTATTGGTTTTCCCAAAGAGATTCTGATACGAGGGTAAACGTCTTTCTTCTTGGGATCTGACACACTCCACGGAATAATGAAGTGCATAATGATGCGCTTCCCTAGGTGATTTGCTAGGGCTTCCAGGGTTTGGAACGAGGACTCTTCGATCGTCTGTAGCACTATTAGTTCATTATTTCGAGCTTCAGAGAGGACAATTACCTTCACAACCAGTTCTTCCAATCTAGAGTACTCATCCTGATTTGAAGTCCATCGATCAATCTCTATATTCGCAATAACCGTCTGCTTCGCCAACCTCTCATTAGGATTGACCCCAATAACAGCCGATACCTTGAGATCATAAAGCTTCAAACTCATGCCAGACCCATCACAGCGACCTCCCTCGCCAAACACCACCTTACGATACAATCCCACTCCCCTACCCGTTAAACTTGCCTTCGGCAGCATAATCTCTACGTTCAGACTACTAATCATCTTTTTGTCCAGCACGGGTATTCGTTGCCCCAACCTCCCTTCCTCACTGATATCCTCGGCTTCTCTCTCAGAACCGCCTGTTAAGACTGTTTGAATATGATTTGATAGCGCTTGGATGCTCTGTGATTTACACCCACCAATCCACGCACCCTCATCATCATTAAACTCCCTCGTAGCCCCCAAAACAGCTTTACTCAACAACCCATAATGTACCGTACTCCCCTCCTCCACCGCATCCTTCTCTGAAGCACTCGTAAATGGGTTCCTCAACGAAATAGATAATGAGATGAGGACGGGTTGGAGAGAAGAAGGACGGCCCCAGGCATCGGTACCGACGCGCAGGGAGGTGCTGAGGTTACGGACGTGGATTTGGGAGTGGGGCTCGGGTGTTAGAAGGTTGAGTTGGTAGGTACTTAGGAGGCGTGCCATTTTCTTGGTTGGTTGTCAGTTAGGTGAGCAAAGGGGAGGCATTGGGTCCTGGGGAGAAATTGATGGAGGGGCAAGGAGGGGCAGAATCGCTGGATTGGGAACCGCCTTTTGTCCCACGATGCGATGGGTTCTGATGAGTTTACATGCTCGAGTTATGCACAGAATCAATTATTTTGAAATTGAGAATCATGCTGTATGTTCATTGCGATTGAGAATATCTACATGAAATAGCATTACAGTACTGAACTTCTCTCCTTTCCCCATTCTCATAACTGTTCTATGTCCCTCAAATCGGTATCCCCAAACGCCATGCTAAACTCATAACAACGATGCTCATCCAGATCCCTTTATTTCTTTAGGCCGCTCTTGACGCACACAGGGCAGATCCATGATCCAATTGGCTCGGCTTTGACACCAACGCACTCCCAGTGAAACCACTCATACGGGCAGCTCTCATTATCACAAGCCACCATATTTCCATGACTGACGTTTTGGCAGAGGCAGTACTTCTTGTTGTCTGCACCATCGTCATCATCCGCGTCAGCCATGTCCTCATCCCCCTTCATCTCGGGCGGTGTAGTAGTCTCGTCTTCCTCATCCGCAGATCCTGACTCTGCATCACTAAGCTCACTTCCGTTGGTGGATGACGGAGAGTTCTTGGTGCCTGTACGCTTGACTCGACTGAGACCCGATTTGCCTGGCTTACTCTTGCGAGGAGCACCGCTTTGCCTGCTTCCTGCCGGTGCCACCTTCTTGTTTCCCGCCGTAGTCTTTTGTGATATTCGAGGTCCTGCGCTTCCTGCCCTGGTCGCGCCCGGTGTATTTGCTCTCGGGGTACCAGGAGTCAAGGAAGAATGACGCGCCAATCCACTGGAAGTTGTTGGCATTGTGCCCAATCCTCCCGTCAATTTTTGTCGCTTGTTCGATGCACCGAGCGACGACTCCCGCTGTTGTCGAGTCATGAGTAGGGCCGCAGCTGGTGTTGCAGGAGCAGAAGATGCCGATGCGCC
>Ga0182030_10011978_pt1 | contig 17442 bp, 13 predicted proteins | sample 812S3MmetaG_FD_121299 | JGI IMG/M metagenome (GOLD analysis project Ga0182030, IMG submission 121299) | Permafrost microbial communities from Stordalen Mire, Sweden - 812S3M metaG (Illumina Assembly) | ecosystem: Environmental > Terrestrial > Soil > Wetlands > Permafrost | place: Sweden...
CGCCTCTTCTAGCGTTGCCATCAGCGGATGCTGATGTTGTCGCGCATATGCGATCACTTGAGCCACCTTGGTCTCTGCGATCTCGTAAGTAAAGACCCCGCACACTCCCTTTCCCTTGGTATGGACCTCCAGCATAACCCGGGTTGCCTTGGTGCGGTCCATTGCAAAGAACCGCTGCAGGATATCCACGACGAATTCCATGGGGGTATAGTCGTCGTTAATGAGCACAACCTGGTAAAGGGGCGGGCGCTTGAGCTTCGGCGCCGCTTCCTCGACGACCAAGCCTGTACCTTCCCGCCCGCGTTCAACGTCGCTCATGTGTTTACGGTTTATAGGGCGCCGTTTCTCGGTTTACAAGCGCTGCAAGCAAAAGTCCGCGGGCGGCGCCACTGTCGCCATTCGGTGTCACTCCACTTTAACAAGGAAAAACAAATGCTTGAGCACACTAGCAGGTAGTCCTATGATTAATCGGTTGACGCGCGCGGGCATGCGCCGTGCGCGACCTCTTTTGAAGTAACGCGCGGCCTTAACTACATGCTGGATACGCGAACTAATGAATGGCTGGCTCGCTTGCAGAGCAACGGCCCGAATGCGGTTTCGATCGCGCTCGCCGTGCTCATCGCGATCGAGCTCGCGCGCATCGCCGTGGCGCTGGTGGGCGGCCACGTGAAGACCCCGGAGCCGGTGGTCGCCGCTACGCCGGCCAGCCATCAGCGCCCCGCGGCGAACGTTCAGACCGTGATAGCGGCGCATCTGTTTGGCGTCGCGGTAGCGGACCCCACCACCCAGGATCCCAACAACGCGCCGCTCAGCAGCGCGAATTTGGTGCTGGCGGGCACCATCGCGACCCAGGACCCCAAGCGCGGAATCGCCATCATCAGCGACGGCGGACCGTCCAAGGTGTACTCGATCGGAGAAAATGTGAACGGCGCATCATTGTATTCTGTGTACCTCGACCACGTGATTCTCGATCGGGCCGGGACCCTCGAGACGCTGCTCCTGCCCCGCCTGATCGCCGGATCCCGGGCGGCACCGCGAATGTCGCGCCGGGTCGGTCCCGATCCGCGTACGGCCGAGGCGGTCGACAACGTGCGGCGCATGGTGCAACAAGACCCCGGTATCCTGGACCAGGTGATGCGCACCGTGCCCTCGTACGACAATGCCGCCGGCAAGTTGCGAGGCTTTCGAGCCTACCCGGGCAGAAATCGCGCAATCTTTAATAAACTGGGTCTGCAGCCTGGAGACTTGGTCACGGCAATCAATGGACAAGCGCTCGATGATCCACAACGCAGTCAAGAGGTCTTCAACACGATTCAATCCTCCAATACCGTTACCGTCACCCTCGAGCGTGGCGGCCAGAAGCAGGACGTGACGCTGAACATTGCCCAGGTTGCCACGGAGGCCACCCGCGACCTGGAGGGCGAGAACCCTGCGGCACGCGGCGCGATGAGCATGACCGCACCGGCCGGGCCTCAGCCGACGGTGCCACCCCCTGTGGGCGCCCCGCCCCCTAACTCCACCGAAGTTCCAAACGAATGAAGAGCCGGAGGGTCGAATTGCGCTCGAGCCGGCCAAGCGCTTCATTCACAGGTAGCCCATGACGAATTCGTTCTCGAGCGCTCGCGCCACGTCCCGGACCGCCCGGCGGTGCCTGACGCCTGGCCTTGCGGTGTCGATCATCATCCTGGCGGCGCCGGCGGCATGGCCTGCGCCTCCCGGCGCGCCTCAGATGCCCTCGCGGACGCAGCCGGCCCAGGATGGGGCGACGATCACGCCGAACTACAAGGACGCGGACATCAATCAGATCATCCAGGCGGTCGGCGAGGTCACGGGCAAGAATTTCATCATCGACCCGCGGGTGAATGCCAAGGTGACGATGCTGTCGTCGACGCCGATGTCCCCGGAGGCCTTTTATCAGGCGTTCCTATCCGTGCTTCAGGTCTACGGCTACGCTGCGGTTCCCGCCGGAAAGGTCATCAAGATCATCCCGAACACCGATGTGCGACAGTCTCCCTCGCTCGATCTGCCGCAAAGCGTCAGCTCCACCTCCGATGAGATCGTCACTCAGATCATCACCATGAAGAACATCAGCGCGGCGCAGCTCGTGCCGCTGTTGCGCCCGCTGATTCCGCAGCAGGGCCATCTCGCCGCCTATCCCGCCGGCAACATGCTGATCATCTCGGATCGGGCCAGCAACGTGGCGCGCATCATGCGAATCATCGAGCGCATGGACGAGAGCGGCGATGAGCCGATCGAGGTCATCCCGCTGCACAATGCCAGCGCCTCGGACGTGGTCCGCACGCTCAATCAGCTGAGTCAGGGCGCGGGCGCCGCCGAAGGCGGCTCCCCCGTCAAGCTGGTCGCCGATGAACGCACCAACAGCGTGCTGGTGAGCGGCGAGAAGTCGCTGAGGCTGAAGCAAAAGGCGCTGATTCTGGATTTGGACACGCCCCGGGCCGGCGGCGCGGGCGACACCGAAGTGCGTTATCTGTTGTATGCGGACGCCGAGAAACTGGCCGATAAACTCAAAGGTCAGGCCTCGGCCAGCTCCAAGGCACAGGCGGGCCCGCAATCGAGCGGCGGACCCGGTGCCGCGAGCGCGGGTGGCGGCGGATCGAACATCGATGCGAGCGTCACCATCTGGGCGGACGTACCCACCAACGCGCTCATCATGACGGCACCGCCGAAGATCATGAAGAACCTGATGGCGGTCATCGACAAGCTCGACATCCGCCGCGCACAGGTGGAAGTCGAGGCCTTGATCGTCGAGGTGGCGGTCAACAAGAGCGCCAACATCGGCGTGCAGTGGCTTCTCGACGGCGGCTCCTCGCTCGGCTACGGGATCACCAATTTCCCCGGCAGCAGCGGGAGCAGCATTGTCGACATCGCCGCGGCGGCGCTGGGCGGAGTGAGCGGCCTCACCAACTCCGCCGCTTCCAGTGCGACCAGCACCGGCACCACCGGCGTGGGGACCAGCGCCGCCTCCGGGCTCTCCTCCGTGATCCCGAACGGCGCAACGTTCGCCATCGGCACCTACAATTCCAACACCGGCAAGGGCCTCGCGGCGGTGATTCAGGCGATCCGAAGCGATGGGGCGAGCAACATCATCTCGACCCCGCGCGTGATCACCATGAACAACGAGGAGGCGGAGGTGAAGGTCACCCAGGAGATTCCGCTGGTGACCGGCCAGTACACGAGTTCCACCGCTGCGGTCAATGGCACGACGAGCCCGTTCGAGACCATTCAGCGCGAAGAGGTTGGCACCATCCTCAAAGTGACTCCGCACATCAGCGAGGGCAATACCATCCAGCTCAAAATCGAGCAGGAGGACTCCTCACCGGGGGCGAAGCTCGCGGATTCTGCCGACATATCGACCAACAAGCGTTCGATCAAGACGACCATCCTGATCGAGGACGGCGGCATCATCGTGCTCGGCGGCCTGATGCAGGACACCGTGACCGAGAGTGAGGATCGCGTGCCGGTCCTCGGGGCCATCCCGCTGCTCGGCAACCTGTTCAAGTCGCGCTCCGGCTCGAGGCAGAAGAGCAACTTGCTGGTGTTCCTGCGTCCGAAGATCCTGCGCGATCAGCCCGCGACCGAGGCGGTGAGCGCAGGCAAATACAACGAAATCCGCGACGAGGAGAGGAACCTGCACAAGGGCAAGATCACCTTGCTGCCCGGTGAGAAGCAGCCGTCGATTCCGCCCATCTCGAGCAAACCGGGGACCTATCCGAGCGGCACGGGCACCATCGTGGCCCCCGCTCCCCAGCCCGTTCCGGGCGCCCAGCCAGCGCCTACGGGCCAGATCGTGCCGCAGCCGCAGCCGGCGCCCCCGGCCTCCCAGCCGGTCGCCGTGGCGCAACCAGCGCCGACTGCGCAGCCGGCCCCCCCGCCGCGCGTGACTCCCGCCCCCCAGCCGGTGCCTCCGCAATGAGCGCCGCGCTCGAACAACCGGCCGAGCAGCGCAAGCTCTCCTTTCCGTTCGCAAAACGTCACGGCATCCTGGTGCGTGGCATTGCCGACCAGATGGCGGACACGGTCTGTCGCCCGGGTGTCACCCCGCAGGCACTCGCCGAAGTGCGGCGCTTCGTTGGCGTGCCCTTGAAGCTCGAGCGGGTGTCGGCCGAGAGATTCGACGCCCTGTTGCGCATCGCCTACGAGGCCGGCTCCGGCGCGACGATGCAGATGCTGGAGGGACTGGACGAGAATACCGACCTCGCGCATCTGGCCGAGGACATTCCGGAATCCTCGGACCTGCTCGAAAGCGACGACGAAGCACCGATCATCCGGCTGATCAATGCGCTGTTGACGCAGGCAGTCAAAGAGAACGCCTCGGACATCCACATCGAGCCCTACGAGAACCGCCTGGTGATCCGCTTCCGGGTCGACGGCGTGCTGCGTGAAGTCCTGCAGACCAAGCGCGCGGTCGCCCCGCTCGTCGTGTCGCGCATCAAGGTCATGTCGAAACTCGACATCGCGGAGCGGCGTCTGCCGCAGGACGGCAGAATATCCTTGCGCATCGCGGGGCGCGCGGTGGACGTGCGCGTCTCCACCCTCCCTTCGGGCCATGGCGAGCGCGTGGTGTTGCGTCTGCTCGACAAGCAAGCCGGCCGGATCGAGCTCACCTCGCTCGGCATGGATCCCCGGACGCAGGACACCATGGATGAGATCATCCATAAGCCGCACGGCATCATCCTGGTGACCGGCCCCACCGGATCGGGCAAGTCCACCACGCTATACGCCTCGCTCGAGCGCATCAACGACAACACCCGCAATATCATGACCGTCGAGGATCCGATCGAGTACTACATCGACGGCATCGGTCAAACCCAGGTGAACACCAAGGTGGAGATGACGTTTGCGCGCGGGCTGCGTGCCATTTTGCGCCAGGACCCCGACGTGGTGATGATCGGCGAAATTCGCGATCTGGAAACCGCCCAGATCGCGGTTCAGGCGAGTTTGACCGGGCATCTTGTGCTTTCCACGCTGCATACCAACACGGCGGTCGGCGCCGTAACGCGTCTGCGCGACATGGGTATCGAGCCGTTTCTGCTCTCCTCGAGCTTGATCGGCGTGCTGGCGCAGCGCCTGGTACGGGTGCTGAACCCGGACTCCCGCGAACCGTTCATGGCCGGCGAATACGAGCGGCGCTTGTTGAATCTCGAACCCAAGGACGGCCCGGTTCAGCTCTATCGGCCGAGCACCGAGCCGGGTATGGGCTATCGGGGCCGCACCGGCATTTATGAACTGATCTCCGTCGACGATCACATGCGCACGATGATTCACGACGGCTCCTCGGAACAGGATCTGGAGCGCTACGCGCGGTCGGCGAGCCCCGGCATCCGCGACGACGGCCGGCGCAAGGTCATGGCGGGCGAGACGACCCTGGAAGAAGTCCTGCGCGTTACCCGCGAAGACTAGGATGGGCGCGTTCGAATATGTCGCCCTCGATGCCCAGGGGCGGGAACGCAAGGGGCTGATCGAAGGCGACACCCCCAAGCACGTCCGGCAGCTGCTGCGTGAAAAACAGCTCCTGCCGATGGAAATCCAGGAGGCAGCGCATCGCGAGCAGCAGAGCAAGGGCAAGCGGCGCCCCTTCATGCGGCGCGGACTGTCGACGCTCGATCTCGCACTGCTCACCCGACAGCTCGCCACCCTGTTGCGATCCGGGCTGCCGCTCGAGGAATCGCTGCAAGCCGTCGCCGAGCAGACCGAAAAGCCCCGGGTTCAACGCATCATCCTCGGCGTGCGCAGCAAGGTGGTGGAGGGCCATCCGCTGGCCGACGGGCTGCGCGACTTCCCGCAGGCATTTCCCGAGATCTACCGGGCCACCGTGTCCGCGGGAGAGCAATCCGGCAAGCTCGATTCAGTGCTCGAACGTCTGTCCGACTACACGGAGTCGCGGCAGGTGATGGGGCAACAGGTCAGCAATGCCCTGGTCTATCCGATCGTGCTGTTGATCCTGTGCTTCGCCATCGTCTCGTTCCTGCTGGCTTACGTGGTGCCCCAGGTGGTCGCCGTGTTCGAGTCCGGCCACCAGGAGCTTCCGCTCGCGACGCGGATTCTGATCGCGATGAGCGATCTCATCCGTCATTATTGGTTCTACGGCCTGATCGTGATTGCGGCCGCCGTGTGGGGCTTCATGCGCTGGGTCAAGGCACCGGAGGCCAGGCTCAAGGTCGATCGCTCGCTGCTGCGCATGCCGCTGGTGGGCAAGCTGATCCGCGGCCTCAACACCGGGCGCTTCTCCCGCACCTTCAGCATTCTCACCGCGAGCGCGGTGCCGGTGCTCGACGCGCTGCGTATCTCCGCGGAGGTGGTCAGCAACATGCCCATGCGCCAGGCGGTCGAGGAAGCGGCGCTGCGCGTGCGTGAGGGGGCACCCATCGGCAAGTCGCTGGCCGCGCGCAAGCTCTTCCCACCCATGATGATCCACTTGATATCGAGCGGCGAGAGCAGCGGCGAGCTGGAAAAGATGCTGGAGCGCGCGGCCAGCAATCAGGAGCGGGAAATGGACGGTCTGTTGTCCACCATGACGAACCTGCTGGGCCCGTTCATGGTGGTATTCATGGGCGCCATCGTCATGTTCATCGTGATCGCGCTGCTGCTGCCGATTTTTCAGCTAAATGATCTGGTGAAATAAAAGTGCGCATCAGGCTATTGCTCTAGAGGCGCCTTTCCGTTTATAAACCGCGCGTGGTCGATGGGAAGCCGTTGCAGCATGAGCGAGAAACCAGAGTCGGACGAGTTCGAGGAAGAGGATGCGGAAGACGCCGCACCCGTGGATGACGTCGACGTCGACCACATTATGCGCGACGTCGAGTCGCAGCGCCGCCGTGCCCCCAAGGGCGCCGAACCCGCGTGGCGAAGGCTCGAGCGCGTGATGGAAGAGCGTCGAACGGCCGAACTGTTGAGCGATTTCGACGACTATGAAATTGGCGACGATTCCGGCGCGGTCGAGGAAGCGCCCGACGCGAAGGGCGCCCGCAAGAAGAAAAAACACCGTTGAGCTGTTCCGAAATCGTTTCAAATCCCCACGATGGCGCCGCCGAACACTCGTGATCACCGTTTTCACCGACGAGCATTTGCTGCGCAATGCCAAGACGGAGCTCTACGGAGGCCGGCTCGTGCCGCCGCACGAGTGCCCCGAACGGGCCGAAATGGTCCTCGAGCGCGTGCGAGCGGTCGGACTCGGCGAAGTGATGGCCCCCTCGCGCTTTGGCCTCGCGCCCGTCCTCAGGGTTCATGACCCTGGCTTCGTGGAGTTCCTGAAGAGTGCGTGGACCGATTGGACCGCCACAGGCAACCAGGGCGAAGCGATCCCGGACTGCTGGCCGGCCCGTCGCATGTCGCAGCGCTGTCCGAACGGCATAGCGGGAAAGCTCGGCTACTACGCCATGGCCGGCGAGACTTCGATCAGCGCCGGGACCTGGGAAGCGGCCCGAGCGGCTGCCGATGTCGCGGTAACCGCGGCCAGCCACGTCGAGAAAGGCGCTCGATCCGCCTTTGCGCTCTGCCGTCCCCCCGGCCATCACGCGGCACGCGATCTCTATGGGGGCTATTGCTTCCTGAACAACGCGGCGATTGCGGCCCAGTTCCTGCGCGATCGGGGCGCCGATCGCATCGCGATCTTGGATGTGGATTTCCATCACGGTAACGGCACCCAGGACATCTTTTATGACCGGGCCGATGTCCTGTACGTCTCGCTGCACGGCGATCCCAAGCAGGCGTTCCCCTACTTCTCCGGCTATGCCGACGAGACCGGTACGGGCGCCGGGACCGGCTGTACCATGAATCTGCCGATGCTCCCGGGGACCGATTTTCCCGCCTGGTCGCAGGCGCTTGCAAGCTCGCTCGAGCGCATCCGCGGGTTCGCCCCCGACGCCCTCGTGGTATCGCTCGGCGTGGACACCTTCGAACGCGACCCAATCAGCTTCTTCCGACTCAAGTCCGAGGATTTCTCCAGCTACGGGCGCATGATCGGCGCGTGCAAGTGGCCGACGCTGTTCGTGTTCGAGGGCGGCTATGCAGTCGCGGATGTGGGGGTGAACGCGGTGAACGTGCTGGCGGGTTTCGAGGACGCCTGAGGATATTAGTAGCGACGTTAAGTTACATCCCTAAGTGATTGAAAATACTTAGAACGCGCCATCGAAGACCTCGCGGGAAAAGCCCGCGCCGGATCGCCGAGTTCGCTACGCTGTCTCCCTCACGAAGGCTGCAAATTTCAAGGCCTCCGCATCATGGGTGGCAGGCAGATATCCTTGCTGGCAGTTCGCATGCACCACGCCCCCGTAGGGCATGCCGAGGTAGTCGAACGTTTCGCGGAACGCTTGCATGAAGGACGCGGAGGGTTCGTCGTCGATCGATGTGCACACAACGTATGCCGTCTTTCCCCTCAACCGGCGACCTTCGGACTGCAGGTCCGGTAATTCGAGGAGATCGGAAATCCGATCCAGAAACACCTTCATCGCCGGGCTGACGGCATACCAGTAGATCGGCGTCGCAAAGATGATCTGCTCGTGCTCCAGCACGCGCTTCATGAGTGGCTCGAAGTCATCATCCCTGTTGAGGTGCTGGTAGTCGTACGATGAGATGCGCAGACTGGCAAGATCGACGACCTCGATGTTCAACTCCGACGCGATGCGATCGAGCAGCTGACCGGTATTGCCATGGCGGCGGGAACTGGAAAACAGAGCAATCGCGCTGCGCATCGTTCGGACCTTGGGCGGATGTCTGGCGGCACTGCCAGGGATGGACATCGTACAACCACAACGGCGCTCGAGGTCAACAGAGCGGTCGGGCCACCCGCCGCGCGCCCCTAATGAAAATTCCGCGACTCGACCACGAGCCCGCCGAGCAGCGATGACAGATTGGCGAGGCGCCGTGCGATCACGTGCAGCACATCGCCGTCGCGCTGCAGCTGACCGCGCACCTCGAGGAGCCGTGATTCGAGCAGCGGTGCGCGCTGCTCGTCGGCCACCCGTTTCCACACGATCACGTTCACGAAGCCCACCTCATCCTCCAGCGTGACGAAAGTCACGCCGCTGGCGCTGCCGGGGCGCTGCCGCGTGATCACGAGGCCGGCCGTCTTGACCCACCGCCCGTTCGGCAGATCCCAAAGAGCGTGCGTGTCGATCAGACCGCGCTTGTCCAACCGGTCGCGCAGCAGCGCCAGGGGATGGCGTCGGAGCGTGAGGCCGAGGCTGGCATAATCGGCGACGATGTCATGGCCCTCGCGCGGCGCGCGCAACAAGGGGATGCCCTCCGGCGCCTGAGTGTCCGCCGGCAGCAAGGGCAGCGGCCGCTCCACCCCGCTCACCTGCCATACGGCGCGATAGCGATGACCGCTGAGGCGCGCCAGCGCATCGCCTGCGGCGAGTGCCTCGAGATCGCGGCGGTCGAGCGCCGCGCGTTCGGCGAGAGCCTCGAGGTCCTCGAACGGACGCTCCGTGCGCGCCGCGAGCAAGCGCCTGGCACCCTCCTGCGACAGATGTTTCACCAGCCGGAGCCCCAGGCGCAGCGCTGCACAGCCGTCCTCGCGCCGCTCGAGCGTACAGTCCCAGTCGCTCATCGTCGCATCCGCGGGACGCACCTCGACACCATGCGAACGCGCGTCGCGGACCAATTGTGCCGGCGCATAGAAGCCCATGGGCTGGCTGTTGATGAGCGCTGCGCAAAACGCCGCGGGCTCGTGCGCCTTGAGCCAGGCGGAGGTGTAGACCAGGAGGGCGAAGCTGGCGGCATGGGATTCGGGAAATCCGTATTCCCCGAATCCCAGGATCTGATTGAAGATCTGATTCGCGAAGCTCTCCTCGTAGCCCCGCTCGCGCATGCCGTCGATCAATTGACGCTGGAAGGGCTCGAGGCCACCCTTGCGTTTCCATGCCGCCATGGCGCGCCGCAGAGCATCGGCCTGCCCCGCAGAGAAGCCGGCGGCAACGATCGACAGCCGCATGACCTGTTCTTGAAAGATGGGCACGCCCAGAGTCCGACTCAGGACCTCCTCGACTTCCTGGCTCGGATAGCTCACCGCCTCCTCGCCGCTGCGGCGGCGTAGATACGGATGCACCATCTCGCCCTGGATCGGTCCCGGCCGCACGATCGCCACCTCGATCACCAGATCGTAGAAGTTTCTCGGCCGCAAGCGCGGCAGCATGGCCATTTGCGCACGCGACTCGATTTGAAACACGCCGGCGGTGTCGGCGCGGCAGATCATGTCGTATACCGCGGTATCCTCGCTCGGCACCGTGGCGAGCGTGAGAGGCCCCGCCTCGCTCGACCGGAGGCCGAACTCGTTGATCAGCCCGAACGCCCGGCGAATGGCGCTCAGCATGCCGAGTCCGAGTACATCCACCTTGAGCAGTCCCAAGGCGTCGAGATCGTCCTTGTCCCACTCGATGACGGTACGCTCCGGCATCGCGGCATTCTCGATGGGCACGAGCTCATCCAACCGCCCCCGGGCGATGACGAAGCCGCCGACGTGCTGCGAAAGGTGCCGGGGAAAGCCCAGGATCTCGGCGCTCATCGTCATGAGACGCCGAACCCGGGGATCGTCCGGATCGAATCCCGTGGCCCGGATGCGCTCGGGGTCGATGCGCTGGCCATCCCACCATTGCATGCCGCTTGCCAACCGGTCGACTTCGCCCGCTTCGTAGCCAAGCGCCTTGCCGACATCGCGAAGCGCGCTTCGCGGGCGGTAGCAGATGACGGTCGCCGCCAGGGCGGCGCGTTCCCGGCCGTACTTGCGATAGATGTACTGAATCACTTCCTCGCGCCGCTCGTGCTCGAAGTCCACGTCGATATCGGGAGGCTCGTTGCGCTCCTTGGAGATGAAGCGTTCGAACAACATCGACATGCGCGAAGGATCCACCTCGGTGATTTCGAGGCAGTAGCACACGGTGGAATTGGCAGCCGAACCCCTGCCCTGGCAAAGAATGTTCTGCGAGCGGGCGTACTGCACCACATCGTGCACGGTGAGAAAGAACGGCTCGAACTTCAGTTCGGCGATGAGCGCGAGCTCGTGCTCGATCCCCTGCTGAACGGCGGCGGGCACCCCTGCCGGCCAGCGTCTGGCGCAGCCCCGTTCCGTCAAGCGGCGCAAATGGCTGGTCGGCGTCTCGCCCGGGGGCACGATCTCCTCGGGATACTCATAACGCAGCTCATCGAGCTTGAACACGCAGCGCTCGGCGACGCGCAAGGTTTCTTCCAGCAGCACGGTCGGATACAACTCTTGCAGGCGTGCCAAGGGCCGCAGATGACGCTCGCCGTTCGGATGAAGCCGGGTACCCGCCTCGCCGAGGGGGAGCTTGAGGCGGATCGCCGTCAGCACATCCTGCAGCGCGCGGCGGCCGCGCCGGTGCATGTGCACGTCGCCGGCGGCAACCCGCGGCAGATCGAGTGTCCGGCCCAGCGTCTCGAGGAGTTCCAGGCGGCGCACATCGAAACCGCCGGTCAGGAGCTCGACACCGATCCACAGGCGCCCGGCAAATCTTTCCCGCAGCCAGCGGCCGTCGCTCTCATGCCGCGGCAAGGAGATGCGTCCGGCCGGTGGCAGCCAGAGAATCAGACATCCGTCGAGAGCGTTCTCGAGATCCCTACGCTCGAGCCGATAACTGCCCTTGGCGCCGGCGCGCCGCGCGCGGCTGATCAATCGACAAAGCGCGCCATAGGAGGACCGATCGGTGGCGAGCGCGACGAGCTCCAGATCGTCGGCACCGCGGTCGGGACCGGTGCAATGATCGGGCCCGGCGCCGCAACGCAGCTCTGCGCCGATGATGAGGGGCAGCTCGCAGCGCTTCGCCTCGGTGTGCGCGCGCACCACACCCGCCAACGAGCATTCATCGGTCAGGGCGAGTGCGCGATAGCCGAGCGCCTTGGCTTGCGCGACCAGTTCCTCGGGCTGCGAGGCGCCCCGCAGGAACGAGAAATTGCTCAATGCATGCAGCTCCGCGTACATCCCGGAGCCTCAAGCAAACACACCGTGCACATACCAGCACTTGGATCGTCGCTCCTGGAAGATCCACAACCGCGCGCCGCCCGCATGGCGCACGATGTAGTAATCGCGCGCCACATCCTTGCCGTCCCACCAACCGCTCTCGATGCGCTCCGGGCCTTCCTCGAGCATCGAGCGGCTTCGATGCAGCTCCACGATGTCCGCAGCGGCGAGCCGCGCCGGTTCTTTCAAAAGCCATATGGGCCGCGGCATGTCGGAGGCATCATCGGCTCGTCGATGGATCCGCCGCACCGCGTGCGGTACACCGCCCGTCTGCAATGCATGCACTCGCTGCCAGGCCGCTTCGGGGCGGTGCTCCGGCACGGGGCAAATGCCATAGACCGCTTCCTCCCCCAGCCGGGCGCGCAAACGTTCCACCAGTTGCGGCGCGGTGTCGCGGCCGCCGGCGCCCCCCAGGCAGGCGAACACATCGAGAGAATCGGCCGATAGCGGCTGCAGCCGGCCGGATCGAAGCTCCAGGGAGAGAATCGGCGCGGCGAGTTCCAGGCGCGACAGCTTTTGCATCGAGACATCCGCCAAACGCCCAGGGTCGCCGGTGACGCTCGCCAATCCCAGGCGAATCCGGGTGACTGGCCGGGTACGATGCTTGAGCTTGATCTCCAAAGCCTGCACGCCAGCCTGCCGCTCGCGCAAGAATTGGGCGCAGCGTTGGATGATCGGCTCGAGCGCCTTCTGCAGGTAGGCAAGGGCCTCGACCTCGGTCTCGAAATCGCAGCGTTCTCGAAACTGCTCGCGAGCCGCGAAAGCGCGCCGCGCCGAGGGCTGGCGCGCGAGCGCGATATCGAGGTCGAGCACAGCGGCTCGGCCGAAGCGGCGCGCGATTCCTGCACGTGGCAGTCGCATCAACTCGCCGATCCGGCTGACGCCCATGGTGCGCAACGTGGAGAGCCGCGAGACGTCCCAGGAGGTGCAGGCCACCGGCAGCTTCGCGAGCTGCCCCGCGAGCAATCCGGCATCGTCGATCAGGGCCTTTTGGCCCGCGCGGGCTAACCAGAGCGCCGCCAAAGTCGAGGGTGCCGTGGAGCTTTGCGCACGCAGTTTCAATCCGTTCCATGCCGCATCGATGTCCGCATGCAGTGCCGCGAGGGAGCCGAAGAGCTTGATGCTCCCCCTGATCTCCAGCAGCAGCGCGTCGGGCGGCTCGATACTCACCCACGGCGTGAATCGTTGTGCATGCAGGCACAAGCGTTCGAGGCTCACGTCATTGCTCTGCGCACCGCCGAGTGCCGGAAACACCACGGCGTACCACAGTTGCCTCGGGCGTGAGCGAGCGGCCTGCTGCTGCGGCGGGGGTGGGGGCGAAACCGCCGCCGACGGCGCAGGGACCGGGCGTCTCGCCTCCGCCGCCTCGGCGGCGGCGAACAAATCCGCCCTGGCGGTGACGCGCGACCTCATGTCAGCTCGAAATTGGCGCTCAGCGCGACGGGTGCAGAGCAATCGAGCTCCACCGGTCCGGGTCGTCCGCCCTGTACCTTGAGGATATCGAGACGCGGGGAGTCGTCTCCTCGGGTGAGCAACAGCCGCAGGGCCGCCGGCGAAGACTCGAACCGATGCCGCTCCGGCCGAAACAGAACGCCCAAAGCACCTCCCGCCTGGGCCGCCAACTTCAAACGCCTCAACCAGCGGTCGTCGGTACCCTTCAGCCAAAGCAGCACGGCCGCGCACACCCCTGAGGCTAACGCTTGCTCGGCAGCCCACAAGGCTTCGGTCGCGCTGATGGGCCTGACCACCAATAACCGGTCGAGATCGATCCCGTGTTGCGCCAAGGCGGGTGCGAAAGGCTCATGCGGAGGGGCGATCCAAACCAGCCAGGAAGTCTCACCCAGGACCTTCTGGGATTGAGCCAATGCCGGCAGAAAAAGCTGCACTTCGCCGAGGCCGGGCGCATCCAGCAACACCTCGATGAGCGACGCCGTCGGCCAGCCCCCACCGGGCAAGCGCGCATCGAGCGCGCTGCGTCCGGTGGACCAAACCGGACGAGACGGTGAGTGGCCGGCCGAGGCGTCCCGGGAACTTAAAGATAATTTCCAGACACGCGCATCAGCCAGGATACTGCCAAGCGAAAGTGCTTCACGCGGCATCCACGTCTTTACCGCGACGAAGCACCCCGACCACCACCCCTTCGATCATCATGGGCTCTTTTTTCAGATCGACGCGGATGGGTTCGAAATCGGCGTTCTCGGGCAGCAGCCACACGATGGTGCCTTCTTGCCGATAACGTTTGACGGTCACTTCGTTCTCGAGGCGCGCGACGACGATCTGACGATTGCGCACTTCGGGCGTGCGATGCACGGCGACCAGATCACCATCCAAAATTCCGGCGTTCTTCATGCTCATGCCCTGCACTTTCAACAGGTAGTGGGGCGCAGGCTGGAACAATTGAGGATCGATTTGATAGCGTCGTTCGATATGCTCTTCGGCGAGGATGGGACGCCCGGCGGCCACTCGCCCGATCAGCGGCAGCCCCAGTTGTTCCCTCAAAATATCCTTGAGCTGAATGCCGCGCGAAGCGCCGGGGATCAAATCGATGACGCCCTTTCGTTGCAAGGCACGCAAATGCTCCTCCGCCGCATTCGGAGATTTGAAGCCCAAGGTGCGTGCAATTTCCGCCCGCGTAGGCGGCATGCCATTCTCCGCAATCGATGCCTGGATGAGCCGTAAGATCTGAGTTTGTCGGGGCGTGAGATCCGTCATGACATCACCTGTATATGCAGCCAGTTAACTGTCATTATATACAGTTCAAGGATACTGGCAAGCGCTCTCGCGGCACGGTAACTTGCCGGAGCCTCAACACACCCAACCCCAGGAAATCATGAAAAAAGACTTACCGTCGGAGCGGGCGCTCGGCATGGATCGCCCGATCACGAGGCGTGACTTCTTGAACGGCGTCGCGATCGGCACGGCGGCACTCGCCTCGGCACCGCTCCTCGCCGAGAGCCCGACAGACCCTGCCGCGCCCTCCCCTGCGCTCACGAGCGCGATGGGGTCCTCGCCGGTCTCGAGCGCGGCACAAGATGCCGCTGGTTATTACCCGCCGCTGCTCACGGGCATGCGCGGCAGTCACCCCGGGTCCTTCGAATCCGCCCATGCCTTGCGCGATGGTAAAACCGTGCCCGCGCCCGTCGATGCCGGCGAGCAGTACGATCTCATCGTGGTGGGCGCAGGCATCTCGGGTCTTGCCGCCGCGCATTTCTACCGCGAGCACGCGGGCCGCGCAAGCCGCATCCTCATTCTCGACAATCACGACGACTTCGGCGGCCATGCGAAGCGCAACGAATTCAATCTCGACGGTCATGTCGCTCTGTTGAACGGCGGCACGCTGGAAATCGACAGCCCGCGTCCTTACAGCAAGATCGCGGACGGTTTATTGCGCACGCTCGGCATCGAGGTCGAAAAGCTCATCAAGACCACCCAGCATCTCGACTTCTACAAGCAAATGGGCTTGAAGCAAGCGACCTTTTTCGATCGCGAGAGCTTCGGCACCGACAAACTCGTGCTGGGCATGGGCTCCAACCCCTCCGATAAAGCCGTGCTGGCGCAGGCCCTCCTGCAGACGCCTTTGTCAGCGCGGGCGCGCGAGCAAATCATGCAGATCGAGACCGCGCCACTCGATTACATGCCCGGCCTCACGTCGGCGGAAAAAAAACTGCGCCTGTCGCGCATCAGCTATGAGGCTTTCCTGCGCGATGTGGTGAAAGTGGATCCGGCGGTGAACACCTATTACCACGCCACCACCATGGACGAATGGGGGGTGGGCACCGATGCCATCTCTGCACTCGACTGCTGGGGATACGGCATTCCGGGTTTTCAGGGCATGAAGCTCGCCAAGGGATCGACAGCGCGCATGGGGCCGACGCCCGCGGGCTACGCGGACACCGGCGGCTCCTATAAGCTGCATTTTCCCGACGGGAACGCCACCATCGCCCGCTCGCTGGTGCGCGATCTCATACCGCAAGCGGTGGGCGGGCGCGCCAGCCCGGCCAACCGCGCGGAGGAGATCGTCACGGCGCGCGTCGATTACTCGCAACTCGATCGCCCCGGCGCCCCCATCAGACTGCGCTTGAGCAGCACCGCCGTCCGCGCGCGTCACCTCGGCGACCCGCAGACCGCCGGCGAGGTGGAGGTAACCTACGTGCGCGGTGGCGCGGCCCATACCGCACGCGCCCGCGGTGTGGTGCTCGCGTGCTACAACATGATGATCCCCTATCTATGCCCGGAGCTGCCGCCCGCGCAGAAACAAGCCTTGCACAGCCTGGTCAAGACTCCGCTCGTCTATACCAGCGTGGCGCTGTCCAATTGGCAGGCGTTTGCCGCGCTGAAGCTCTACCGTGTCTATGCGCCAGGGAGCTACCACAGCACTTTTTACCTGAACCCTCACGTCACCATCGGCTCCTACCGCAGCACCGCGTCGCCAAGCGAGCCGATGCTCGTGCACATGGTGCGCACACCATGCAAGCCGGGCCTTCCCGAACAGGAGCAAAATCGCGCCGGACGAGCCGAGCTTCTCGCGACCCCGTTCGAGACCTTCGAACGCAACATCCGCGACCAACTCGGCCGAACGCTCAAGGACGGCGGCTTCGATCCGGCGCGCGACATCACCGCGATCACCGTGAATCGCTGGCCCCACGGCTATGCGCCCGAATACAACGTACTGTTCGAGCCCGAGCTTCCCGACGATCAGCTGCCGCACGTGCTCGGTCGCGCGCCATTCGGCAAAATCACCATCGCCAACTCGGATGCCGGAGGCGCTGCCTATACGGATTCGGCGATCGATCAGGCGCATCGAGCCGTCATGGAACTAATGCGCAGCTGAACGCAGGCCGGACCGCCTCACTTGCGACCGCTGTAAAACTTACAGTCCTCGCTTCTGGAGCGGCTCGAAGTTTTCTTACGATGGGTTAATTTCGGGCACAAATTTAGGTAAAATCGTCGCCGACCAGCGACATTAAGATGCTTTCAGTTGCAATCAACGTCCGAATTTGGCTTCATGTGTGACTGTGTTGCGATGCATTCGAGCCCGACTAAGCGACTGGACTTGTGTGCTAGGACACGCTCGAATGTTCCGAAACGAATGAATTAACAACCCTAGGGGACTATCTATGACATTTTCCACGACACTCAAGGCCTCAGTCGCCGCGGCCTGCCTCATGGCATTCGCAGGCTGCCAGGACCTGAAGCCGATCCAGGCTCAGATCGACGATCTCAAGTCGCAAGTCTCGAAGCTGCAAAGCGACACCGCGAAGGCTGAAAGCGATGCGCAGTCCGCTCAGAGCTCCGCTCAGAGCGCCTCCTCCGCCGCTTCCGGTGCGCAGAGCACGGCGAACCAGGCACTGTCGACCGCCCAGCAGAATTCGCAGGCGATCGAGCAGATCAACGAGAAGATCGATCGCATGTTCAAGAAGTCCGTCTCGAAGTAATTCGACCGGTAC
>Ga0182030_10011982_pt1 | contig 17436 bp, 17 predicted proteins | sample 812S3MmetaG_FD_121299 | JGI IMG/M metagenome (GOLD analysis project Ga0182030, IMG submission 121299) | Permafrost microbial communities from Stordalen Mire, Sweden - 812S3M metaG (Illumina Assembly) | ecosystem: Environmental > Terrestrial > Soil > Wetlands > Permafrost | place: Sweden...
TAGCTGTCTGGTCTTGAAAAAGTTGATATTCCCCTATATTCAGACTGTAAAAGTGTATGTTTTTCGTGTGTTTATAAATAGGTTGTTCTTTCTAAGGAATGATTGTGTGGGGTTTGGATCTAGAGCGTTAGTGATAGTGGAAGGAGAATTTGGAAGTAGTGAAGAACGCGATATGTTGAGCCAGGACCTTGGAAAAGTCATTTCTCGTACATTATCTAGTCTCATCTTTGTTTGGTATATCCTATATCTGGCGTACACTATCATTTTCGTTGTCCGTGTTCGTTCTTGGGATGATACCATTAAAGGCCAGTGCTATTACACCCGCGGGCTTTTCTCCTCAAATGGAGGTACAACTACGCTCTAGGTTAATAAGCTCATGCGTGTATATTTCTCGTTCCCTGGACCTTGGGGGAAAGCTCAGAGGATGGATATGGTGGGTGATTAAACCTATAGCAAATCTTGCAGCCGCATCCAACTTTCCGTTTAACCTATACATAATCTTAATTTGGCGATCATCCAATGAAAACTTGCTTTCCAACGGGGTCACCGAACAGTAACGGGGATTCGGACAAATCGTTGCCATGATTCTTCCAGGGGTCTTTGTGGTTGATTTTATTGACGCACTTCAAGGTTATTTCAGTCAACCATAAATCTATTACTAAAAAGAAGGCCAGTTCTACTTCAGAAACTTCAGACGAGAATAAATCCAAGACCTTAAAGGTTGACACAAGAGAAATTTCTACGCAAACAAATTCTGAGATGGACTATATCCAGATGGTTGATACCATAACGGCCGACGAAGCAACTCAACGGCCGTGAACGAAGATCGAGCACTCGATGGAGTTTAAGAAGCTCAGAAAACAACATCCGTAATCGCGAATCTCGACTCGGCGGCCCCCTAACACCCTCTTCTCAAGAAACTACTTCAGTGTAGCTAGGACCTCCAATTCCGCCAATCTCAAAACCAAAGGCAAGCCCCAAATCCACATGTTATACTTTCCGATTGTCCCGAGTCCGCAAGCCTGACCTCAAAACTTTCAAACCTTCAAGCCGCCATGGTCTCGATTCGGAACACGTACCAAACCACCCCACTCATTCTTCTCGTCGGATGGACATAAAGAACTCTAAGAAGACATTCCATTCCACATCATGTAAAAGTCAAATAATCTCTCCGCACATCATGATACCTCACCATCGCCCAATAATGCAATCTAAGACATACGACATACCCCTGATTCCACGACTGGATGGATATTGCTAAGATATCAATTATTACTTGAATATCAGCCAAGACTGCTTACCGCTCTCTGACTGGAATCCAGCCGTGCCGTTATGAGGCATAGTTCGTTCCCACCACCCGCTGTTTCTGATTAACGGACAATCATCTCGAATTTTGGCGTGGAACCATTACACTGCGCGCGGAAATGGAAACTAATTCTATGAAGTACATCAATATTTTCATCAACATCGATACGGTGATGAATCGCATCATCGGGAAATATAGAATAACAGCTTCTACTGATGAAGTTCTCAGTATGAACCACTCGCGCGTGGTGCGGATATCCGTCTCCTTGCTATTCAGCCAGGCGGTTGCGATGATGGAATTATCTGCATACTGAGCGATGTTTCGTTCTCAGCTGCACTCTCAAATGATACGAATGGTGTAGTCAAGAAAGAACCCAGAGAATAGCACTGGATGGTGCATCGATCCTCATCACAAGAGATCTTCACGTTGCGCTCAGGTAGGTTAGACGCCGTCATCAATTTCAAATATGTACAATAGATGAATACGCACTGGAAAATACTCCGACGTTCCGTAAGCGTACCTCGTAAGTCGTACAAATATGAGAAAATATGCATAATACAGGGTATACCTCCCATTCAACACCCACCCAAACCAAACTCCATTAATGACTCTCATTGCTCCCGTCATGCCCATTAACCCCCTTCTCCGCATCAATCGTAATGACCACATCCTCCGCCCCGTCCCTCCTTCGTCTCCAGAAACTTTTCCTCCTCCTACCTCCCATATCTACATCCGCTACATCCGCCGTCGTCTCAATACTATCTGCATCACCCGTGCTCAACTTCTTTTTCCACCTTTCCTTCTTATTTTCCTTCTTCATCCGATGCCAGAATTTCAAGTTTAAAATCCTCTTCTCGGTTCTGATGACAAGCTTGGCAATTGTGAGACGCGTAGTGTAGATGACGAGGCCGAGGAGGGGGACTATTACGGCGACGGAGACAGCGAACATGTATTTGAGGACGTAGGTCATATGGAGGTCTGGGGGGAATTCGACGATGCGGAGGCTGAAGATGGTGGTCATGAGAGATAAGGGTGCCTTTGAAAATTAGTGTGAAGGTAAGGGAGCAGGGGTACCTGGAACACATACGAAGATGATTGTCACGAGGGTAAAGAGAACCATAATATTGCCCTGCTGCTTTGTAGACTCGGCAGTTCGCGTTGCAGCTCGCGCTTCGGATACATTTGCCTGCTTCTGTTTCAGGTCCAGTAGATGATTAAGCTATATAGGTCAGCCTTGGGAAGAGATTACGGAGACGCAAAACCTACAGCCTCATTCGCTCGCTGAGCTTGAAACTCCAGTCCTTTTAAACGCTTCCCCTGTTCATTTACCATATCGTACAGCTTCCAAAAGTGTTTCTCCGAACTGTATGGGACCATTTGAGGATCCTTATATTGAGCTATTTTAGGAGTCGTGATAGGCGTTCTCGGTGTGATCGGTGATCTCGATAGACTATCATGGAGTTCTGCGGGTGGTTTGAGGACATTTGCAGCGTCCTGCAGGACGGATTCTTGGCTCTTAAGTAAGACAGACAAAATATGAAGCTCGTCTTGAATATCCTTGATCTCTTTCAACTGTTCGATTTCTTCGTCGATATTGTACAGTCGGGCTGGACGGTCTGCCGGATTGTTTGTTGCAGCTTCTTTCGATTCCTTGGCTTTTGATTTCGTGGCGAATTCGTTGAATATTTTTGTTTCCTTGTCGGTCTGATGGAGCTGTTAGAATTGCAAATTTTTGAGAAGTGGGCGAACTTACCACCGAGGCAATAGCACTCTCATAGACATCAAGTATTTGCATCGGTCCATACGGTGTAGACTTTCTGCAAAATGGTGCCAGACAATTATAAACAATCAATTGCGCAAGATCGTGAACCGATTCGAGTGGGGGCCTGGTAACTAATGAAAGATATCTGTGAATGTTTTTCAAAACATCCATCGAGTCATTCTCTTTACTATTCTTTGGATCACCTTGAGTCCAACCTTGCGGGAAGCATGTGATGATCGTATCTAATGACATTAGTGGGATGTTCTCAATCGAATACTCGTACACTTACTCTCATCTAAAATCCATAGCCAAAGTTGATCGATCATCATCACGTGCCTCTCTTCTTTCTGTTCAACGTGATCCTCTTGATTAGGAAGTTGTGTCTTTGACCTCGTTCTGGTGGCTTCCTGCGTTGGGCCTCCGGGTTGAGCAGTTGTAACATGGTCACCTGAATTTCGTAGTCGTGAGAAGGTATTTTCTCGCTCTGGAAGATCCAGGGCAAAGTGGTGCTTTGTATGTTGCTCTGAAGGCATTGCAAATGCAATCTCTTGATCATCTTCAGGATAGTTGTGATTACGTTTCCAGACATTATGATAATAACGAGTGATGACTTGGTCTTGGTCTCTTTGCTCCGTATCCTCGAGCATGTGGTAATAAAACTGATCAAGGGTTCGACGAGGGTGAACCGGAGGCTTATTGTAGAGATAAGCACATAATAACTTCTCGTTCTTGGTCCATTCAGAATTGTTCTGTATGGAATCCAAATCCGGGATATTTCTTTGCATTCCCAAATCAATATCCGATTTTTTCGCTTCTCGTACTTGTTCCATGACATGATGCATTTCAGCTCGATTTTCCTCTGTATCCCAATGCGCATAGGGCACATGCAATGCGAGCGCAGTTGACAATCTTTGCGTTCCATCGCGATCAAGCGTCATATTTCTGCAAAGAGGCCTTAAGGATCGAGCTTGGGGACTGGGATCCAAATGCTCAGGATTTGAATGATCGTGCTCATCATTACAAAATGGCTCTCGACGAAGAATTACGTCCCTCTTTTTTTGCTCATCGGCGTCACGGCTTTCATAGATCTTACGAATTAAATCCTCCGCCCATCCCAGGTGATTTGCAGGAAGGTGGTACCATCGACAAGTGTTGTGAGATGATGGGGTCTTTCCTTTGACAATGCTATCCACTCCTCGAGTACCGTAGAGAAGATCGTCAACCGTAGGAATTGGATAGATAATGCGATGGCCTCCATTCTCCGTGAAATCAATTTCAACAATTGGAGCTTCAAAGCCGAATCCAGGATACCTCGAATGTTTGGGGGCAATTGATCCATCTCTGTGTGGAGTGGGGAGCTGTGAAGGACTCAATGGCCCCTTGATCCACTCTCCCATCTTTTGCGCAGCACGCCTCTTGAGATTTGCATCTTGCTCGATTTCCTTGATATTTTGGCTGCTGCCTGCCAACATATGAATTCAGCATGGAAATTCAAGGTTGTATACGATACCACAACGGGGTGGATGAGAATGCTTAGCGTCTACGTACCAATTTGTAACTTGTAGAGATGGTCATCATTCGACTCTCCACGAAGAAATGAAAGTTTCCGGCTAGACGCCGTTGCACTTTGCGACTCATCTTCTGGCTCCGTTGTCATATCAGCGCCCTCGATAGTCTGTTCTTGATAGGTAGGCGTCTCCTCAATGGGAAGAGTTTGCGTCTGATAAGTCCTCCACTTTTCCAACTCCAGGTTTGCAATCCTCAACTCTTCTCTGGAGAGAGGTTTCGCATGGTGGTTCAGAAGAAGATCCACAATAGATTGGTGGCCTCGTGATTTTGCTGCATATATGGCAGTTCGTTCTCTATAGTCGCGATCATTAATATTGACATAGCCAGACTCCAGGAGCAAGACTACGATTTCCTTGAACCCTTTAAGAGCCGCGAGCTGCAAGGGCCTGTGACTTAATTCATCGTGAAAATTTGCCTTATCGGCAATAAGCTCCTTCACACGGTCTGTGTTTCCTTCTGATATTGCTTCCAGTAGAGGGCTTTGATCCTTAGCTTTCGGCTTGATCTCGGGAGCTCGAGCACTGGCAACAATAAAGTCCGCATGATCACGAGTTTGGGTTGACCTCCTACGGCGATTCTTGGGTTTCTTTCTCTTCATGGGCGCCTTCGAGGGGACTGGGTCTTCGTAGCCGCGAACCGCTGGACCATCGCTAACAGAAAATCTCGATGGCGTGCCGGAAAAATTGGACAATGAAGACCTTGAAGAAACTTTTGAAAGTTGCGCCGACAAAACTTGGGCTATTGATGGCCGTCGAGGTTCTATGGATGGCCTTCGCGAACTATTTGAATCTGGCGACAATGACACGGAACTGCCAAGGCGCGGTCCAACAGGCCTATCAGAGGCTTCGTAGATGGGCTCCTCAATTGTGATCGATGAATTGACTCTTCGGGGCGAGAAATACGAGCCTGCGCTATTTCTTCGATTTACACTGTATGCCAGTGGCCCAGCGGTTTCATCTTGGCCATTACGATTACGTGCCATTTCAGCGTAGGTGATATTTGGAGCCATTGTGCTCGTCGGTATACGAGATTATTGCGACATAACGGCTCCCGATAGCTTCCTGATAGCTTGAACCGAAGTAAAGTTAAAGCCTGTTGCTATTAAGCTTCAAAAAAAGACGATTCGCGGTTCTTATGGACATCGCTATTGGGAGCCGCAAAGGGTGGTGGGGAAAGCATGGCTGTAGCTGAACAATGCACCAATGATACTCCCCTGCCGTGATTCCAGAACCACTCCTTTTCTGCCTGGAACTGGGATGCTGGTTTTAGATTGGGGCGAAGCAGTGTTGTACAGCGTAAGGCTGTGAGCGCCACAAGAGTCTTTCAAGAATTCTAATTGGCGATCTCTGTAAATCTGCGGCTCTCGGTGTGCAGCAAAAGCATGGGGGGCAATGTATGACAAATTTAAATGATCTCTCCCCACGATCTGACAATTTGGTGGTTTCTGTGGCGCAGCAGATTCCGAAAATTGGTCTGATGGTGCGATAGCCTCGAGTCTTTTCCTCTCTCAAGGCTGACTGAAGGACTTGAAAACAGATTGTTCAGATCATCTCAATCAGATTGCTGATATAAGACATGAACGTGTTCAGCTAGGTCAAATTCTCGTTCATCCAATCTCGAAGCGCTTTGCATTTGCCTGCACGAGCATTCTCCGCCTCATAAGGTAAGACAGTGATCAGCGGCATCTCCTCAGCGTCCTGCAATTGATTCTCTAGAAGATCAAGTGTATTCCTTTCAAACCAGTCCGGGACTTCCTGGTCCTTATTGACCGGGTATAGAACAAGGACCTCAGCGAGAGATTTGCAACCCATAATTACTTCGGCGATAACGAAAAGACCGTCATTTGTGATATCGTGTTCCACCGCACCCCAATCTCCAATCCCAATGTTGACATTGAGAGGATATGTTGGAGCAATTGCGAAACATTGAATACCAGGGTTCTTCCCACTATGTTCGAACAGTTGTACATAATCCCCCCCATAAATATCATCCATTAGAACAACATCCCGAGTAACGTCAAGATAGAGCGGAGCCGCATTAGGAGCACCTAAGGCAACCTTATACACCTGTAGAGCGACAACTCTCGAGTGGTGGCAGACGCGTAAAAGTATAATGGGTTCGGCTTTTGCGATACTTTTGCCAAGCCTCCAATTCCTTTGTAGCTGTATAATTCGAGGGCCCGGCAGGCTAAATAACCATATCTGGGTCTGTATTTCAACCGGCAGTTTTGGAAAGAGTGTGAATGCCATTTCTTCGGGCTCAACGTAAAGTGCAGAATCGTGGCGGGGAGGAGGATGCGTTTTATATATAATGAGGGACCCTATTGCAACAAAGACTCGACAGATAGTCTCCAGCGCAGTGTCGTGCTATTCGGGATTTGGATTTGAGCTTGAGGCCATACTACATGTTCTGTTAGACTTGTATAGAATGGAAGAGAGCTCTGGGCGCGGGGTGGGAAGACAACAAACAGAAATGGGGCAGTGGGTTCATGACTATGATACTAGGCGCGACAAGGAATTGAGAATTGGAAGCACTTACACTATATATGGGCTCTCATTATTGGCAGTGCGAGAGCGATGGGATTAGAGGTGGTCCTGTATGTTGGGAATGTAAGAAGATAACTTCAAATTGACATTGGAATTTGGCCTTATTCTGCCGTCATTTAACCGCTAGGCTTTACAAATTTTAGGGTATTGGGTGTGAAATTTAGGCATGCTCGTAGCCTGAACACTAGGTACTAAATACGCTAATAAATAGCGATCCAGTGCTAGAATATAGGAGTTCAATCATAACCCTTATGTATATCATCACTTCAGCAATCGAGGATTAAGCTCTTTGACAGACCTCATCATGAATGACTATATTTTTCACAAATACCGTTGTTACTTTTGAATTGAACAGACCGTCACAACCCCGCAACAAACCTCGCTACAACCTCTCTCGCCGCGCTGGACTCTGCAGAATGTCGGGCACGAGTCTTAACCCCAGGCCGATCTTCGTGATAGTTTACGTGAGATATTCGTGGGAGGTTCTTCTCGGTACTATCACTCTAGTCATTCCCGGTTTCCACTATGGGCTTGAGCTTCTCCATGATTCTAGCTAATCTTTGCCTAGAACCTCGGCGGCTGATCAGTATGAGCTCTTGTAGTGATGCAAAGGCCATGATCGTCTTGTTCAATTGTTCGGCTATCCACCCATCACCCCTGGTCCTGGTTGTCCAAGGCTCTGCTCGGCGTGTCGTCGAAGTGATTGGATCAACGACGAGTCTCTGGACCCCTTCTTGACAAATTGTTTTACCACGGCCCTTTTCTGTCAGAAATGCCATCAATCTCACTGTACGTCCAATCATGAGTACGTCTCGAGCGGGGTCGAAATATATTGGATGGTAGAGTTGCGCCGCGAAGCTCAAACGATATTTTCTCAATGCAACGAGCCTAGAGCCCCGAGACGCGTACATATTGGAGATGGGCTCAAACGAAGCTTTATAGGCTAGCCCTCCAACCGGTCCTGAATTCTCTAGCTTGACTTCGATAACTCGTGGGCCAGGAAGACTTAGTTTCCATATCTCGTCTTGGACCTCGCGTGGTAGCCTCGGGAAGCCTTCGAAGGGGCCCTTTCCCTTCCCAGTGTCCACAACGTTGGCCAACCTAGCATCTTTCATTGGTCCAAGAGCAAAGATTATGTTAGATTGTGCTACGGTGGTACCGGAGGAGCTGGCATCGCTTGCCATCTTGGGATTTTTGTCACACTTTCGCATGCCTAGGGAGTCGAGCAATAATTCCAGAATCGACTCTGTAATGTTAGCTAAGTACCCTTCATTATCCATAGTGGGGCTACGTACAAGAAAAATGATAGTCGTCACAGCAAGTTCGCAATTTCGAGCTCTGTAAATTTGGTGGCTGGCAAGTCTGCGAAGTGAGCATTGATAAAGAACTGCTCCTACGACCCTTTATTAGCGGAAAGCTTTGCCATTTTGAATATTGGTGGCCTAACCAGTGAAATGACCTGAGTGAAGGTGTTCTCGAAGTATCAAAAGCAGTTTCTTGGAAGGTAGAATTACTTTTTGTTTATTGTTACGCGAACTTGAAAAAAAGCTAGTGGTTCTGTCCGCCAAAGACAACATAAATTCTCTAGAAACGAAAGCACTTGTAGAAGGCACTCATGTAAGCGATTATAATTTGACAATATCAATGGAATTTCTTCTGTGCGGTTTATGAATATTTCCAGAAAAATTGCCCTCAGATTCCAGCTTCTGCATAACGCAAGGGAGCCAGAAGAATATCGTCCCATACAGCCTTCTCAATATCATTTGCTCAATCACTCCTCAAGTCCTTGCCTACTCCGAAAGTATGATACATTCAGTACTGGCCAGTCCCAGGGCCATGGACGCAAGGGATATTGTCGATACAAGCTAGCCCCATTAGAAAAGGATTGTATAATATAGAACTATATATATCCTCTAGATAATTTTTAAATTTAATAAAAATTTTATTAATTTTTTTTTAAAAAATTAAATAATATTTCTCGAGTTTATAATTATTATATATTAATAAAACTATTATAGATAGAAATATAATACACTTAACTAGACTAAAAAAGTTATTGTAATATTCTAAAACTAGAGATTATTACTTATTGAATAATATATATCTTATCTAGTTACTAACTAAACTATATAATAGAATTTTTTTTCTATAAGCTATATTTTTGTAGTCTAAGACTTTTCTAGTATAGAATCTTTTTTAGAGAATTCTTATAAAATATTTAATAGATAAGACAAATCTATACTATTAAAAATCTAGTTATATTATAAATCAATTACTTTTTATTACTAAGTAAGCTAATCTTTAGAAAAAGTATATAATATAAGTAATAGATAAATTAAATAAACTAATCAAAATCTTTTTTGACTTATACTTTTACTAAGCTTCAATATTAGTTTTGGAACATTATATTATAGATAAGAATATAATATAATCTAACTAGACTAAAAAAGTAGTTGTAATATCTTGAAATTAGAGACTATTATTTATCTGATAATATATATCTTATTTAGTTACTGACTAAATCGTGTAACAAAAACTTTTATATAATTTTTATAATATTAAAATATTATTAAAAACGAGTTTATCTAATAATTTGAAAATTAAATATAATCTTGTTTCAGCGAAATTCAAAAACCGAATCAACTCGAAAAAGAATATAGAACAAGTCTACTAGAGTGCGGGTGATTCAATCTATATCTCTCTTATTATATAGTATGTGATTTGTTTTTAGATTTGTAACTAGCAACTAAGTAAAATACACAAATGATCAAACGAAACGCCGGACAACTATCAAGTCTAGACAGTATAAACTATTGAAATAGAAGAGAGTGGTTAACATTGTTAGATGCTCTTTCGTTCATCTTCTCGATCTTAATCCTACTTCGCCCACACTACTGCCGAGAGTCGCCTCGTGCGCCGCTATAAAGTATACAAAGCCAAGCTTCTTGATAAGTCCGAACCACTTGAGCATCGGCATCTTCTTGATCTTCTCATTTCCGCTCTGCTTGCAAACATGAGTGATGAACTCATCGCCGGTAAGCGTGATATCACAATGGTAGTGCTCCACTTTTACCCTCTCCTTGTTGCCGCCTGATGCCACCGCTGCACACAACTTCTGCGCAACTTTGTCCGCCGGGGTCATGTATATCCGGCCATCCCAGCCGCTCGGGTCGGGTATAAAGCCTGAGGTGTCTACGAAGCTGGCTAGTTCGTCCATAAGCCGCTTCGGCACAGGTTTAGATTCACTTGGGGGCAGAAATCGCAGCTGCGGCGCGTGGGAGTGGCCGTCGACCACGGCCACGAAGTCACTTCGTATTTTGATAACGATGAAGACGGCACCGGTGTTGTGTTGAAGGACGGCAAGCGTCTCAAAGCCGACCTTGTCGTCGCCGCCGACGGTGGGCAAAGCCAGAGCTATAAGTTGGTGCACGGCAAGGATATACCAGTAAAACCGCTCGGGACGCCTGCCTTTCGCGCCGCGTACCCCCCTGAGCTCGCGGCCAACAACGATATTATTCAAGAAACGTATCCAGCAGATAAGGCGCCTGTGATGTGTGTATATCTCGGGGGGTAAGCTGGCTTTGTCCTATATACGTCTTTGAACCTTCTTCTTAGACATTGCTAATTTCTGAATTTGGTTTTTTTTGGACCCGAGGATATGCAGCTGTTTGTCTGGCGGTTCAAGCATGAACTCGGGTGGGGTGCCCAGCGCGATGTAAGCAGATTCGTGCACGATGAAACTTCACTCCAAACTAATACGACACTTTACTCTTATAGGACGAGGGTCATTCAGAAGAGTCATGGGACAAATATTCATCTCCCTCAAGGATGAAAGAATTCCTCGCTACCCACCCGGAACTTCCTCCCGCTGTAGCTGAGGTCACCCGTCTGACACCCCATGGCGAGGCGATCGACTATCAGATTTCGATGCGCGAACCGCATCCGACGTGGACCTCGCCCTCGGGTCGTATCATACAGGTAGGCGATGCAGCGCACCTATATCATCCGAGTTCCGGCGCCGGCGCAACACAGGCGATCTAGGATGCGGCTTCCCTGGCGACGTGCGTCTTACTGTCCGGGTTCGACATTCCCTGGGCAACGCGCGTATCGAACCTCCTCCGATTTGAACGCACCTCGTGTATCCAGGCCTTTGGTCTATACTCTGCATCCTTCCGCGGCAAGGGCCGAGATTTACTCAGATACAGTCGCTGAATCGTTACGCACGACGCCGAAGCCTACGCGCGCGAGCGGTTCGCGGAGGCGTTAGATCATCTCCAACGGAGTACGCCGTCCAAAAACACCAATATACCGCCGGGTCTAGATTACCGCCCGTGGAGTGCCGACACTCTGTTGGCACAGAAAGCGAGGGGCGAGCCGACGGTATTGGATGGAGACTGGAGCTGAGGGCAGACTGGTTGGCATCGTCTGAAAAAAAAAAAGCGGTGCGTCCGAGAAAGCGTTTTATATATCTGTTGAAGAGAAGACTTTGGGAAGGTGAAATTAGGGTCTTATGAGAAGAAAAATCTTGAAGAAATGTAGACGTAGTAGTAACTGTCTGCCGTTTCGATCTATAGAGATAGGTATAGGTGATGTTTGATGGTGATAGGCAACTCTCGTTTGATGTCAGATTACTGTTGATCTCTTAAGCGAATCAATCCCGTTACAATCATGTGGAGGGGCCTCAGGGCCTCTGACCACAGGTTTCCATCTGATGTTACCAATAGATCGTAGTGAATCAATAAAATACTTTCTGTATTGCTGTATAGAGGGAATCGAATCATAGGCAGAAGTGGAGGTGTGTTGCATAATATGCTCGCTCTAATCCGGAATATATCAACCTGTTCTTCTTAAAGTCCGTCGAACCCGATCTCCCTTAAACTGAAGAGTATGTAGTGGGATAATTTTGCTGCTCTGGGAAACCATAAATTATCTCGGTTATACCTTTCCTGGCCAAGGTATTGTGAGTGCGATATCTCTCATAAGTACAGCAAGTATTCTCTTTCGATTTTCTTAGGATTTCGTCAATGATTTTAGAAAGTCACATGTATTTCATTTTGCCCTGTGTCGTAGAGGAATTCCCATGGGCGTAATGGCAGAGAAAAGCTACCCTACAGACTGCTATAGTTACCACTTACGCTAGCTGTATACTCAAATTCCCAATTCCTAGGAGAGTCCAGATCGATTTTGACGGATATCTTGTTCTGCATAGCCCAGTCCAAATAACGGACCGCGAGAACTCTCAAAACCTCGCATCTCCGGGTACTCTCTTCGTCGCTACCAGCGGCTGCTTGAAGGGAATTGCATTCCCGTTCCAGGACCGCAACCGTCAATTGGAACGCCGTTACCAAGGCAAAGGGTGCGACCGACCTACTCTCCATGTGTGTAGCGTAACAGATTGTTCGCAGGACATTTAATGCATATTTCATTAGCTGGGTGCGATGATTCTCAATTTTGTCTCGTGAATTGATGGGCATTCCATCTACATTTGTCTTAACCATCAAAGTGAGCATATCGCTCAGCAGTAGACGAAGAGACATGATGATCGTCCAGCACAACGTGATAGAGTGGTACTCCAGCATTGTGCGGAAAGTGAGGACTGTGCTAAAATATGTCTGGACGTCCTCGTTCCAAAAATAACCAGAGATGGGGTCGTTAGCCATATCTTGATACAGCGACACCCACGAAGAGAGTGAGACTTCACAGATATCCATGTTCCAGAGCGCGAGTCGTGATTCATTGAGAGATAAGATATTTTCGGCTGTGCCGTATAGATCGATTAATGTCTGGTTGCTGCCGAGCCCAGGTCTCGTTGACTTTTGGGGAAACAACTCATTGAATCGAGCCATGATGGACCCAATAGTAGTGACATCCATCATGAGAGAATCGATTGAACGGTAGAGCTCGAAGCTAGTATTGAACTTGGTATTGTCGGTTTCCTGAAGCGCCGATCTTAGCTCTCTAATCCATGCCGAACGGATGGGTAAGCGTTGCTGCCAATCATTTGGCTCCTTTGCAGACAACGTCTGTAACATCTGAAGCCATGTCAGCTAGAATTCTCCCAAGCAGACTGCTGTAACAGGTCTACATACGAGAAGCGTGCGCGAAGATGCGAGCAACTGAAAGTTGGTTTTCGAGTACGCATGGTCTGTGCCTCGCAGAATGATAACAGTTGCCAGGCCGTGTATGTGTTTCCCCCAGTTCCGCGAAGCAGGCGACATTTTCATCTTTAGATTGATTTTTACGTCAGGGTGAAACCAATAAGAATGCAGAGGGTGTCGAAACATACTTCGCAGAAGGCCATGACTAGACAGAAGAAAGCAAAATGCTGCTATTCCTCCTCTGAAATGGCGTGAAAACTAGAATCTACACGCTTCATCTGGGTTAACCTGACTGACATGGACTGGAGCGCCATGCCATAGCTGTGAAAGCTCCGCCGCACCGATATAGGGTCCACGTTAGCTGCCCCAAAGTAACTGCAGGCCAGAGCATCAACGGCAAAGACAACAGGTGTGCTTGGTGACAAAGAGCCATCATGTGTGTTGGAGGAAACTAATGGGAGGTAATGGCGGAAGAGATGGCCGAGGGAGCCGAGAGCTTGGGAGGGTCGTGTTCCAAACGAGGCTAGGAAATAGGCAATATGCAGATACGACCGGTCCAGGGCCGGGTTTGAGTAAAATACAGAATTGGCAGCGGTCTCAAGAGTTGGAGGATCCGAGGTCAGGGGTGAGGACTGATCTCTACGGGATTCGGAGGCCACGCCCAGAGTTCGCCATCCTTCGTTCAAGAACACAACTCCACCTCTCCTGTATCCGCCACAGGCTTGCTTTCGGTTATCGCAGGCACGGCATGTCGGCCGCCTGCCGTCTGCAATAATCTTGTTAGAATTAAAACTTGTGCGTAGCATGCGAATAGACGGACCGCAGCGCGTCTTGCGAGACACGCATGTGAGACAGCCCTTCGATCGGGGAACAGAAGGTAGAGATCTGTTAGTTCCGCAAGCCAGCATTGCGCAGGAGACTTTTGGGCCCGAGTATTAGTACCGAAGTCACAGGATAGAAGCATTGACTGAGAGAAAAGGGGGCAAGCTGACTAGTTGGGATCTAGCCGATTATTACGGAATATTTTCCGACCGCATAGCACTAACACTTTTTTGGAAGCCAACGCGATCCCTGTCCGCGCCAACATTGTCATTGGCTCTTCTCCATTGCAAGATACCGTATAATCTTGCTTTACTTATGATCTTGGCGCCGCTGCTAATGACTGTTTTAGATTTAATAAAGTCTACTTATTACTTGAAGAGCTCTAGTAAGATCTCTTTCTATAAGTTTAAATAAATTTCACTACCAAAATTTCTTAAAACTAGGCCTAAGACAGTCCTTAACAGCGGTGCCAAGATCGTAAGTAAAGTAAGATTATATAGTACTCTATGTGTATGGTATAAGCTTCTACCCTCATTGGAATCGGCAACTTGGAATGCCCTTGGCTTTTCTTTCATTCTACTTCTCTTCATCTTCAAGCGATAGCCCTTTCTGTCAGTCTGATTTCATAAAGATGGCTTCAGAAAATAGGCCTCACCCATCGACTAACATGGCCATGGAGAAATCTGAACAGCCGAAGCTAGAAAACGCCGGTGCAAAAGAGCCAGAACAGAATACAGTCCAAGAGACAACTTCCCAAGAGAAATCTCTAGGACGGCTAAGGCTTTCGATTATTGGGGTTGGACTATGGTTCGCTGTATTCTTGTACTCGCTTGTGAGTGTGCGACACTTATCCGATTACGCCAAGAAGCTGACTTGTGGAAACTATGTACAGGACACCACCATCGTGTCCAATGCAATCCCGAGCATTACGGACGAGTTCCACAGTACATCAGATACGGGATGGTACGGAAGTAGTATGTGAACAAGCTCTATGAACCCCTAAATTAGAGTTTTTTCTGATACAGATCCAGGCTACCTCTTGACAACATCGGCCTTCCAGCTCTTCTATGGCCGGCTCTATTCAAACTTCTCGATCAAGTACACAATGCTTACCGCGGTGTTCATTTTCGAGCTTGGGTCGCTAATATGCGGCGTCGCGCCCACCAGCAGTGCCCTCATAGCTGGCCGCGCGATTGCAGGTGTGGGCTGTGCTGGAATAACGTCGGGAAGCTACACTATTATCGGTCACATTTTCCCTCTACGCCTCCGCCCCCTGTTTATTTCCTCTCTAGCCATGGTGTTCGCCGTCGCTGCCGTCCTGGGACCCGTCCTCGGAGGCATCTTCACTACCCATCTGACATGGCGGTGGTGCTTCTACATCAACTTGCCCTCCTTTTCTTTCTGCCACCGCTCAACAGTCCAGCACTCAGTTCCGTCCGTCTCGCTGAGAAACTAAAGAAGATTGATATCATTGGGTTACTCATTTTTATACCTGCCATTGTATGCCTGTTGCTCGCTTTGGAGTGGGGCGGCTCAACCTACCCCTGGAACAGTGCCCGGATCATTGCCTTATTTGTGCTCTTCGGCATCCTAGGCATTTTATTCATTGCTTTTGAATACCGTAGAGGCATCGAAGCTACCTTGCCCATCCATATTATCACGCAAAGGAGTGTCGCAGCGGCCACATGGAATGCCTTTTGCAACGGAGCCACCTTTTTCCTCCTTACTTACTATATTCCCTTTTGGCACCAAGTCATCCGTAATGTCAGTGCTGCCTCGTCCGGCATCAGCTTGCTTCCCTTTGTCTTAGGGGTAGTAGTAATGGCCAATTTGACCGGGATCCTCGTCACAAAATTTGGATACTGTAAGTCCTTTCACTTTAAATACCGAAGTGTGCATCGAGTCTATATAGCTAATGTTTGTCTAATTTAGATCCCCCCTTCATGTTACTCTCCTCCATCATTACGCCCATTGGAGGGGGTCTGATGACAACTTGGACTGTAAACACGGCTTTCTCTCATTGGGTCGGCTACCAAGCGTTGACAGGCCTGGGTATTGGCATGGGCCAGCAGCAACCTCAGGTCGCCATACAGACTGTTCTGCCCAAGGCCGATGTTCCAGCCGGGGCGTCTATCGTATTGCTCGTCCAAACAGTGAGCGGCGCCATTTTCATCGCCGTCGGACAAGCTGTACTTCAGAACAAACTCCTCCAAAATCTTGAAGCAGCATTTCCCAGCATTGGTTTCGATGCATCCCGTATCTCTACCGTGGGCGTGACCCAGCTGCGATCCCTGGTACCCCCACAAGACCTACAGGGAGTTTTGGTAGCTTATAATAGCGCCTTGACTCGAGTGTTCACAGTCGCAGTGGTTATGTCGGCCCTCACTCTGATTGGGAGCCTTTGGATTGAATGGAAGAACATCAAGAACGCTAAGAAGTAGCAATTTCGAATGATCTCGCTTATTAAAAAACAGATCCATTTTCAAACCAGCAGTCTTGTTTCACAAAAGGGAATCGAGGGCTAGGGGAGCGGGGGTACCAAACCCTACGAAACTATTCTACCAACTTTGTTGGTAAAGCATTGTATTGGTCAGAACAGGGTGGTTCCGCTAAATATGAATTACTGCTGTTGAGCGGCGGTAGAGGGACAGTGGAGCCGGCCAGGTTTCGGAAATTGGTTTCATTTTATTACTACTGTTACTTTGAGTACTCTGCTGTTTTTCTGGCCTGCCTGCTTCTGTGTCCTCCTGCTTCCTTTTTCCTTTTCCTCTTGTCTCTTTTTTCTGCTTCTTTTTTTTGTTTCCCAATTTAATATTTAGTCTAGTATTTAGTTTAATATTCAATCTAGGATTTAGTTTTGTTGGTATATGCCTTCAAGTCTAAGCTTGCTTAGATTGAAGGGTTACGCGAGAGAAAAGCACATTACTGATCGAGTTTGATACTGATTGGCTAGAGTATTATATAATATATCGTCTTTTATTTTAAATATATTTTGCTATTTATTTAGGAGGTCTTTGGCTAGATAATGGGTGAGGACCGAAGGTCTCCTCTTCTTTCTATTCTATTAGTATCTAAATACCTATTAGTATTTAAATACCTATATTAGTATCTAAATACTAATTAGAAGCAGTAAGAAACTTGAAGGCTAGGTTGTGTGCTCGCAGTGTACCCTGTATTGTACTATACAAAGTGTTACGGAGCAGGTAAATCACGTGTTACGAGCACGTGACACACTTAGCAAAGCTCTCTATAAATACTCTCGTTTCACTTGAGTACTACTTAGTTCTATAGAATATTATCACATACTTCACTTCATTTGAAAGAGTACTATAA
>Ga0182030_10011984_pt1 | contig 17434 bp, 13 predicted proteins | sample 812S3MmetaG_FD_121299 | JGI IMG/M metagenome (GOLD analysis project Ga0182030, IMG submission 121299) | Permafrost microbial communities from Stordalen Mire, Sweden - 812S3M metaG (Illumina Assembly) | ecosystem: Environmental > Terrestrial > Soil > Wetlands > Permafrost | place: Sweden...
ACCCCATGACGGCACACCGGATGGCGGCCATCGACGCCGAGTTCTATTGGATGTCGGCCAAAGTCCCCAGCGACGATTTCCAGCTCTGGGCATTCGACGGTGAGCCCGCCGATCTCGGTGCGGCCATCGACGAGCTCTGTAGCCGGGCCCGCGGGTGTCCCGATCTGACCATGCGAGTCCACGATCGAAGCCCGCTGACATTTCCGCAATGGGTGCCCGCGCCGGTCAGCCGCGAGCAGGTGGTGTGCCACGACTTGGTCGACCCCAGCTGGCACGGCTGCCTGGCGGCGATCGTCGGTCTCGCCGATCACCAGTTAGACATACGCCAGATGCTTTGGCGGGTACACGTATTCACGCCGGTCTTCGGTATCCCGGGCGTCGACGGCCCAGGCACTGTTGTGCTCTGGCAGTATCCGCACGCGTTGGCTGGCGGCGTTCGTGCTTCGGCGATGGGGGCTTGGCTGTTCGGGCGGGCTGTCCCATTGCCCGAGGTGCGGCCATCACGGGCGGGCTTTTTGCCCTGGCTGGCTCTCGACGCGGCCCGCACGCATCGCCAGCTGGTTCGCGATACCCACGCGGGGCTGGTGGCGCCGGGGATCGGCTACCGGCCGCTGCTGCCCACCAACGCCCGTCCGGCGGGCGCCCGCTCGATACGTACATTGGTGCGTCACCGCTCGCAAATGCCGGGTCCTACCGTCACCGTCGCGGTGCTGGCCGCCGTGTCCACCGCACTGTCGGGTTTGTTCGGCGATGCCGCAGATTCGCTGGGTGCGGAAGTGCCGATGGCTAAACCCGGTGTGCCACATGCACATAACCATTTCGGAAATGTCGTCATCGGACTGTACCCACAGCTTGATTGGGATGCCCGGGTGCAGCGGATCGCGGCCGAACTGGCCGACGGCAGGCGCCGCTTCGAACATCCGGCGAAGCGTTCAGCCGACCGGGCCTTCGCCGCGGTGCCCGCCGCGCTGCTGCGGTGGGGTGTCTCGCTGTTCGACCCCGATGCCCGGCCCACACAGGTGCTGGGCAACACCGTGGTGTCCAGCAATAATCGGGGTCCCGCCGATCTGAATTTCGGCGGTCTTCCGGTGGTATTGACGGCCACCTATCCGCCACTATCGCCGGTGATGGGTCTGACGCACGGGGTGCACGGCATCGGCGACACGATCGCGATCAGTGTGAACTCGGCAGAGTCGGCGATCGACGACATCGACGACTATCTGGACCGTCTGGACGCCGCGCTCTAAGTTATTGAGCACCACCAGATTTGGCTGCCTGCTCGCGGGTCAGGCCGACGGCGCCGATGAGTTCCTCGTGCAGCTCGAACCACACGGTATGGTAGGAGTCGATCAGCGGCCTGGCCAGCCAGGTGGTCTCGCCGGCTTTGACTTTGTGCAGTGCCACCGACAATTTCGACGAATAGGCGTTCAGTCGTGGCAATTGTGTTGTGGCCTCGTCAATGATCGGCACCACCCGTGCGTGCACCTCGTCGAGGCGGGCCAACACCGCGGCGTCGTATTCGGCGTCATCGTGGGCGTTGGGCGTGCCTGCCGGTCCACCTTTGAGCTGCCAGTCGGTCACCAGCGCCTTGAAATCGGCGTTGACGGCGTGGAAGTCGTCGTAGGCGCCGGCGATCACGGCGGCGTCGATGCCCGCGCGTTCCTCGGCGAGCAATGTGTCGAGCCTGTCGCGACCGCTGGGGCTGATCCGCAGTGCTGGCTCGCCGACCAGAAACCCGGAACTGGTCAGTTGCTCGACGGTCTCAGTGACGTCGTCTGGTTCCTCACCCAACGTCGCGGACAGGTCGGCAGGCATTACCCGGCCCTTCAGTCGGACCGCTTGCAGCACAGCCAATTCGGTCACGATGCAGCTCGACCCGCCAGCCGCAGCGCGGCCAGCATGACGATCAGCGGCGAGGACGAAACCACGTCGGTATTCCCGTTGTCGAGGGCGGCGCGCACCGCGGTATCGGAACTGTCATCCAGCCTCGGGTGGTCGCCGGTGGCGTGCGCGCGCAGCGGGCTGACTCGTCGCGCCAACTCGGCCAGCTCGCGCAGCTCCGGCGTATCGCTTTCCGACCATGCCGTCAGCGTCAGATTGCCTTCGCGCACTTCGCCTTCGTAGCCGTCGACGGTGATCTGCTTACCGGCCAGCGACGCCGCGACCCCATGGCCGCAGCCGACGACGGCCACCCGGCCGAGTTCACGGCTGACGACCGCGGCATGGCTTGCGGCACCGCCGACTTCGGTGACAATTCCCTGGGCGGCCAGCATGCCGTGGACGTCTTCGGGCTTGGTGTGATCGCGCACCAGGATGACCTGCTCACCCCGGTCGGCGGCGTCCAGCGCCTCGTCTACGTCCACGTACGCCTTGCCCGATACCACGCCGGGGCAGGCGGGCAGACCCTTGGCTAAAAGTGGTGCAGCCAAACGTATTTCCGGTTGCAGCGATGGTAACAGCAGAGCTTCGACATGCGCCGAGGTTAGCCGCCGCAGGGTCTCGACGCCGTCGATGAGCCCTTCGTGGTGCAGCTGCAGCGCGAGTCGCACCGCCGCCTGCGCCGAACGCTCCGCGGCCCGCGTCTGCAGCAGCCATAATTTGCCGTCCTCGACGGTGAATTCGATCTCCTGCACGTCGGACTCGAGCCGCTCCAAGTTAGCGGCGGCGTCGCGCAGCTCGTCGTAGATCGCCGGTTGTTCGTCGCGCAGCGCGCTAATCGGTTCCACGTCAACCAGTCCCGACACCACGTCGTCGCCTTGCCCGCCGGGCAGCCACTCGCCGAACGGTTCGTTGGCTCCGCTGATTGGGTTGCGCGAAAAGAATGCTCCCGCTCCGGACGTGGGGCCCTGATTGCCAAACACCATGGCCTGCACCACCACAGCGGTGCCGCCCCGATCATCCAGGCCGTAGTGGGCGCGGTAGGCAATCGCGCGAGGCGAGTTCCACGAGTTGAACACGGCCTCGATGGCCGCTCGTAACTGCGCATAGGGATCGTCGGGAACGGGCTGCGATCCGCCACCCGCGATGCGCTGATACATGGCGGTGAACCGCCGCCGGGTGTCGCGGGCGAATTCCGCAGTGCTGCGGGCTGCCAGGGCCTGTTCGACGGCATCGTTGATGCCCACGTTCAAAATGGTGTCCATCATGCCGGGCATGGATTGGGTGGCCCCGGAGCGCACGCTGACCAACAGCGGGCGCGGACCCCGGCCGAACGTGCGCGACGTGTTGCCTTCCAACCAGGTCAATTGGGCCAGCACGTCGTCCCAGACGGCGTCGATCGTTGCCGCGGGTTCGGCTTGATACCGCAAACCCACGTCGGTGGTGATGCAGAAGGCGGGCGGCACCGGCAAATTGTGCCGGCGCATCGCGTCGATGCCGTGCCCCTTGTTGCCCAGAATCTGCCGCGGCAGATTGGTGTCGCCGTTCAACAACACCACGGGCTGGTTTTCGGGGGTGCCTTTGAGGGTGCCTGCGCCTCGTGTGAGACGAGTCGTGGTGCACCCCCTCCTGGTTCAGCCGCTGGTCGGGCAAATGTTGGAACGACCGCTATGTTTCCACACAGGCCGGCGGACACACCGGCTTGGCGCTGCTGTTATCCGATCCACCCCGATGATCTAGGTTTGCACCTATGACTCCCTACGACGTCGGGTTACTGATCCTGCGGCTGGTGTTGGGCGTGACATTGGCCGCGCACGGCTACAACAAGTTCTTCGGCGGGGGCCGGATACCCGGTACCGCGCGGTGGTTCGAGAGCATCGGCATGAAGCCCGGAAAGCTCCACGCCACCGTGGCTGCCACCACCGAGATCGCCGCGGGGCTGGGCCTGGCTGCCGGGCTGCTCACACCGATCCCGGCGGCGGGCTTCGTGTCGTTGATGCTGGTCGCGGCCTGGACCGTGCACCGCCACAACGGCTTCTTCATCGTCAAAGAAGGCTGGGAGTACAACCTGATCCTGGCGGTCAGCGCGGTCGCGGTGGCTACCGTGGGGCCCGGAAGACTCAGCCTGGACTGGGCGATCTTCGGCAAGAACTGGCTCGACGGATGGCCGGGTCTGCTGCTGTCGGCCGGGCTCGGGCTCGCCGGTGCTTTCGGCCAGTTGCTGATCTTCTACCGGCCGCCGGCCAAACAAGCCGGCTAGTCCGGATCGTCTTCGTCTTCCTCGCACAGCAGCTTCTCTCGGGTGGTGGAAGGTGTTTGGGCGTGGTCGGCCTCGTAGCGTCCCGAAGTCCAGGTGCGGTGGTGGTATCCACTCGGTGTCGCCGTTCGCGCGTTTTTGGGTGGTCCAGCCGCCGGGTTTAAGCAGCCGATGGTGCGGGCCGCAGGCGAAGATGAGGTTGTCGATGTCGGTGGTGCGGCAATTGGCGTACTCGTCGACATGGTGGACTTCGCAGAGGTAACCGGGCACGTCGCAGCCGGGTGCTGTACACTCACGGTCCTTGGCATGAATGTGACGGTTGTGCACCCTAGGCGAATTGCCTGGTCAGAGTTTGCCTGTGCTCACAGCAGCCCACCGGGATCGTGGCGCGACGCATCGTCGTGCTCGGTGCGGGTCAGGGTGTAGTCGGAGATCGCCGAGACATAACGCTTGGCAGCCACTAGCTTCGCGTGATCGTCGTCAGGCCCGGCATGGAGGACCAGTTCGATGAGCTGCACTAGCTCCTTGGCAGCGATGTCATGCAGCTCCGCCTGATCCTTCTGCTCAGCCATGGTGAATCCTTCCTTCACTGTCCATCCAGTGCAGGCCCACCCACCCTGCGAAACCTGGTCATGGCCTCATTGTCCCTGAGTCCGCCAGAACCGCCAGTTAACAATGCTGCCGATCGTTGCCCTGAGGCATCAGGCGCTGCCGGAGTGACTGCCAGCTCGACGTTTATTCAGCGGTTATGACTTCGACCGCAGCGGCGAACGTACGATCCAGGATCAGGAGAAGCGGGTCACCTTCTTCCGGCTCAACGATCTTCAGGCGGCGAGTGTTGACCGCACGCTGCGCCTTCAGCGACGTGATCGACATCTCCTGCGGCATATCGGTATTCACACGTCGCAGCAGTCGCTCGATACCTGCCTCGATGAGGCGGATCTGGGTCGCTAACGCAATGCGCGTCCGCACCTGATCGGGCTTCGTGCTGTCGCACGCCGCCTGCAGATCTTCGCGCCGGTCAACAAGATTCGAAATAAGCTCTAGCACAGCCAGTTCCGCAGGCTGGTCACCCAATAGTGAGCCGCGAGCGCAAGCGGGGTTCGGAAACCTCGTGGCACGGAGGGCGGTGTTTGTTGGGATCGGTAGCAGACTGGCCCTATGTACTTGCTATAAGGACGCCGCGCAAGGCGGCGGGTGGTCAGAAAGGACCTGCCGTGAAGACCAATCGGATCATCGCCGGGGCGCTGCTGGCAGGCGCTGTCGCGGCCACAGGAGTAGGCCTCGGCGCGGGTACCGCCCACGCCGCACCGTTTCACTGGTGCCCTGGAGATCCGCCGATTATGGGAGCGGTACCAGACCCAAATGGCGGAATGAAGCCGGTTCCCATCTACCCGGCTTGGGACACTTCCGTCTGCCACGACTACGGCACCACGGGCAACCACGTTCGGGAAGGAAAAGCTTGTGTCCTCCCGCAGTTTCAATGGTTTCAGTGTCCGCCCGGCACGATCCCATGGCCGAACATGCCGATCATCCCGAACGTGGGTGAGTAACAACGTAGGCGTTCCGCCTAGGGACAAGAATCCTTGGCTTGAAACCATAGAAACATAAGTGACGCAAGTGGTTTGGCGCCCAAAGTGCCTAATCGACCGCTGCGGCCTCGGCTGCCAATACTTCGGCCGCCGCCCGCTCGCCGGAGCGGACCGCACCGTCGATCCACCCGCACATAATGGCCGAGCTCTCGGTTCCCGCCCAGTGCACGCGACCACATGGCGGGCGCAGGGAGTAGCCGAATTCGGTCAGCACCCCGGTAGGGGCGTGGCCGATCATCCCGCCACCGGAGTAGCGCTCGATGGTCCAGTTCTGCAAGTGGAATTCCAGCGGCGTTTTCGCCTTGTCGCCGAACCGGTCGACGAGTTCGCCGATGAGTATTTCTTTGCGTTCGGCGTCGTCGAGCTTGGTCAGCCGGCGTGCCGCGGGGCCTTCGGTGATGATGCACATGATCCCGGGGTTGCCGGTATCCGTGCACGCATCGATGGTCAGCGTCGCGGGGGAGTCCGGTGCGGCCGACTGACCGGAGAATCCGTCGGCGCGCCAGAACGGTTCGTCGTAGATCACCGAGATCTTGATGACCGCGCCGCTCGGCATGCGCTGATGCAGCAGCGCCCGATCCACCGGCAGCAGCGGCTCGTAGACGATCGAGCCGGCGACCGCCAGCGGGATCGCCACGACGACTCGCCGGGCCCGAATTGTCAACCCGTCCGCGCTGACCGTCACGCCGTCGGCGTCCTGGGCAATCTGCTGGACTGGTCGCGAAAGATGCAGCGCATCACCGAGTTCCGCGGCGATCGGGCGATAGATGGCGCCCATCCCTCCGACCGGGCGGGCATCCTGGGCGCCGCCCTTTCCGCCGATGACGAAGCCGGGTCCGCCGCCCGACCCCATCTGGTGCAACATCCACAGCAGCGAGGTCTCCGACCCCGCCGAGGTGTAGGTGCCGGCCAAGGCCATGTCCAGCATCTGGCGGGCCTGCTTGGACAGGGTGTTCTTCTCGATCCATTCGCCCAGGCTGATTCGGTCCCACTCGTGGGCCTTCTTTGCCTCCCAGGGTGCTTCGTGCGGAACCTCTTTGCACATCTCCTCGGCGACGGTCAAGCCGATACCCAGGTTGGTGACGGCCCAGGGGCTCATGGTCCACGGGATGGTGCCGCCGTAGCGGTGCTTCTTGCCGTCGACGACCATCATGGCGTCGCCGTCGTGGTGCTGCTTGTAAGCCGGCACGCCAAACTCGTTCATCAGCGCGTAGATCCGGTCTTGTCCAGGGCCGACCCAGGCGCCGCCCCGGTCGATCCAGGCTCCGTCGTCGCGGGTCACGGTGAAGGTGCGACCGCCGACCCGGTCGCGGGCCTCCAGCAAGGCCACGGATCGGCCCGCCTGCCTCAGCCGCAAGGCCGCCGTCAACCCCGCGAATCCCGCTCCGACCACGCAATAATCGACGTCTGCCATGACGGCTCCTTGGTTGCGACTATGTGCCCCCCAGCAAACTACACCCGATCGCAGCGCGTCAGCGGCGGGTTCGCGCCGATTTCATGGGCAGTTCAGACCGATTGATCGGTGGATGAATAGGGCAGGCTGCTGCCGGCGTTCTCGTCCACCACCACGCGACCGCCCAAGTAGGGGAAAGCGCGCTGGGTGCAGGATTCCCGGTTGCAGATCTTGCAGCCCGCCCCGATGGGAACGGCGGTGGTCGGATCGTCAAGGACGACGCCGGTCGAGTAGACGAGTCTGTCGGCATAGGCCAGGTCGCAGCCCAACCCGATGGCGAAGCTTTTGTGCTGGCCCAGATAACCGCGGCCCTCGGGCGCGGTGGTCTTGGCGACCCAGAAATACGATCGGCCGTCGGGCATTTGCGCCACCTGTCGAACGATGCGTCCCGGTTGGGCGAAAGCATCGTGCACCACCCACAGCGGGCAGCTGCCACCCACCCGGCTGAAATGAAATGCGGTGGCCGACTGACGTTTTGAGATGTTTCCGGCCTTGTCGGTGCGGACGAAGATGAACGGCACCCCGCGTTGTTGCGGTCGTTGAAGGGTGGAAAGCCGGTGGCAGACGGTTTCGAAGCCCACGCCGAATCGGCGGCCCAGCAAGTCGATGTCGTAGTGCAATTCCTCTGCGGCATGGTGGAATTCGCGATAGGGCAGCAGGAAGGCGCCGGCGAAGTAGTTGGCCAGGCCGATGCGGGCGACGCCGCGAGATTCGGCGCTGAGCCCCACGTCGGTGGCGACGATGGCCGAGATCAGATCGGATTGGGTGAGCAGCGCGAGCTGGGTGGCGATCTGAAAGGCCCGCTGGCCGGGCATCAGCCAGCGGGCGACCCGCAGCACCTTGGCGTCCGCGTCGTAGCGGCGCTTGGTGGTCTCGGGCAGGTTGTTGTCGACGACCACCGTGATACCAAGGTGGTCGGCCATCAACTCGGTCAGTTGGATGTCCAATCCGCCTGCCCGCAAACCGCTCTGGTCCCACAACTGCTCCGCCGCGACATCGAGGTCGCCGATGTAGTTGTTGCGGTCGTAGAAGAAGTCGCGGACCTCCTCGAACGGCATCGGGCGTTCCAGCGGCAGCGCCGTGTCGGCGGTCGCGTGGGAGCGGTAGTTTTCCAGCTCCCCGGTGGCGTCGCGCAGCCGGCGGTGGACGGTAACCAGGCTGCGACCGATCTCGGGCATGCGAGCGACGAATTCTTCGATCTGGGCGCGGGTTACGCCGTGTTCCGCGCCGGTCTCGGTGAACAGGTCGGACAAGTCTGCCACCAGCCGGGCGTCGGTATCGGAGGAGAAGTACTGCGGGGGTAACTCGAAGCGCTCGGTGAGTGCGATCAGCACCGATACGGTGATGGGCCGCTGGTCGTTCTCCAACTGGTTGACGTAGCTGGCGGACAGGTTCAGGGCCTGGGCGAGGGCGGCCTGGGTCAGCCCACGCTCCTGGCGCAATCGCCGCAAGCGGGCGCCCGAAAACATCTTCGCCACCGCAGAGACTTTACTCCACAATGGTGTTCGCAAACTTCGCAATTTGCATCGAGTGAGGACACAAAAATACACATGCGCTGGGCCTTTCCAACGTGATCAGCTTTGCATAGTGTGCGGATTATGGAGATGCACGAGGTTCGGACGCGGCGCAGCGCCGACGATTTCCCGCGCTCGGAACATCTGGCCGCCAAGATCGCGAACGTCGCCACTGACCCGGTCGCGGTCGACCCGCAGACCGCCGAGATGGTGCTGAACCGGATCATCGACAACGCCGCCGTCAGTGCGGCTTCGGTGCTACGCCGACCCGTCACGGTCGCCCGTCAGCAGGCGCTGGCCCACCGCGCCCGACCGGGGGCCGCGGTCTTCGGCGTGGACGGCGGCTATTCGGCGGAATGGGCGGCATGGGCCAACGGCGTCGCGGTTCGCGAACTCGATTTCCACGACACATTTCTGGCCGCCGAATACTCCCACCCCGGCGACAACATCCCGCCGCTGGTTGCCGTCGCTCAGCAGCTCGGCGTGCGCGGTGCCGACCTCATCCGTGGTTTGGCCACCGCGTATGAGATTCAAATCGACCTGGTTAAGGGAATCTGCTTGCACGAGCACAAGATTGACCACGTCGCGCATCTCGGCCCTTCGGTGGCGGCCGGTATCGGGACCATGCTGCGACTGGATGCCGAGACCATTTATCAGGCGGTCGGGCAGGCGCTGCATTTGACCACCAGCACCCGCCAATCCCGCAAAGGCCTGATCTCCAGCTGGAAGGCATTCGCCCCTGCCTACGCGGGAAAGGTTGCTATCGAGGCGATCGACCGGGCCATGCGCGGTGAGGGATCTCCGGCGCCGATCTGGGAGGGCGAGGACGGCGTCATCGCCTGGCTGCTCGGCGGCCCCGAGCGCGTCTACCAAGTGCCGTTGCCGGCGCCCGGCGAACCCAAGCGCGCCATTATGGACAGCTACACCAAGGAGTACTCCGCGGAGTACCAGAGCCAGGCGCCGATCGACCTGGCCCGCCGGTTGCGCGAGCGAATCGGTGACCTCGAGCAAATCGCGACGATCGTGCTGCACACCAGCCACCACACCCATGTGGTGATCGGCACGGGCTCCGGGGATCCGCAGAAGTTCGATCCGGACGCGTCGCGGGAGACGCTGGATCACTCGCTGCCCTATATCTTCGCCGTCGCTCTGCAGGACGGCAGTTGGCACCACGAACGCTCCTATGCCCCTGAGCGCGCACACCGCCCCGACACCGTCGAGCTGTGGCACAAGATCTCCACCGTCGAGGATCCAGAATGGACCCGCCGATACCACTCGACCGACCCGGCCGAGAAGGCGTTCGGGGCACGCGCGGAGGTCACGCTCAAAAGCGGCGAGGTGATCTCCGACGAGCTGGCGGTGGCCGACGCCCATCCGCTGGGTGCCCGGCCATTCGAGCGGCCGCAGTACGTCAACAAGTTCGCCGAGCTGGCCGAAGATGTCGTGGAACACGCTGAACAACAACGGTTTTTGTCCGTCGTGGATTCGCTTGCCGATCTGCGGGCCGGCGCTTTGGGCGCGCTCAATGTGCGGGTCGATCCGCGGGTGCTGGACAAGGCGCCGGTCATCCCGTCGGGGATCTTCCGATGACGGGGCCCGTGATCGGCACGGCGGCCAGCGCCGCCGACCAACGCGCAACGTTGCGGGCTGCTCTGGATTCTGGCCGGCTGCAACGCTTTCCGGGTGCCTTCTCGCCGCTGGTGGCCAAAGCCGTCGCGGACGCCGGCTTCGAGGGTGTCTATGTGTCCGGCGCCGCACTGTCGGCCGATCTCGGATTGCCCGACATCGGGTTGACGACGCTGACCGAGGTCGCCACCCGCGGCACGCAGATCGCTGCGGCCACCAGCCTGCCCACGCTGATCGACGCCGACACCGGATTCGGAGCCCCGCTTAACGTGGCGCGGACCGTGACCCAGCTCGAGGACGCCGGGCTGGCCGGATGTCACCTGGAGGACCAGGTCAACCCGAAGCGGTGCGGTCACCTGGACGGCAAGGCCGTCGTACCGGCCGTCGACATGGTAAAGCGTTTGCGCGCAGCGGTATCCGCACGGCGTGACCCCAACTTCATCGTCTGTGCCCGGACCGACGCCGCCGGCATCGAGGGCCTGACCGCCGCAATCGACCGCGCCCGCGCCTACGCCGACGCCGGCGCCGACATGATCTTCACCGAAGCGCTGACCGATCCGGCCGACTTCGAGCGGTTCCGTGCCGCAATCGACGTTCCGTTACTGGCCAACATGACCGAGTTCGGTAAGTCGCCGCTGCTTACGGCCAAGCAGCTGTCCGACATCGGCTACAACGTCGTCATCTATCCGGTGACCACCCTGCGGTTGGCTATGTTCGCGGTCGAGGCGGGTTTACGTGAAATAGCGTCAGCAGGAGGTCAATTCGATCTCTTGGATCGTATGCAACACCGCCGTCGGCTGTACTCGCTGCTGCGCTACGAGGCTTACAACGAATTCGACACCGATACTTACAATTTCACGCTGAAAGGGACCGACGATGACGGCGCCGACCGCTGATGTCAAGAAGGGCTTAGCCGGAGTCGTGGTGGATACCACGGCCATCTCCAAGGTGGTGCCGGAGACCAATTCGCTGACCTACCGCGGATATCCGGTCCAGGAGTTGGCGGCGCACCGCAGTTTTGAGCAGGTCGCCTTCCTGCTGTGGCGCGGCGAGCTCCCTACCGACGCGGAGCTCGCGTTGTTCTCCCAGCGGGAGCGCGCCAACCGCCGGGTGGATCGGTCGATGCTGTCGCTGTTGGCCAAGCTGCCCGACAACTGCCACCCGATGGACGTGGTGCGGACCGCGATCAGCTTCTTGGGTGCTGAAGATCCCGATGAGGACGACGAATCGGCGAACCGGGCAAAGTCGTTGCGGATGCTGGCGGTGTTGCCGACGATCGTCGCCGTCGACATGCGTCGTCGTCGCGGCCTGCCGCCGATCGCACCGCACAGCGGGCTGGGCTACAGCGAGAACTTTCTGCGGATGTGCTTCGGCGAGGTGCCCGAGCCGGAGATCGTGAAGGCGTTCGAGCAGTCGATGATCCTGTACGCCGAGCACGGTTTCAACGCGTCCACCTTCGCCGCGCGGGTGGTGACCTCCACCCAGTCCGACATCTACAGCGCGGTCACCGGCGCCATCGGGGCGCTCAAGGGCGCGCTGCATGGCGGCGCGAACGAGGCGGTCATGCACGACATGATCGAGATCGGCGACCCGCGCACCGCGCGGGACTGGTTGCGCGGCAAGCTCGCCCGCAAGGAGAAGGTCATGGGCTTCGGGCACCGGGTGTACAAGAACGGCGACTCCCGGGTGCCGACGATGAAACAGGCGTTGACCGACGTCGCCGCCGCTCGCGACGGTCAGCGTTGGCTGCAGATGTACAACATCCTGGAAGCCGAGATGTTCGATGCGACCGGTATCAAACCCAACCTCGATTTCCCGACCGGCCCGGCGTACTACCTGATGGGCTTCGACATCGGCAGCTTCACCCCGATATTCGTGATGAGCAGGATCACCGGATGGACCGCCCACATCATGGAGCAGGCGGCGTCCAACGCGTTGATTCGCCCGTTGAGCGCTTACTCGGGGCGCGAGCAGCGCGCCCTGGCGCAGCCATAGGGCCGGCCGGTAGGACCGTTATTCGCCGGGACCGCCGTACTGCCAGACCAGGCTGTGGTCCCCGGTCATGGTCGGGTTACACCACATGGTGCGGCCGTTAGTGTCCTGCGTGGTGGCATGCAACGTGGTACACGAATCGCCCGGTGCGGGTGCCTGGGCATACGAGGCCGCGACCACTGCTAGGGCGGCGACCGGGATGACGAATCGAAGTCTGCTCATGACGGACATCTCCTCAGCGGGTGTCTGGAGCTCACGCTATCCGGCAAAGAACCGGCAGGCAAAGGAATTGGTGCGCGGCCCTGAGCGCCTTGCGCCAGAACGCGTCCTAGTCTGTGCCCATGGGATTCCTGAAGCCCGAACTGCCGCAGGTCGACATCGACGAGTGGAGCAAGCTCAGCCGCAGCGAGAAGATCCGACCGATGGCCAAGCACTGGGCCGAGGTGGGTTTCGGAACGCCAGTGGTCTTGCACCTGTTCTACGTCGGCAAAATCCTGCTCTACGTCCTGTTCGCGTGGCTGCTGGCGGTGCCGACCACCCGCGGGTTGGCGTTCACCAACGTGCTGTCGTGGTACTCGGAGCCGATCGTGTTCGAGAAGGTCGTCCTCTACACCATGTTGTTCGAGGTGATCGGTCTGGGCTGCGGCTTCGGGCCGCTGAACAACCGGTTCAACCCGCCGATGGGTTCGATCTTGTATTGGCTGCGGCCCGACACCATCCGGCTGCCCCCCTGGCCGAAGCGCATCCCGGCAACCAAGGGCACCGCGCGCACCCTGGTGGACAACGCGCTGTACGGCCTGTTTTTGCTGGTGACGTTCCTGGCGCTGTTTGCCGACGGCACCGGCCCGGTGCCAGGCTTGGGCACTCATGTCGGGTTGATACCCACGTGGCGGATCGTGCTGATCCTGTCGCTCCTCGCGGTGCTGGGATTGCGCGACAAGGTGATCTTCTTGGCCGCCCGCGGTGAGGTCTACGCGACGTTGTCGGTGACGTTCCTGTTCGGCGTGGACATGATCGTCGCCGCCAAGTTGGTGTTCCTGGTGATCTGGATCGGCGCGGCGACCTCCAAGCTCAACAAGCACTTCCCGTTCGTGATGTCGACGATGATGTCCAACAATCCGCTGTTCCGGCCGCGGTTCATCAAGCGGTTGTTCTTCGAGAAGTTCCCCGACGATCTGCGGCCCGGCCGGTTGTCGCGGCTGTTCGCCCACGTCAGCACCTTCGTCGAAATGTGTGTGCCCATTGCGCTATTCGTCGCGCACGGCGGCTGGTGGACCGCCGTGCCCGCAGCCATCATGGTGGCGTTCCATCTCGGGATCCTCACGGCCATCCCGATGGGGGTGCCGCTGGAGTGGAATGTGTTCATGATCTTCGGTGTGTTCGCGCTCTTCGTCGGCCACGTGCACGCGGGTCTGACCGACCTGAAAAACCCTGTGGCGGTGGGGATCTTCATCGCTGTGCTCGCCAGCATCGTGATCGCGGGCAACTTGTTCCCGCGCAAGATCTCGTTTCTGCCCGCCATGCGCTACTACGCCGGCAACTGGGACACCACGCTGTGGTGCATCAAGCCCTCGGCGGACAAGAAGATCAGCCACAACATCGTCTCGATCGCCAGCATGCCCGCGGCCCAGCTGGAGCGCGTGTACGGCAAAGAGCGGGCGCAAATCCCGATGTACCTCGGATATGCGTTCCGCGCCATGAACACTCACGGCAGGGCGCTGTTCACGCTGGCGCATCGGGCGATGGCCGGCGAGAACGAGGAGGACTACGTCCTCACCGATGGCGAACGAATCTGCAGCACCGCCGTCGGATGGAATTTCGGCGACGGCCACATGCACAACGAGCAGCTGATCGCCGCGATGCAGCAGCGCTGCCGCTTCGCGCCCGGCGAGGTGCGGGTGGTGTTACTCGACGCGCAGCCGATCCACAAGCAGACCCAGGCCTACCGATTGGTGGACGCCGCGACCGGTGAGTTCGAGCGCGGCATCGTCAAAGTCTCCGACATGGTGACCCGGCAGCCCTGGGCCGACGATGTGCCGGTCGAGGTGCTGTCGGATCCTGCCGAAGAGCCGGTCGAGCCGGAGGCTTCCCAGGTCGAGCCGGAGGCCCCGCCGGTCGAGCCGGAGGCGCCAGCGTAACGCCACTGCGAAATTTCGGTTCGAAAATCGTAGTGACGTTACGCTCGCACGCGGGGGTACCCCAGCCCGCGGGAAACTTAGGCGCCCGCCCGCACTTCCTGCGCGGCGGCGACCATGTTCTGCAGCGACACGGTCACCTCGTCGGTTTTGCGGGTCTTGAGCCCACAATCGGGGTTGACCCACAGCCGCTCCGCCGGAACGGCCCGCAGCGCGGCACGCAACGACTCGGCCATCTCGCCGGTGCTCGGCACCCGCGGCGAGTGGATGTCGTAGACACCCGGGCCCACGCTGTTGGCGAAGCCGACCGCGTTGAGGTCGTCCAGTACCTCCATGTGGGAGCGTGCCGCCTCGATGGACGTCACGTCGGCATCCAGATCGGCGATGGCCCCGATCACCTCGCCGAACTCCGAGTAGCACAGGTGCGTGTGGATCTGCGTCGAGTCGGCAACGCCGGACGTGGCCAAGCGGAAAGACCCGACGGCCCAACGCAGGTAGTTGTCCTGGTCGGCACGGCGCAGCGGCAACAGCTCCCGCAGCGCCGGCTCGTCGACCTGGATGACCGCAATGCCGGCGGCCTGCAGGTCCACGGTCTCGTCACGGATGGCCAGCGCCACCTGGTTGGCGGTGTCGGCGAGCGGCTGATCGTCGCGGACGAACGACCAGGCCAGGATGGTGACCGGTCCGGTCAGCATGCCCTTGACCGGCTTGTCGGTCAGCGACTGGGCGTACTTGGCCCACTCCACCGTCATCGGCTGCTGGCGGGTGACGTCACCGTAGAGAACCGGCGGCCGCACGCAGCGGCTGCCGTAGGACTGCACCCAGCCGTTCTTGGTGGCGAAGAAACCGTCCAGCTGTTCGGCGAAGTACTGCACCATGTCGTTGCGTTCCGGTTCACCGTGCACCAGCACGTCGAGACCCAGCTGTTCCTGCAACTTGATGACGTCGGCGATCTCCTGCTTCATCCGCCGGTCGTATTCGGCCTCGTCGATCTCACCGGCGACCAGTGCGGCGCGGGCCTTGCGGATCTCGACGGTCTGCGGGAACGACCCGATGGTCGTGGTCGGCAGCGGCGGCAGATGCAGCCGCTCCTCCTGGCTGGTGCGGCGTTCGGCCGCGTCACCCCGGTGCGTACCCGACGCCAAGATCGAACCTATGCGCTCCCGGATCCGGTCGTTGTGCAGCCGCGGGTCCTTCTTGCGGGAGGCCACGGCGGCGTTGGATGCTGCTATCTCGTCGGCGACGGCGTCGCGTCCGTCCCGCAGCGCCCGGGCCAGCGTTACCACCTCGGCGACCTTCTCCTGCCCGAACGCCAGCCAGCTGCGCAGCGCGTCATCCAGGTCGGTCTCCGGCTCCAGCGAGTACGGCACGTGCAGGGTCGAGCACGATGTCGAGACCGCGATGTTGGCGGCCGAACCCAGCAGGGTGGCCAGCTTGCCCAGCGCCGCCTCCAGGTCGGTGCGCCAGATGTTGCGTCCGTCGACGACCCCGGCCACCAGCGTCTTGCCGGCCAGCTCGGGCGCCGCGGCGATCGCGGTGTCGGCGCCGTAGACCAGGTCGACGCCGATCGCCTCGATGGGCGTGCGGGCCAGCCCCGCCAACGATGCGCCAGGGTCACCGAAGTAGGTCGCCACGTAGATGGCGGGCCGGTTGGTCACCTTGCCCAGCGCGTTGTAGACAGCCTCGGCCAGGGCGGGGGCGTCGGGGGAGATGTCGGTTACCAGCGCCGGCTCGTCGAACTGCACCCACTGCGCGCCGTTGTCGGCAAGCAGCGACAGCAGCTCGGAGTAGATCGGCACCAGCTCCTGCAGCCGTTCGATCGGCGCGCCGCCGCCGTTGACGGCCTTGCTCAGCAGCAAGAAGGTGACCGGGCCGACAACGACCGGACGCGCCGGAATTCCTTGTTCCAGAGCCTCTTTCAGTTCGGAGAGCACCTTGTCCGGGTCTAGTGAAAACTTGGTCGCCGGCTCGATTTCGGGAACGATGTAGTGGTAGTTGGTGTCGAACCACTTGGTCATTTCCAGCGGCGCGACATCTTTGTTGCCACGCGCCGCAGCGAAATACCGGTCCAGGTCGTCGGAGACCGCACCGGCCCGGGCCGGCAGCGCGCCGAGCAAGATGGCGGTGTCGAGCACCTGGTCGTAGTAGGAGAAGGTGTTGACCGGCACCGAGTCGAGACCGGCGGCGGCCAGGCTCGCCCAGGTGTCGCGGCGCAACGTGGCGGCGACGGATTCCAGCTCCGATCGACTGGTGCGTCCGGCCCAGTAGCCCTCGGTTGCGCGCTTGAGCTCACGCTTGGGGCCAATTCGCGGGGAGCCGACAACAGTTGCGGTGAATGGTTGGGGGGTCACGGTTTTGTTCGTCCTTAAATCGGCGGGGTGGTCACCGCCAGCGGACGTGCAGCCGATCCGGACGCGGTTCGCACCTGAATCTCTCGCAGGTATAAACCACAACGGCTGCAGCTAAACGCCCATTCCACGAGGCGATGAGCCGCCGGGCGCGGCGCGTCCGGCACAGTTGGCAGGTCTTCGGACTCACAGGCGCGCACCCAGATGGGCACACCTACTGGCCGCCGCTTCCCAGTCTCAGTTTTGTTAAGACCAGTGCTGTTGACGACGTTCGTTCCTGCACACCGCTGCGGGACAGTCCCGGATTCTCACCGGGTTCCCTCTTGCGAAGCATGACTCATGTCTCGTTCGATGCCGGCGCCGCGTCGTGCGGCGACAGCAAACCAGCTGCGAAATGCAGTTTAGTCAGCCCGCCAGCGCTTCCGCGATGGGGATGTCGCCATTGTTGAATTCGATGGTTCGCCGGACGGTCGAGTCGTCGGCCAGCGCCGCCGCGACCACGAGCGCGACATCGGCGCGCGAGACCTCACCGTTGCCCTGCGCCAGCACAATCTTGCCGGTCCGGCCGTCCAGGGTGAGCCGGCCCGGGCCCAGGATCGTAAACGCCAACTCGCTGGCACGCAGGTAGGCGTCGGCGGC
>Ga0182030_10011985_pt1 | contig 17433 bp, 19 predicted proteins | sample 812S3MmetaG_FD_121299 | JGI IMG/M metagenome (GOLD analysis project Ga0182030, IMG submission 121299) | Permafrost microbial communities from Stordalen Mire, Sweden - 812S3M metaG (Illumina Assembly) | ecosystem: Environmental > Terrestrial > Soil > Wetlands > Permafrost | place: Sweden...
CCGGTGCCGCGCTGGTCGAACAGCAGCAGGTCGCGCGACCCGAGCGCGGGCGCGATCGCCTGCGCGATGTATTCGCCAAGCGGCAGCGTCGCCTGACCGGGCCCGCCCGCGAGCGCCAGCACCGCGTCGCGGGTCGGCTGGGCACCGGCGAGCTTGCGCTCGACGCTGAGCCCGACGGTGCCGGGCAGCGCGCCGGAGCGGTCGAGCGGGACCGCCAGCGTGGAGCACTGGAACTGCTGCGTCTTTGGGCATGGCAGGAAGCCGAGCCCGGCGCTCGCCCCCGCCGGAGCGGCGCTGAGCGCAAGGCCCGCGCATGCGAGCAAAGCCGCCACAGCCGGGAAGGGGGCTCGCCTGCGCATCGGATCCGACAATAGCCGGAGCGTCAGCGGGAGGCGCAGGTCGCGAGCGCGCTCGCAAGAACGCTCGCAGCGGATCTTTCGGGCGCGGCTGCGCGTGCGGCGCAGCCGCGCTCGGTAGGGTCTGCGGCGATGGCGTCCCCCGGCAGCGAGCGCGAAGCCGTCCACGCAGCCGGCGCCCCGGCGGCGATCGGGCCCTACAGCCACGCCGTGAGGGTCGGCGAGCTGCTGCTGTGCTCCGGGCAGATCCCGCTTGACCCCGCCAGCGGCGAGATCGTCGGGGAGAGCGCCTCCGATCAGGCGCGCCGCTGCCTGGAGAACCTCCAGGCCGTGTGTGAGGCGGCGGGCACCTCGCTCCAGCGCGCCGCGCGTCTGACCGTCTACATGACCGACCTGGGCGCCTTCGCCGAGGTCAACGAGGTCTACGGATCGTTCTTCGGCAAGGACCCGCCGGCGCGCGTGGCGATCGGGGTGGCTGCGCTTCCGCGCGGCGCTCAGGTCGAGATCGACGCGATCGTCGCGCTGTAGGCGCCGTCGTCGGCCGGCTCGACGCTGCGCAGCGCGCGGGCGAGCAGATCGCGCAGGGTCGCGCGCTCCTCGGGGTCCAGCGCCGCGAGAACCTCCTCCTCGACGGCCGCCTGGGCGCGTTCGGCCTCGCGCAGCGCTGCGCGGCCCGTCGGCGTGATCTGCACCACGTGGCGGCGGCGGTCGCTGGGGTCGCGTAGGCGCGTGACGTAGTCGACCTGCTCGAGCTCGTTGAGCAGCAGCACGACGTTGTTGGCGTCCATGCAGAACGCGTCGGCCAGGTCCTGCTGGGGGCACCCGTCGTGGTCGCTGACGTAGCTGAGCCCCACCAGGTGGCGCAGGTGCATGCCCAGCTGCTGCTCGTCGCTTCGGCGGTAGACCTGCTTGGCCAGACGGCTCAGCAGCACCGTCGAGTGAGGGGCCGAGTCTCGCTGATCAGCCATACCTGGAAGTTTATACATCATCGAAGCACCAATCGTCACAATAGCAGCGATCACATATTTTCTAAAGATCATCCCTGCTAGATGGATGATAGTTGCTAGGGTGTGTTCTACGCGACCCCGGAGGACACCCATGAGCACCTTTCCCCGCCTTCTCAAGAACCCGTTTCAGACAGCAGCGCTGCAGCCCGCAGCGGCCGAGCGACGGCGCTGGATAGCACTGGGCGTGCTGTGCCTGGGCCAGCTGATGATGGTGCTGGACGCGACGATCGTGAACGTCGCGCTGCCCTCGATCCAGCGCGAGCTGCACTTCACCCAGGCGAACCTCACGTGGGTGATCGACGGCTACATGATCACCTTCGGCGGCTTCCTGCTGCTGGCCGGTCGCTTCGGCGACCTGGTGGGGCGCAAGCGCGTGTTCCTCAGCGGCCTTGTCCTGTTCGTGGCCGCATCGATCCTGTGCGGAGTCTCGGACAGCCAGGGGATGCTGATCGGCGCGCGCCTGCTGCAGGGCGTGGGCGGCGCGGTCGCCTCCAGCGTGATCCTGGCGATCATCGTCACGGAGTTCCCCGAGCGCGCTGACCAGGCCAAGGCGATGGGCATGTACGCGTTCGTCTCCGCGGGAGGCGGCTCGATCGGGCTGCTGGCCGGCGGGGCGCTGACGCAGTCGCTGAGCTGGCACTGGATCTTCTTCGTCAACGTGCCGATCGGCATCGTCGCGTTCGTGTTCGGCTCCATGCTGATCGCCGAGAACGAGGGCCTCGGACTCGCCGGCGGCGTGGACCTGCTCGGCTCGGCGCTGGTCACGCTCGCCACGATGGTGGGGGCGTTCGCGATTGTGAAGTCCGGCGAATACGGGCTGCTGTCGGCGCGCACGCTCGGGGCGGCGGGCTCCTCGCTGGTCCTGCTGGGCGCGTTCCTGACGGTCGAGTCGCGTGTGGCGAACCCGATCATGCCGCTGCGAATTCTGCGGCTGCGCACGCTGATGGGCTCGAGCCTGGTTCGCGGGCTGCTCGTCACCGGCATGTACTCGTCGTTCTTCCTCGGCGCGCTCTTCCTCGAGCGCGTGCTCGGTTATGACGCGATCGACACAGGCCTTGCGTTCATGCCGCTGACGATCGCGATCGCGGCGATGTCGATGGGCGTCGCGGCGCGCGCCGTGCAGCGCTTCGGCGCCGTGCGCACGCTGACCGCGGGCCTGTCGGGGATCATCATCGGACTGCTGCTGCTGGCCTTCCAGGGCGTCCACGCGAGCTACTTCCCCGGGCTGTTCTTCGCGTTCCTGGCCATGGGGCTCGGCGCAGGCGCCTCGTTCCTGCCGCTGCTGACGATCGGCATGGCCGACGCGCCGCCGCATGAAGCGGGGCTGGCCTCGGGCATCATCAACGTCTCGGTGCAGCTGTTCGGCGCGATCGGTCTGGCGGTGCTGGGGACCATCGCCACCGACCACACGAAAGCGCTGAGCGCCGCGGGGCACCCGCTGCTCGCCTCGCTCACCGGTGGCTACCACCTGGCCTACGTCGTCGCATCGGTGTGCGTCGGCCTTGGCATCCTCGCCGCGTTCCTGATCCTGCGCCCGCCGGCCGCGGTGGCGGAGGTGCTCGAGCAGGACGAGCAGCCGGTGCAGGGTGAGCTCGAGCTGATCGCCGCCTAGCGCGGCAGCCCGATCAGGCGCGCGGCTGCGGCTGGCGGCGCAGCTGCGCGCGCTTGATCTTGCCGCTGGCGGTCTTGGGCAGCTCCTGCGCGAACTCGATGATGCGCGGGTACTTGTAGGGGGCCGTCTCGCGCTTGACGTGCTCCTGCAGCTCGCGCACGAGCTCCGGCGAGGGCACGGCCTCCCCGCGCAGCACGACGATCGCACGCACCACGGCGCCGCGCTCCTCGTCGGGCGCCGAGACGGCCGCCGCTTCGGCGACGGCGGGGTGGGAGACGAGCGCGGACTCCACCTCGAAGGGGCCGATGCGATACCCCGCCGAGACGATCACGTCATCGGCGCGCCCCTCGAAGTGCAGCCAGCCGTCCTCGTCCCTGCTGACCCTGTCCCCGGTGTGCCACGGCCCCTGAGCCTGGCGGTCCTGCACCTGCCAGCTGCGCGCGCGGCCCTCGCCGCTCGGCCCGGCGTGAACCTGCTCGCCCAGATAGCCAAGGAAGAACGTGGGCACGGTTGCGGGATCGACCGTCAGCTCGCCCTCGACGATCGCCAGGCCCATGCCCGGCAGCGCTCTGCCCATCGACCCCGGCCGCGCGGGCTCTGCCAGCGGCGTGCCGGTCGTCTGCCCGGTCTCGGTCTGGCCGTAGCCGTCACGGATCTCAAGTCCGGTGGCCTGGTGCCACGCGCGCAGCACCTCGGGGTTCAGCGCCTCGCCCGCCGCGACCATCCCACGCAGGTGCTCGAGCGGGCGCAGCTGTGAGCGCTTGGCGATCACGCGGTACTCGGTGGGCGCCATGCACAGCACGTTGACGCGCTCGCGCTCCAGCAGCTCCAGGCGCTCGTCGGGGTCGAAGCGAGCGTCGTGCAGCAGCGCCGCCGCACCGGAGAGCCACGGCGCGATGAACACGTTGCGCGCCGACTTCGACCAGCCGCTGGCCGCGGTGCACCACACCAGCTCGCCTGCCCGAGCCCCCATCCAGTGCTCGGCCTGCACGCGCTGGCCCGTGAGGTAGCGCTGCGCATGCACCACCGCCTTTGGCTCGCCCGCGGTCCCGCTGGTGAACGTGATCAGGCAGGGCTCGTCCGCGTCGAGTCCCACCGCGGGCGCGGGTGGGCCCTCGAACAGGCTCTCGTCGGGAACGTAGGCGACCGGGACAGGGGAGCCCCGGCCGCTGAGGGCGCCCTGCAGCTCCTCGCGGTTGCGCTCGTCGCTGACGATCAGCGCCGGGTCCACGGCTTCGATGCGCAGCCGCAGGTCCTTCGCGCGCAGCTGCTCGGTGCACGGCAGCGCCACCGCGCCGATGCGCATGCACGCGAGCATCGTCAGCACCCACTCCGGGCGGTTGCCGATCAGCGTCATCACAACCTCGCCCCTGCGCACGCCCAGCTGCGCCAGCGAGCCGGCCATGGCGCCAGTGCGCGCGGCCACCTCGCCAAAGCTCCACTCACGCCGCGTGCCGTCGCGCGCGAGCTCGACGAGGGCGAGCCGCTCGGGGGGCGCGGCGTCGAGGATGTCGGCAGCGAAGTTCATGGGCGGCGCGACAGATGATGCTATTCGGCGCAGGTATGCTGCTCTGAGCGGCCCGCTGCCACCGTGCGGGGGCCGCCCGCATGCGCGCCGCCCCCGGCGCGAGACCACGACCCTGGAGCGCAGATCAGCATGGCCGTAGCCACGCCGTATTCCGATCAGACCGACGAGCAGCGGGCCATCACCGAAATGGTCCACCAGTTCGTCGACGAGCAGATCCTGCCCAACGCCGAGCACTACGACCACGAGGACTCCTTCCCCGAGCCGATCGTCGAGCAGATGAAGGAGCTGGGCCTGTTCGGCGTAACCATCCCCGAGGAGTACGGCGGCATGGGGCTGGACCTGACGACCTACTCGATGATCGTCGAAGAGCTCTCGCGCGGCTGGATCTCGATCTCGGGGATCGTCAACACCCACTTCATCGGGTCCTACCTGCTGATGCACTTCGGCACCGAGGAGCAGAAGCAGAAGTACCTGCCGCGGCTTGCCACCGGTGAGATCCGCGCCGCCTTCTCGCTGTCCGAGCCCGAGCTGGGCTCCGACGTGCAGGCCATCAAAACGGCGGCCAAGAAGACGGCCGAGGGCGACTACGAGATCAACGGCCAGAAGATGTGGGTGACCAACGGCCTGCGCTCGACGCTGGTGTTCACGCTCGTCAAGACCGACCCCGAGGCCGACCCGCGCTACAAGGGCATGACGTGCTTCATCTGCGAGAAGGAGCCGGGCGTGGAAACGAACACCGGCGCCTACGCCGGCTTCAACGTTCCGGGCACGCTGAAGAAGATGGGCTACAAGGGCGTTGAGTCCACCGAGCTGGTCTTCGACGGCTACCGCTGTCCCGCCGAGAACATCCTCGGCGGCGAGGAGGAGGGCCTGAACAAGGGCTTCGTCCAGATGATGGACGCGCTCGACCTCGGCCGCGTGAACGTCGCCGCGCGCGGCGTCGGCCTGGCCCAGCGGGCGCTGGAGCTGGCGCTGAAATACTCACAGGAGCGGCGCACGTTCGGCAAGCCCATCTCCGAGCATCAGGCGATCCAGTTCAAGCTCGCCGACATGGCCACGCAGGTCGATGCCGCGCGCCTGCTCGTGCGGCGCGCCGCACGCATGAAGGACGCGGGCGAGCGCTCGGACCTGGAGGCGGGCATGGCGAAGCTGTTCGCCAGCGAGGCGGGCCGCTTCTGCGCCGAGGAGTGCCTGCGCATCCACGGCGGCTACGGCTACTCAAAGGAGTATGAGATCGAGCGGATCTACCGCGACGCGCCCCTGCTGCTGATCGGTGAGGGCACCTCGGAGATCCAGCGCATGGTGATCGGGCGCAAGCTTCTGCAGCGCCACAAGATCTGACATGTCCGAGGATGCAAAAGCCCTCATCGAGCTGGCCACGCGCAGGTTCGTCGCGGAAGTGACGGCGCTCGAGCAGATCAAGCTGGTGGTCGGGGTGGAGCTGCGCGGGCGGGGAGATGTTCAGCAGTACCGCCTGGAGATGCCGGGCGTGAAGGTCGTCAAGGGCTCCGCCGATGACGCACGCATCCGCGTCGAAATGCGCCGCGAGTTCTTCAACGTGATGGCCAAGGAGGGCAAGGTGCCAGACTGGATCGAGGCCTTCACATACGGCCAGGCCAAGGCGACCGGCCCCGAGCAGATCGTGCGGTTGATCATGAAAGTCGTCGAGGCCCAGCAGGAACGCGAACACACGCGCAAGGCCCGCAAGTCCGGCTGAGACGCGTCGGGCGCCACCTCAACTGAGCTGCAGGCGCAGGCTCACGCGAGCCTCCTGCGCGAGCGCGCGCAAGCGTCCTGCGCCGCCGCTCTCGCCGGCGACGCCGTGTGGCTGACCGCTGTTTTCGATCTTCTGGCAGGCGATGCTCAGGCGCACGGCGCCGAGCATCAGGCTGGAGCCGCGCAGGCGGTGCGCGGCGCGTTTGCATCCGGCCGCGTCGCCCTGCTGGGCGGCGCCAAGGATCTCATCGATCGCCGCCGGCAGCGCCAGCTCGAACGCCTCGATCAGGCGCAGGCGCATCTCGGGGGGATGTTCCTCACGCAGGCGGGCGATACGCGCGCCGTCCAGGACCGGAACCTCGGCCGGCTGCGGGGACAGCGGCTCCCCCGTCGCAGAGGGCGTTGCCGGAGCGGCTGCGATGTCCTGCGCGCCGACGGGCAGCCAGCGCGATATCACCTCGCGCAGTCGCTGGCGGCTGACGGGCTTGCTGATGTAGTCGTCCATCCCGGCCGCAAGGCAGCGGTCGCGGTCGGCGGGCAGCGAGTGGGCGGTCATCGCGATGATCGGCACCCCGCCGCGGCGCTCGTCCGCGCGGATGCGCCGCGTGGCCTCGTAGCCGTCCAGCCCGGGCATCTGGCAGTCCATGAGAATCGCGGCGAAGTCGCCGGCGAGCGCCATCTCGACAGCCTGCGCGCCGTCGTGGGCGGCGGCCGATTCGATTCCCTCCTTGAGCAGCATCGCCCGGGCCACGAGCCGGTTGATCTCATTGTCCTCGGCTACCAGGACGAGGCGGGCCCCCATCAGGAGCGAGCGGGTTGCGAGGCCGCAAGGGCGTCGATCGAATCGGTCAACGACTGCATCAGCAGCCGGGGGGAGCTGCCCTTGCGCCGATAGGTGATCGCACCGGCCTCGATCATCTGACGCACCGTCGCGTCGTGATAGTCCACCGACAGCACCACGATGGCCGTGCATGGAGCGACGTCCACGATGCCCCGAACAGCGCCGAGACCGCCGCCCTTTGGCATCTGCACGTCAAGGAGAGCGGCGTCGGGCTGGCTCGCTCGCGCAAGCTCGACGGCCTGCTCGCCGTCGCACGCGAGCCCGACGATCTCAAACTCGTGCTCGAGCAGCATCACGAGCATGGTGCGAACGACAGGGTCGTCGTCGGCGATGATGAGCCGTGGCGGATTGGTCACGGAGATCGTCGAGGAAGCTTGAGGGGTCATCGCGCCGGCTCCGCCGGCACAAACGCGTGAGCCGTCTCCTCCGCCAGGCGCAGGCGCAGCGAGGCAAACAGCGAGCTCAGCAGCGACGGCTCGGCCTCGCCGGCGATCTCGCGCTCGAGCTCGCAGGCGGTCGCGGAAGCTCCCAGGAAGCCCAGCATCGCCACCAGGCCGCCGAGCTTGTGGATACAGCGACGGGCGTCCGCGCGAAGCTCCGGCTCCAGCCGTCCCGCGCCCGCGGCGATGACCGCGCTCTCGATCAGGCCCAGGTCGCCCTGGACCGTCGGGCGGCTCTGCCGCCAGACATCGAGCAGGGTCGTTGCCTCGGCAGCGGGGGTGTCGGCGCCAGGCCCGCGGATTTGGCTATCGGTGGGCGTCATGATCTGCTCTGCTCATCGACGGTCCGCCGTTCGTGGCAGATCCCCGATTTGCGGTAGGTGGCCGGGCGCGCTCGCTGCCGATAGGCGGTTGATGGAGCCTCCAAACCTGCTCGACGATGCTCGTGCCTCCGCTGCGGACGAGCGTGACGGCGCCGCGACGCGGCGCGAGGTGCTGGCTGACCTGCGCGACGGGACGGCGCACCGGCGCGATGTCCTGGCCGACGAGCGCGACACGGCGGCGGCGTCCCGCGATGTGCTGGCGGCTGAGCGAGACGAGATAGGCGCCAATGGTGGCGCGCCGGCGCCGCATACCAGGGTCGAGCAGCAGCGCGAGACTGCCGACGGGATCAGGCTCGCCGCCACCTCGGCACGCGATGAGGCGGAGCGGATGCGAGAGACCGCGGATGGCGTGCGCGTGAGCGCGGCAACCGAGCGGGTGGCGATCGCAAGCCAACGCTCGATCGTTGCCGTCGAAGAGGCCGTCGAGTTTGCAAACGTACTCGAGGCCTCGACCGAGTATGCGATGGTCGCCGTCGATGCCGGCGGGCGGATCCTTCTCTGGAACGAGGGCGCACGGCGCATCTACGGGTATGAGCGCGCCGAGATCGTCGGGGAGCAGCATGCCATGCTGCACACCGCCGAGGACGTCTCCGCGGGGCTGCCACGGAAGATGGCCGACGGGGTTCTTCGCGATGGCGTATGGGCGGGAATCATCGAGCACCGGCGCAAGGACGGCAGCCGCTTCACCGCCCGCGCCGTCAAGACCCGCCGCCGCGACTCGATGAACCACATCAACGGCTTCCTGCTGATCTCAAGCGACGTCACCGACGAGGTTCGCATGGGCAAGGAACTGGAGCGCACGCGGCGATTCTCCGAAGCGCTGGTGGAGTCGGCGCCCGACGCGATGGTGACCGTCGACGAGGACGGGACAATAGAGCTCGTGAATGCCGCCGCCGAGAGCCTGTTCGGCTACACGCGAACCGAGCTCGCCGGCAGCTCGCTGGATCTGCTCCTCCCGGAGCGCTACCGAAGCGCGCATGCGGGCAACCGGCAAGGGTTCTTCCTGGCGCCGAAGGCGCGCGCGATGGGCGTCGGACTCGCGCTCAGCGGACGGCGCAAGGACGGCTCCGAGGTCCCGGTGGAGATCAGCCTCAGCCCCCTGATCACCGAGGAGCGGGTGCTCGTCACGGCCTCGATCCGCGACGTCAGCGACCGCATCCGCAACGAACAGGAACTGCGCGAGACAAACGTTGCACTCGAGAGCGCGAGCCGTGGCAAGGACAGGTTCCTGGCGAACATGAGCCACGAGCTGCGAACGCCGCTGAACGCGATCCTCGGCTTCACCGGGACCATGCTGATGGAGCTGCCCGGTCCTCTCAACGAGGAGCAGGCCAGACAGCTGCGGACCGTGCAATCGAGCGGCAAGCACCTGTTGTCGCTGATCAACGACCTGCTCGACCTCTCGCGGATCGAGTCGGGCAAGGTGGAGCTGAACATAGAGGCGATCCTCGGCCTGGAGCTGCTCGAGGAGATCGCAACAAGTCTGAGGCCGCTCGCCGACGCGAAGGCCATCAAGCTCGAGGTCTGCGCCGAGCCGGACGTCATGGTCCGCTCCGATCGCCGCGCGCTGCGCCAGATCCTGATCAACCTCGCCAACAACGCGATCAAGTTCACCGATGAGGGAAGCGTCCTGCTGCGGCTCACTCGCGAGGACGACGCGGGCTCCACGCCTTTCCGATTCAGCGTCGTCGACACCGGCTGCGGTATCAGGCCGGCCGATCAGGCGAAGCTGTTCGACGCGTTCGAGCAGGTCACGGGAGCCGGGGGGCGCCCCTATGAGGGCACCGGCCTCGGCCTCTACATCTGCCGGACGCTGGCCGGCGTCATCGGAGCCGCGATGTCCTTCGAGAGCACCGTCGGCAGCGGCAGCACGTTCACGCTCGAGCTGGAGGCTTAGCGCATGAGCACCTCGGCCCGCATCCTCGTCGTCGAGGACAACCTCGAGAACATCGACCTGATCGACTATCTGCTCAGGGCCCACGGGTACTCGCCGTCGCTCGCGGTCAATGGGTATGACGGGCTGCGGCTCGCCGATCAGATGGAGCCCGACCTTGTGCTGCTGGACATCCGCATGCCGGGGATGGACGGCTACGAAGTCGCCATCGCGATCAAGGCGCGTCCGGCGCTCGAGCACACGCGAATCGTCGCGATCACCGCTTCGGCGATGGTCAACGAGCGCCAGCGCATAGACGCGGCCGGATTCGACGGCTACATCCAGAAGCCGATCGAGCCGGAGCTGTTCATCGGGCAGCTCGAGCACCTGCTGAGTGCGCCGCGCCGCGTCGCGCAGAGGGTCGCGTGATGGCGGGCGAGCCGGCGGCAGCGGCGATCGAGGGGATGCGATGAGCGTCATACTGGTGCTGGACGATCGCCCGGCAAACCGCGAGCTGCTGTCGGTGATCCTCGTGCACGCCGGCCACAGCGTGATCGAGGCCTCAGGCGGCGATGAGGCGCTTCGGCTTGCCCAGGAGCATCGTCCGGAGCTGGTCATCACCGATCTGGTGATGCCCGTGATGAACGGCTACGAGTTCGTTCGGGCGCTGCGCGCGGACCCCGCGCTGGGCTCGACCCGTGTGATGTTCTGCACAGCAAGCTATGACGAGGCGGAGATGCGCGAGCTCGCTCGCAGCTGCGGTGTGGAGCACACGCTCGTGCGACCCTGCGAGCCAGCGGAGGTGAGCCGCATCGTCGATCTGGCCCTCGGCAGCGACCTTGTGCCGGCGCCGCGGATCATGTCCGCCCAGTTCGACCGGCAGCACATGCGCGTCGTGAACGCAAAGCTCGTTCAGAAGATCGATGAGCTAGGCGCGCTCAACGACGAGCAGCAGCGCTTGCACGATGAGCTCGCGCGGGCCCACCGGCGCACGGCCGAGTCGCTGGCACTGCTGGAGCTGCTTCAGTCGGCCGCGCCGGTTGGCTTCGGATTCGTCGATCGCGATCTCCGCTTTCGCCGCCTGAACGCGACCCTCGCCGCGATGAAGGGCCGCCGGGCGCAGGAGCTGCTAGGCCGCGGCGTGGATGAGATCACCTATCCGGGTTCGCTCGAGCTCGAGCCGATGTGCCTCGAGGTTCTGCGCTCCGGCGCGCCGCTGATCGATCAGGAGATGCGTGGTGCGGTGTCCTCCGGTCCGGGCGGGACGCGCAATTGGCGCGTGGGCTGCTACCCGGTGCGGATGCAGGAGCTGCTTGTCGGGGTCGGCATTGTCGTCGTGGACGTCACGGAGTTGACCGGCGCTCTTACGCAGGCGCTGCAGGTCTCCCAGCTGAAGTCCGAGTTCATGGCCAACATGAGCCATGAGATACGCACGCCGCTGAACGGCGTCGTGGGTATGACCGAGCTGCTGCGTGACACTCATCTCAGCGCCGAGCAGATCGAATACACCGAGGCCCTCGCGGCGTCCAACCGCGCGCTGCTCGACGTGATCGACGACATCCTCGACTACTCCAAGCTTGGAGGGCGAACACCTCAAGCTCGAGTGCGCCGATTTCGATCTTCGCGGCCTGGTCAAGGAGGTGTGCCTGGTCTTCGGACAGCAGGCCCTATCTCAGGGACTTGAGCTGTTACAGCGCGTCGGTTCCGAGGTGCCGGCCACGGTGACCGGCGATCAGCTGCGGGTGCGCCAGGTGCTCTCGAATCTGATCTCAAACGCGGTCAAGTTCGCAGCGGCAGGGGAGATCGAGCTCAGGGTCGAGGTCACTGAGGATGGGACGCTTCGCTTCGAGGTGGCGGACCGCGGCATCGGCGTGGACGACGCCCAGGTTGCGCATCTCTTCGATGCCTTCGTTCAGGCCGACGGGTCCATGACGAGGCGCTTTGGCGGCTCGGGCATAGGCCTGACGATCGCACGCGAGCTCACCGAACTGATGGGGGGCAAGATCGGGGCACGTGCCCGCGAGGGTGGCGGTAGCGTGTTCTGGTTCACCGCCGAGCTGCCCGCCGTCGCACCCGCACGGCGTGAGCGCCGTGCCTTGCTCAACAGCTGATCCACACGGTCCCTGGCGCCCGGCGTGCGCCGCGAGGCCTCGTGGGCCCAGCGCGCTCAGCCGGCGCGGGCCGCCTGCACGACGAGCGCGACCGCCTGCACCCGCGTGCGCGCCCCCAGCTTTGTCGTCGCGTTGCGGACATGCGTGCGAACCGTTTCGGGCGAGAGCACGAGCTGGCGCGCTATCGCCTGTCCCGTCAGGCCTTCGGCAAGCATCTCGAGCGTCTGACGCTCTCGCGGGCTCAGCCGCGTCAGCAGCGACGTATGGGCGCCCGCAGACAGCAGCTGCGCGAGATCGGGGTCGACATAGGTGCCGCCGCCCGCCACGGTGCGCAGCGCCTTGATAAGGCGCGCCGCCGGGGAGGCCTTCAGCACGAACCCGCGAGCGCCGGCGCTCGCGGCCGCCTGGACGTCGGAGCTCTGCTCGGCGTAGCCCGTGTAGAGCACGATCGCTGCGTCTGGATCCTCTTCGAGCAGCTCCCCGACCAGCCCGATGGAGGACTCCCGGCCGAGATGGACGTCGAGCAGCACGATGTCGTGGCGTCGTCGCGCCAGCAGTGTGCGCGCCTCCCGCAGACCGCTGGCGGCTCCGGTCACGCGCAGGCCTTCGCCGCGCAGGAGCACTTCAAGGCCCTTGCGCATCATCCGGTGATCGTCAACGACGATCACCTCGATCTGCTCCTCCATCGCGGCACTCCCACGCTCGGCACTGGTCGGGACATCGAACCCGTTGCCTTGATGCGCTGTAGCTGATGATGGCAGCAATCGCGCTGGATACCGCAATAGGGGGGAGAGGATCACGCGCAGCAGGGCCATGATCTTCTGACTCACCAGTTTCCGTTCATCTCGGCAAAGGATCAGAACATGTGCAGCCGGCGAAGCGACAGATTCGCGATCGATCTACTCCCGGACCGTGCGCTCACTCACGCTTCACCAGCCACCGAGCGTGCTGGCCGGCCGCGCGCCGCCCGCCACGGGAGCTGTTGACCGTGGCCCGGCTCGGAGCAGCGCGCGCCGAGGTCGAGCTTCGGCGGAGCGGGACACCGTCCTCGCCGTCGGCCGGCTTTACACACCGGCGCCTGCGATCCGGGGCTGCCGGTGTCCTCCTGCGCGACGCAGGCGTTGAGCGCCAGGACCGCATCGGTCTGCTCGGCACCGATGCCTTCACAATGCGCGCTGGCACGGCTCGGCGGAGAGCGGAGCAGGGCGCGGTGGCGAGGGGCATCGACCACGTTGCCTGGATTGCGCGGATCAACGACGCGCTCGCACAGGAGCTGTTCGTGCTGCACGCGCAGCCGATCCTCGAGCTCTCCAGCGACCGGGTGGTCCGGCACGAGCTGCTGATCCGGATGCGCGACACCGGCGCGGCCGGCGCCGGGCTGATCGCACCCGACAGGTTTCTTCCAACCGCCGAGGCGTTTGGCCTGATCGAGAGGATCGACCGCTGGGTGATAGACCAGGCCAGCGAGCTCGCGGCGAGCGGCGTGCCGGTTGGGCTCAACGTCTCGGCACGCTCGATCGGCGACCCGCGGCTGGTGGACCATGTCGAATCCGCGATCCTTCGCACCGGCGCTGATCCGTGCAGGATGGCCTTTGAGATCACCGAGACAGCTCTGATCGGTAACGACACCTCGGCGTGTGCATTCGGAAGGCGAATGCGCGGTCTCGGATGCACGATCGCGCTCGACGACTTCGGCACGGGCTACGGGGGCTTCACCTACCTGAAGCAGATGCAGGTGGACGCGCTCAAGATCAATGCCGAGTTCGTGACCGACATCGCCCGCAGCCCGGCGAGCCGGACGGTCGTACGTGCGATCGTGGGCCTCGCCCGCGGCTTTGGACTGACGACGGTGGCCGAGGGCGTCGAGGACGAGCAGACGCTCGAAACGGTGCGCGGTCTGGGGGTCGAGCACGCGCAGGGCCATCACATCTCCAACCCCATGCCGCTCCCACGCGTGCTGGCAATCGTCGCGTAGGTCCACGAGCCGCTGGCGGCGGCTCGCCGGAGCTCGGCGCCGGCCAGCTAGTGGTAGGCGGTGAGCTGCTCGGCCAGGAACGCGAGCGAGGCGAGCAGGAACAGGCACATGACGATGAGGGAGAAGTTTTCGTTCATGGGCGGGCCTCGCGTGGGCGAGCCTAACGGCGCAGCGCCCAAGAGGGGCGCACTCCAGGGGGAAGGTAGCGCAATTTCCGTGGCCCGGCGCGACGCCCGCAGGCCCAGGCGATCCTGGCTGGCCATTCAGCCAGTAATTGTGTAATAATCGCCCCGTCAACTCTGACGCCTTATCTCCCGCGAGGGGCCCGCACGAAGCGGGCCTCTCGTGTTTTGGGCCGTGTGCGCCAGAGCGGCGCCCGGAGGGACCGCCACGGTAGGCGCGCGGCGCCGGTGACCGGCCGGCATCAGCGCCGGTGACCGGGCCCGGCGGGCCGCTAGGCGAGCGGGGTGCCGTCGTCGTAGAGCTTGATGATGCTCACGGCGCCAGCCGGCGCGGCGTCCAGGCACAGGCGGCACAGGACGCACTCGTCCAGGTTGCCCTCGACGATTTCCAGGGCCCCGCCGGGCTGCTGGGCGAAGATGTCCACGGGGCACGCCTCGGACAGGCGCCGCGCGAGCTCTGCATCGGCGGCGTCCTCGTCGCGCACCTCCACAGCGATGAAGATGCCGTCCTTGCGCATCAGATCCTCGCTCCGATCATGCCGGGGATGTCCTCGATGCGCTCGGCCACCTCGATGCCGGCCTGCGCCAGGCGGGCGATCTTCTCCGAGGCGGTGTCCTCCTTGCCTTCGACGATCGTGCCGGCATGCCCGAAGCTCATGCCCGGCATCTCATCCATGAAGCGCCCCGCCATGAACGCGACGATGGGCAGGCGCGAGTGCTGCTCGGTGACCCAGCGGGCCAGCTCGGCCTCCATGCGACCGCCGGGCTCGGTGTAGATGACGATGCCGCGGGTCTGCTCATCGGCCTCGAACAGTGGCATCAGCTCGGCGTAGCTCGAGCCGATGATCGCGTCGCCGCCGATCGACACCGCCGTGGACTGACCCAGGCCGGCCGCGCTCAGCGTGGAGGACATCTCGGTGGTCATGCCGCCCGAGCGCGAGATCACGCCGATCGGCCCGGGCGTGTAGGCCTGCGCCGCGTTTTTCGCGGGGCCGCCGATGCCGCCCATCTTGATCACGTCGGGAACGATGATGCCAAGGCAGTTGGGCCCGATGATGCGCGCGCCGCGCAGGCTCGCCAGCTCGACCATCTCGGCGACGTCGCGTCGCGGAATGCGCTCGGTGACGATGACGATGAGCTTGACGCCGTTCTCCACGGCCTCGAACACGGCGTCCTTCGTGAACGCCGGGGGAACCGTGACGACCGACCCGTAGATCGAGCCGGCCCCGCCGTTGTGCTCCACCGCCTGCGCGACGGTGTCGAACACGGGCACGCCGTGCACCTCGCGCCCCAGCCGACCAGGGGTGACGCCGCCGACGATCTTCGCGCCGACGCCGTAGTCAAGGCACTCGCGCGTGAGGTTGACCGCCTCGCGGCCGGTGATGCCCTGGACGATGAACGTCGTGTCGCCGTCGATCAGGATGCTCACCGCGAGGCCCCCTCGATCTTCTCGACGGCGCGCCTGGCGGCCTCGTTGAGCGAGACGGAGCGGTCGGCGTAATCGACGCCGTACTTCTCGAGGATCTTGAAGCCCTCCTCCTCCCACGCCCCGGGGATGCGGAAGATGGCGATCTTCTCGGCGGGGTCGTGGCCGAGCTCCAGGCAGGCTTTGATGACCCCGCGCGCGACGATGTCGACCCTTGTGTTGGAGACGATCGACATCATCACCGCGATCTTGTCCACACCGGGCTTGCTCAGCACGAGCTTGGCCAGCCCGCAAGTCTTGGAGACGGACGGGTTGCCGCCGATCTCGCAGTAGTTGGCGGGGCTGCCGCCGTGTGCGCGCACTGCGTCGAACAGCGTCAGCGACCCGCCGCCCGCGCCGATCACCAGGCCGAGGTTGCCGTCGAACTCGGTCACGTTGCTGGCCACTCCGCGATGGTCCTGGGAGTCGACCTCCTCGCCGGCGAGCTCGAACGCGGTGGCCTCGCGCGCCTGGCGCGTCTCCTCCTCGCCAACGCCCAATTCGGCGAGCAGCTTGCGGTGGCGCCCGCGCGCCTCGTTCTCGATGTCCATGTGGGCGTCCAGCGCGATGAAGGACCCGTCGGCAAGCCTGCCCAACGGGTTGATCTCGGCGAGGATCATGTCGTTCTCCACGAACAGCTTCGCCAGACGCGAGACGATCGGCACCAGCTTGTTCAGCGCCGAGCCGGTGACGCCGGTGGAGGCGATCACCTCCTTGGCCTCGAAGTCCCCGAAGGGCAGGATGTTGGAGAAGTGCCTGCGCCCGACCTTGTCGGGCTGCTCCTCGGCGACCTGCTCGATGTCGATGCCGCCGACGGGCGAGAAGATCATCACCGGCTGCTTGCGTATCCCGTCCCACACGACGCCCGCGTAGTACTCCTGCTCGACCTGGGCCCTTGGGTCCACGAGCACGCCGCGGGGCATGTGCCCGTTGATCTCCAGCGCCAGTATCTCGCGGGCGTGGCTCTCGGCCTCCTCGGGCGTGTCGGCGAACTTCACGCCGCCCGCCTTCATGCGTCCCCCGGTGAGCACCTGGGACTTGATCACCGTGGGGCCGCCGATGCGCTGGGCGATCTCCCGTGCCTCGGCGGGGTCGGTGGTGAAGCCGTAGTCCGTCACGGGGATGCCGGCCCGCTTGACGACCTCGCGGGCCTCGTACTCGAAGAACCTCATGCGGCGCGGAAGCCTATCGGGAGACGCGTGCGCGGGCTCAGAAGCCGTAGGCCTCGGCCAGCTCGGGGTCCTTCTTGGCGAGCATTTCGGCGAGGTTGACCATCACCTTGCACTGCTTCCAGGTGGCGTCATCCTGCATCTTGCCGTCGATCATGTGCACGCCGCGCCCGTCCGGGATCGCCTCGATGACCTTCTTGGCGAAGGCGACCTCGTCGGGGTCGGGCGAGTAGACGCGCTTGGCGATCGCGATCTGCGCGGGATGCAGCGACCACGCGCCCACGCAGCCGAGCAGGAACGAGGCGCGGAACTGGGTCTCGCAGCCCTGCTCGTCGCGGATGTCGCCGTAGGGCCCGTAGAAGGGCAGCGCGCCGACGGAGGTGCACGCGTCGACCATGCGCGCGATGGAGTAGTGCCATGGGTCCTGCTGGTAGCTGGGGCGGGGAGCGTCGGGGTGCTCGGGGTCGGGGTCGGCGATCGTCCTGTAGCCGGGGTGCCCGCCGCCGACGCGGGTCGTCTTCATGCGCCGCGAGGCGGCCAGGTCGGCGGGGCCGAAGCTCATCCCCTGGATGCGCGGGGAGGCGCAGGCGATCTCCTCCAGGTTGGCGACGCCCTGGGCCGTCTCGAGGATCGCGTGGATCAGGATCGGACGATCGAGGCCGGCCTTCGCCTCCAGCTGCGCCAGCAGGCGGTCGACGTAGTGGATGTCCCACGGCCCCTCGACCTTGGGGATCATCACGACCTCGAGCTTCTCGCCGATCTCGCTGACCAGTTC
>Ga0182030_10011986_pt1 | contig 17431 bp, 13 predicted proteins | sample 812S3MmetaG_FD_121299 | JGI IMG/M metagenome (GOLD analysis project Ga0182030, IMG submission 121299) | Permafrost microbial communities from Stordalen Mire, Sweden - 812S3M metaG (Illumina Assembly) | ecosystem: Environmental > Terrestrial > Soil > Wetlands > Permafrost | place: Sweden...
AGCGACAACGCCATCTGACGCAGCTGGTAGTCGAACAGATTGGCCGTTTCGCCCAGCACCCGACGATAGGTGATGGACCCGGTGATCAACGACATCACCGCCACGAGCAGCAGCAGCCCCACCAGCAGCCGGCCGCGGATGGAGTGCATCACCGCGGCACGAAGTACCCGGCGCCGCGCCGGGTGCGGATGGCATCGCTGCCGAGTTTGCGGCGCAGGGAATGCACGTAGACTTCGACGGCATTGCTCTCGATCGACTCACCGAAACCGTAGAGGCGGTCCTCGAGCTGAGCGCGTGAGAGGACTACACCCGGACGCAGCAGCAGCGCCTCCAGCACCGCGAATTCCTTGGCCGACAGCGGCACCGCAACGCCTGCCTTGTGGACTTCGCGCGTCGCGCAATTCACGCGGATGTCGCCGTGTTCAATGACCGGATCACCGCGGCCGGCGCTGCGGCGCTGGGCAGCGCGCATGCGTGCGGCCAGTTCATCCAGATCGAAGGGTTTGACGAGATAGTCGTCGGCGCCGGTGTCGAGCCCCGCTACCCGACTGCGCACGTCGTCGCGCGCCGTGATGATGATCACCGGGGTCGCATCGCCCCGTTCGCGCAACTGCTTGAGTACCGTGAGGCCATCCTTGCGCGGCAGACCCAGATCAAGCAGTACGATATCGAACCGCGAATTGCTCAGGGCGGTCAGCGCCGCCGCACCGTCCGCCATCCAGTCGGTCACGTGACCGTCCTGCCCGAGTGCCGTACGCACGGCCTCGGCGATCATCCGGTCATCTTCAACCAGCAGTACGCGCATGCGCGCACTGTATCAGGCCGGTATCAGGCCTGGGTATTGACCAGGTTGCCCACGGAGCTCATGCCCGAAAGATCATTCGAGAAGTTCGTGAGGAAACCCGACAGCGACGCGCTGCTGCTGCCGCCCATCGCGCTCACGAGATTCGTAAAGCTCTGCTGCAACGAATCCACGGCGGAACTCGAGCTGGTGGAGGTCGTGCCGGTGCCGGTCCCGGCGGTGCTGCCGGAAGCAGCCGCTGCGCTGCTGCCGCTCACTTCGGAAATCAGGCTTTGCAGCGCCGAACTCAGCGGGCCGCCGCCGAAGCCACCCGGAGGGGGCGGCGGGGGCAGTCCCAGCGAAGGGCTGGTGGTCGCATCGGTGCCGCTGGTCGAACTGGCAGCGGTGGCGTCAGCCGTAGTCGCGGCGGTGCCGCTGCTGCTACCGGCCGCCGTGCCTGACGCCTGTGTCTGCAGCGCTTCAACCAGGTTCTGGATGAAGGCCAGCATCGCTTCCTGCGGCGTCGTCGTGGCCGAATTCGTCGTGGTGGACGAGGTGCTGGATGACGAATCAGTCGCGGCGGCTGAGGACGCCGTCGTGGTGCCGCCGGTCGCCGCGGTGGCAGCGGAGCTGGCCGTCGTGACGGCGCCCGAATTCGTCAGCGCCTGCATGAGCGCGGCGAGCAGGCCGCCGGCCGGGGGTGCCGCGGAAGCGCTCTGCGCCGCACCGGTCGTGCCGGTGGCCGAGGTCTGGGTCGAATTGCCGATTATGCCGATCGGGTACTGCTGCTGCGTTTGCCAGCTGCTGCTGATGCCGCCAATGCTCATGTTCAAATCTCCGGACGTGCGAATGTGGTTGCAAAGTAGTCCGATCAGAAATTCTGAATTGAGCATTGCTTGGCACTTTTTGCAGCCTTTTTCCGCGCTCGCGAGCTCAAGTGTCAGCAATCATTGCCGTGTGGCGCGGCTGCGATAAATGCGGCAATCGCTGGCCGCATGACGGCAAAGCATTGCCGCTTCAGTTACATTTGCGGCCATGATGTTGAAGAAAATTTCCGCCGTGTTGATGGCGCTGACTGCCGCAGCGACCGCCGCCCAGACTCACCCCGAATGGCCGGCCCTGGCGCAGCTGGCGCGCTCCGGGGCGCAGGTCAGCGCCGCCGCGATTGATCTGGACCGCAACCTGGTGCTCGATCAGCTGCACGGCGACACCCGATTGACGCCCGCGTCGCTGACGAAACTGGTGACGGCTGCCGTGGCACTGGGACTGTGGGCGCCGGACAAGGTGTTCCACACGCGGCTGATGACCAGCGGTGCGATCATCGATGGCGAACTGCGCGGTGATCTGATTCTGCTGGGCGGCGGCGACCCCTCGCTCGATGATCAGTCATTCTGGAATCTCGCTGCGCAGCTGCGCGGCGCCGGTGTGACGCGTGTCAGCGGGCGGTTGGTGGTGATTCCGGCGCCGTTCGGGCCCTTGGGCTGTGAGACGCAGGACCGCTGCGATGCCATGCACCGCAGCGATCGTTCGTACAACGCGCCGCTCGGGGCACTCGGGGTGGATTACGGCAACTGGTGTGTGATGGTTCGCCCGACTGCGCCGGGCGAGGCCGCCGCGGTGCAGGGCTGCGCCGTGACCAGACTGCCCATTGCAATCGAAGGCAGCATCCACACCGTGATCGGCACCGCACGCCAGACTTTCTGGATGGAGCGGGTCACCGACGGCGCGGGTGATCGCCTGCGCGTGGGCGGCGACATCCCTGTGGGCCCGGCGCAGCAGGACTATCGGGCCATGTCGGATCCCGTGCGCGGTTCGGGACTGCTGCTCAAAGAGATGCTGCGCGAGATCGGACTGCGCGTCGATGGGGAGGTGGTCCTGGAAACCACTGTCCCGGCGCCCACGTTCCGCGTGCTGGCCGACACGCAGGGGCTTGCATTGAACGAGCAGCTCGGCCGGATGCTGCGTTACTCCAACAATTACATTGCCGATGTGTTGACACTGGATGCAGCGGCGGACATGGGCAGTTCGCCAACGCAGCTGTCCGGCGCAGCGCAGGTGCTGTCGAACTTCGTCACCGAGCTGCGACCGAGCGGCGGCCAGCCGCCGCTGCTGCACAGCGGCAGCGGCCTGTCGCCGGAGAATGTGCTCTCGGCGAATGACCTGATCAGCGTCCTGGCGCATGTGTATCGCGACACGCGCCGCTTTCCGGCCTACTACGGCGGACTGGTCGTGCCGCGCGATGCGCCGTTCGGATTTCTGCGCGAGGGCAGTGAGGCGTGGCTGGACCGGGTCGCTTTGAAGACCGGCAGCATGGACGTGCCGCGCTCGGTGCTGGGAATCGCCGGTTACCTGCGCAAACGCGATGGCGGCTGGATCGCCTTCGCCGCCATCGTCAACGGCGGCGAGGCGCGGCCGCATGTGCCGCTGCGCGAGGCCCTGCAGGCGGCGCGCAGCGATGTCGACGAGCTGCTGAAGAAATACTGACGCTCAGGTGTGCGCGTCAATCAAGGCGTGCAACTGGCTTCTGCTGAGGCTGCCCACGTGCGTCGCGACGGGCTGGCCGTCCTTGAACAGCATGAGCGTGGGAATCCCGCGGATTCCTCGACGATGGGCCCGATCATGCGGCACGGTCCACACCACTCGGCCCAGTAGGACGCGTGCGCGTCGACGTACCGACCCTCATCGCCCGCTCGGTCATCGTCCCGGCGTTGCCGCAGTTCTTTGCGCAATACCCGGACATCGAGCTGGCGCCCGCCTGCAACGAGCGTCACTTCGATCTGGTGGCCGGGCGGGTGGGATTTCTCTACTTCGCCACCTGCGCGGCGGCGAGAAGGTGGAGTGGGTCTTCGCCAAGGATGCCGAGCGCGTGCAGGCGGTCTTCCCGGGTCACCTGGCGCTCGCCGACTGGTTCCCCGAGCCTGCGCCCCTGCACGTGGTCTATCCGCAAAGCCGGCAGCTCTCACGCCGGGTCCGCGAGCACGACGGTGTCCAACTGCGATCGACGCTGCCACCCGCGTAGCGTTGGTATCGGCTTTGAACTCAAATCCGAATTTCTGCGCAATACCGGCGCGCCCTCGCGAACGATTCGTTGCACAGGAAAAACGCCGCCGAGCTCGAGCGCAGCGGCGCAATTGTGGCCATGAATCGTTCAATTGTCGAAAGAGTCGGGAACGGGCAGAGCGGCTGATTGATTGTCAGGCCGCCACGCTCATGGCTCCGCGGGCCGTCGCCCGGTTCACGGCCGAGATCACTGCGAGCAGCGATGCGGTGATGATGTTGTTGTGGATGCCGACGCCGAACAGCGTTACGCGCGAGTGCGTCGTGATCTCCACGTAGGCCACCGCCTGAGCGCCGCTACCGGCAGAGCGGGAATGCTCCGAATACGACAGCACATCCATCGGCAGGCCCAGCGCCTCGACCAGAGCGTCGATGGGGCCGGAGCCCGACCCGGTCAGCGTCAGCGGCGTGCCGTTGCGGTCCACGTGCAGCGTGATGCGCTCGCGGTCGGCGCCGTCCGCCGTCGCCGCCAGCTGGTGTGAGCGGTAAACGAAGGGGGCCGTCGTGCGCAGGTATTCGGCGCTGAAGAGCTCCGCGATCTCATCGCTGGTGAGCTCCTTGCCCGACGCATCCGCCGCGGCCTGGACGACCTGGCTGAACTCGATCTGCAGCCGTCGCGGCAGCACGTACTGGTGGTCGCGTTCCAGCAGGTAGGCGACGCCGCCCTTGCCGGACTGGCTGTTGACCCGAATGATGGAATCGTAGGTGCGCCCGAGATCCTGCGGATCGATCGGCAGGTAGGGCACGTCCCAATGGGCGCCGGGCTGCAGTGCCGCGAAGCCTTTCTTGATGGCGTCCTGGTGCGAACCGGAAAATGCCGTGAACACCAGGTCGCCCACGTAGGGGTGGCGCGGGTGGATGGGCAGCTGGTTGCAGGCCTCGGCGCAGCGCGCGACCTCGTTGATGTTCGAAAAATCCAGACCCGGGTTCACCCCCTGGGTATAGAGATTCAGCGCCAGCGTCACGATATCGACGTTGCCGGTGCGTTCGCCGTTACCGAACAGCGTCCCCTCGACGCGCTCGGCGCCGGCCATCACGGCGAGCTCCGCGGCCGCGACACCCGTGCCGCGGTCATTGTGCGGGTGGACGCTGATCATCACGCTGTCGCGGTGCGCGACGTGGCGACCGAACCACTCGATCTGGTCGGCATAGACATTCGGCGTGGCCATTTCCACGGTGGCCGGCAGGTTCAGGATGGCCTTGCGCTGCGGCGTGGGTTCCCACACCTGCGTGACGGCATCGCAGACCTCCACGGCATAGTCCAGCTCGGTGCCCGTGAAGCTCTCGGGGCTGTACTGGAAGATCCAGTCGGTGCCGCGGCGACGCTCGGCCTCGCGGCGCACGCACTCGGCGCCGCGCACGGCGATGTCCCTGATGCCGGCGCGATCGAGCTTGAAGACCACGCGCCGCTGGGTGGTGGAGGTGGAGTTGTAGACGTGCACGATCACGCGCCGCGCGCCATCCAGCGCCTGGTACGTGCGCGTGATGATCTCGGGGCGCGCCTGCGTCAGCACCTGGATGGTGACGTCCTCGGGAATCAGGTCGCGCTCGATGAGTTCGCGGACGAAATCAAAATCGGTCTGCGAGGCGGCGGGAAAACCGACCTCGATTTCCTTGAAGCCCAGCCTCACCAGCTGCTCGAACATGCGGTGCTTGCGCGCGGCGTTCATGGGTTCGATGAGGGCCTGGTTGCCGTCGCGCAGATCGACGCTGCACCAGGTGGGTGCCTGCGTAATGATGCGGTTCGGCCAGGTCCGGTCGGTCAGGCCGATCGGGGCAAAGGGGACGTATTTTTCGGACGGATTCTTGAACATGGAATCACCAGCGCATGAGAGTGCGGCAAACAACGCTACCGGTCCGGGGGCTTAAGTCCGGTCGGCTGCATGGGTTCCCGTCTTGATGGCGCCGACGGGTAGCGCGATTGGATATGGCGCCTAGCGGCGCAGAAGCAGAAGCGCAAGCAGCCCGGACGCCGGGGCGTCGGGGATCAGGCCAGGTATCAGACCATGGATGGTGCGACTGCTGTTCATGCCGCGTAACCCTAGCACCGGATTCGCTGCAAAAACAAGAGTCTTGACCGGTTTTGGCGTCCGAAGTGCTATCTTTGCGGCCCCGCTGAATCGGAGTTTCCGTCCATGTCCCTACTGAAGCGAATCGGTTGCCTCCTGATCCTGGCCTTAGGCCTGCCCGGCGCGGCCATGGCCGCGTTCAACAAGGATGCCTCCACCGTCCTGATCACGGGGGCGAATCACGGCCTGGGACTGGAGCTTGCCCGCCAGTATGCGGCCCTGGGCTGGAACGTCATCGCGACCACCCGGCATCCGGCCGGCGATGCCTCCTCGAAGGAACTCGAGGCCATCCGCGCGAGCCACCCGAACCTGGCCATCGAGCAGTTGGACGTGACCGATACGCCCATGATCAAGGCGCTCGCGGCGAAGTACAAGGATCAGCCCATCGACGTGCTGCTCAACAATGCCGCCGCGGTGGAACCGACCTTCGCCGCCGACATGGCCGAGGTCATGAAGCCTTATGACAAGATCGATTTTGACGCCGCCCGGCATGACTTCGACGTGAACACGCTCGGGCCCATGCGCGTGGCGCAGGCCTTTGCGCCGAACGTGATCGCCTCCAAGGGCAAGCGCATGGCAACCATCACGTCGATGGCCGGATCCTTCGGCGCGCCGATGGCCGGCGCGATGGGGATGAACTATGGGGCCAGCAAGGCGGCGCTGAACAAGTACATGACGCTGCTGACGGTGGCCCTGAAGCCCTCGGGTGTACTCGTCGGTCTGTTCCAGCCGGTGTTCGTGGCGACCAAGGACGATACGCAGGCGATGAAGGGTGCCGCGCCCATCGGGCCGGAAGTCGCCAAGCTCATCAAACAGATTGATGCCCTGTCGCCCGCGACGGACGGCAAGATCATCAATTTCTCAACGGGCAGGATCGACCCGTACTGAGCCGTGTATCAGCGCCGCCCGGGCCGAACCGGCGGCGCACCCACGCCTGAACCCGGGGTCTGCATCTGCAACAGCATCTGCTCGGCGCCGTACACCGCATCCAGGTAGGCTGCGCGGATCAGGTGGGGCGCGATATCGCGGTAGCGCGCCTGGATCCAGGTGGCCGACTCGTAGGCCTTGGCGCAGGCCAGCGCCGCGCCGGCATCGCCGTCACCGGCCACCAGCGCATTTTCCACGGCGGGCGCCAGCGGCAGCTCATCGACGATCTTGGCCATGGGCATGCCCATCAGCACATCGAGCATCGAGAACAGGCCGGTGATGAAATAGGGTGCCGTCGCGGATTGGCCCGCGAGCCGCGCCAGCTGTTCGCACATCTGCGCGCGCGCCATGGCCGTCACGAGCAGGCTCGGCGGACGGTTTTCCAGCTGTTGCAGGGCCGCGAGCAGGCATAGCTGGCGCAGGTTGTCCATGCCGAGCAGCACCAGCGCCTGACGGATCGAATCGACTTTCTGCGGCAGGCTGTAGAAGCTCGAGTTGATACAGCGCAGGACGCGGTAGGACATCGCCAGGTCCTGCGAGATCAGCTGCTCCACCTCGCGCATGGTGCAGGCAGGATTCTGCAAGCTGGCGACCAGCCGCAGGGTCGCGAAACTGTTGCGCGGTGCGCGCTGCGAATGAAAGCGCTGCGGGCGCTGCAGGAAGTCGCCCTGGAAGCCATCGAAACCGAGCTGGCTCGCCTGTTCAAACTGTTCAATGGTCGCGACGTTCTTGGCGATCAGCTTCAGACCACGGCGGATGAATTCAGGCGCCAGCCGGGCCAGCTGCTCGGCGTCGAAGTCGGGCAGCGACAACTTCACGACGTCGACCAGGTCCAGCAGCGCAGGCGCAGTGAGGCCCGGGGAGAACGCATCGAGGGCGATGTGGTGGCCGCGCTCGCGCAGCGTGCGGATGCCGCGCAGCGCCGCCTCATCGGCCCGCAGGTCGCCGGGAACCTCGATGATGACGCGATCCGGATGCAGCGACAGCGGCTCATCGGCGGCGAGCAGTTCGCGCGGGTACCGGATGTACACCGGCAGTGCGCCGGCCAGCCGGTCGAGGCCGATATCCAGGGCCGCATCGGCCAGCATCCGCAGCGCCCCTTCGCGGGGACTGCCGGCCAGGCCCGACTCGGCGTCGGCGTACTGCAGTTCATAGGCCACGACCGTCATGGCCTTGCCGTAGATGGGTTGCCGCGCCACCAGGGCGACGGATCCGCCCTCCGGGGTCGCAGCGGCAACGGCGTTGATGTTCTGGGTCAGTTTTGTGGTCGGCATGTTTGCAGACTAGCCACATACCGGGGTGCGCACCGCGCACCGCCGCACAGCTTTGCGGGGCCGGGACCCGCCTCAGCGCCGTCTGATTAATAACAACCTCTATGATAACTAGTGCAGATAATAACATTTGATATGGTATCGTCTCCCGCATCCCAGTTCCCACCCTGATCGGTTATGGACCAACACCAGATCTTCGGCTTCCTGCTGCACGACGTGACGCGGCTGTACAAGCGACGCTTCGAACAGCGCTCGGCGCAGTTATCCCTGACGCTTCCCCAGTGCAAGACGCTGTCGCTGCTCGCCCGCAATGAGGGCATCAGCCAGCGCCAACTCGCGGATCTCGCGGACATCGACGCCATGAGCATCGTGCGGATCCTCGATCGGATGGAGGCGGACGGCTGGGTCGAACGCCGCGCCGATCCACAGGACCGCCGCGCGCGGCGCCTGGCCGTCACCGCCAAGGCGGGCCCGATCCTGGATCAGATCCTGGAGATGGGCACCGCGACCCGCACTGAGGTGCTGGAGGGACTGAATGTTCAACAGCGCGACCTGCTGGTGTCGCTGCTGGAGAGGTGCCACACCAACCTCCAGGGCCTGAGCGGGCGCGGGTGGAGTCGGCCCGGCTGTCCATTCAAGCGTTGAAGAGCACCTATCGGCAGCGGCAGGCCAATGAGCGTGGCGCCCAGGATGAACTCGCCTACGCGCAGCGGGAGTACGACCGCCAGAACCGGCTGGTGAAGAGCGGCATCGCGTCCCAGGCGCAGGTCGACCGGGCGTTACAGGCGCTGAACGCCGCGCAGCAGCAACTCGCATCGACCCGTCAGCAGGGCACCTCGACCCGTGCCGATCTCGACAACAATCCGGACATCGAGCCGGATCAGCATCCGGCCGTACAGCTGGCGCTGGCCGAGTTGTCGCGGGCCGAGCTCAATCTTTCGTACATGACCATCACGGCACCCATCGATGGGGTCGTGACCCGGGTCGAATCCCTGCAGCCAGGCGACTACATCACCGCAGCGACCCCGGCCTTCGCGTTGGTCTCGGACCAGGACCTGTGGGTGGAAGCGAACTTCAAGGAAGACCAGCTCACGCACATGCGCGTGGGTCAGACCGCGCGCATAAAAATCGATGCCTATCCGGATCAGCACCTGACGGCGCGGGTCGCGAGCCTCAGCCCCGGTACCGGCGCGCAGTTCTCGGTGCTGCCACCGGAGAATGCGACCGGCAACTGGGTCAAGGTCGTGCAGCGCCTGCCGGTGCGGCTGGAATTCAAGGACGCGCCGACTGACTTGCGCGCGGGATTGAGCGTCGTCGTGGACGTGGACACCGGGATGCAACGGCACCTGTTCTCCGCCGCGACGGCCGCACAGCCGTAAGAGCCGGCAGCGCATGTGATTGCCGACGGACAGAACCTGAACGCGGGCCGGCGGGCGATGATCACCATCGCCGTGATGCTCGCGTCGATCCTGACGGCGCTGGATACGACGATCGCCAACGTCGCGTTGCCGCACATCCGCGGCAGTCTCTCCGCGACGCTCGAGCAGATGGGTTGGGTCCTCACCTCCTACCGGCCTCAAATGCGGTCTTCACCAGGGCGAAGTACCAGGACGGCGCCCAGCTGCTGCTTGCCATGGGTGGCTGGAAACCTTAGGCCGGCAAACTCCAGCGCCGCCACTTGCGAAGTCAAGTGCCGACGAAGCGCCGTTCGGACTACACTCGCGTGCCTCAACACGTAGGGAATCCCAATGTCTGCCATCGCGCCGGTGACTCCTGAACTGCCTTCCCAAACCGGCGACGCGGCGGTCGAACAGCCAAAGTTCTCGCGCGGCTATCGGGCCTGGCTGCTCACCATGCTGGTGCTGGTCAGCGCCCTGAATCTGGCCGATCGGCAGGGCCTCGCAGCGTCGGCCCAGGCGCTGAAGACCGATTTGAAATTCACCGACGCCCAGCTCGGTCTCATCCAGGGACTGGGCTTTGCGATTTTCTACACCCTGATGGGATTGCCGCTGGCGCGGCTGGCCGAGCATCGCAGCCGTACGCGCATCATCGCGGCCTGCGTCGGATTGTTCGGCGTCATGGTCACGCTGTGCAGCACGGCACAGGGCTTCGGGCGCCTGCTGCTGTTCCGGGTGGGCGTCGGCATCGGCGACGGTGGCTTCGGGGCGCCGGTGGCTTCTTTGGTGGGGGATCACTATCCGATGGGACGCCGCGCCTCGGCCATGGCCATCATCTGGCTGGGTGCGCCGCTGGGCGTGGTGATCGGCTCAGTGCTTGGCGGCTGGCTCGCCGAGCATTACGGCTGGCGCATGACCTTCATGGTCATCGGGGCTACCGGGGTGGCGGTTTCGCTGTTGGTGCTGCTCACACTACGCGAGCCGGCGCGCGGCGCGTTCGACCCGGCGCAGGCCACCCGCGGTGCGCCGCCGCCGGTGCTCAAGGTATTCAAATTTCTATTTGCCAAGCCCGCCATGCGGCAGACGCTGATCGCCGCGGCGCTTGCGGGCATGGCGATGAATGGCATCGGTCAGTTCCTCAACCCCTTTCTGGCACGCAACTACCACCTCGGCCCGGCCGAAGTGGGCCGTCTGCTGGGGCTCATCGCCGGGGTCTCCATGGCATCGGGGCTACTTATCGGAGGATTCGGGGTCGACTGGGCGGGACGTTTCGACCGGCGCTGGTATGTGTGGGGCCCGGCGCTGGGCCTGCTGCTGGCGACACCGCTTTTCATCCTGGGGTTCACGCAGGCGAGTCTGAGTGCGGCGGTGATTGTCCTGATCTTCGCGCATGTGTCGATGTTTGTTTTCTATTCGCCGACCCTGGCCATGGCTCAGAACATGGTGAGTGCGAACATGCGCGCCTCTTCGGCCTTCGTGGTGTCAGGCCTGGTGATGGGTCTGGTCGGCATCGGACTGGGGCCGACCCTGGTGGGATTCCTCAGTGACCGCCTGGCCTCGCACGCATTCGCCTCCTATCTCGGAAGCTGCCCCGGCGGCCGGGCACCGCCGGGATCGCTGTCGACGCTGGCGGACGCCTGCCGCGATGCCTCGGCCACGGGCATCCGCCATGCGCTGATAATCATGGCCCTGCTGTGTACTTGGTCCGCCGTCCATTACGTGCTCGCCGCCCGCACGCTGCGGCGCGACCTCGACACGCACTACGTGGGCAACGCCTGAATGAGCGATTTCATCAGGGCGATGCCGAAGGCCGAACTGCACGTGCATCTGGAGGGCACTCTCGAGCCCGAGCTGAGTTTCGAGCTGGCGCGGCGCAATGGCATCGACATACCCTACAAGAGCCGCGATGAGCTGCTGGCGGCGTACGATTTTCACGATCTGCCGTCCTTCCTGGCCATCTACTACCAGGGCATGAGTGTCCTGCAGCATGAACAGGATTTCTTCGATCTGACCTGGCAGTACCTGCTGAAGGCACGCGAACAGAACATCGTGTATGCCGAACTCTTCTTCGATCCGCAGGCGCATACCTCGCGGGGAGTCGCCTTCGAGACGGTCATCCGCGGCATTCATCGCGCGCAGGCGCAGGCGAGCGCCGCACTCGGAGTGGAAACCCAGCTGATCCTGTGCTTCCTGCGCGACCTGTCCGCGGAGTCGGCGATGCAGACCCTGGAGCAGGCGCTGCCGTATCGCGACTGGCTGGTCGGCGTCGGTCTGGACTCGGACGAGAAGCACAATCCGCCGTCCAAGTTCGCGCAAGTTTTCGCGGCGGCGCGCGCTCAGGGGCTGAAGCTCACCATGCACTGTGATGTGAACCAGGAGAACACCCTCAAGCACATCGGGCAGGTGCTCAACGACATCCGCGTCGATCGCATCGACCACGGCGTGAACTCCCTGGAGGACCTGTCGCTGTGCGAGCAGATCCGCGAGCGGCGCATTGGACTTACGGTGTGCCCGGTTTCGAATCGCTTCGTCGTCCAGAGTCTCACGGCGCAGGAAATCCGCCGCATGCTGGAACTGGGCATGCTGGCGACCGTGAATTCCGATGATCCGGCGTACTTTCGCGCCTATCTCAATGAGAACCTGGTCGCCCTGTACGAGGCGGGCGGGCTGACGGTCGCGGAGATCGTGCAGCTGGTCCGCAATTCGTTCGAAGTGTCGTGGATCGATGCGACGCGTCGCGACGCGTACCTGGCGCAGCTGGATCGGTATGTGGCGCCGGCCGCGTAGTTAAGGGGGTGGGTGGCCCGGATCACCGGGCGTGCGCTCCAGGTGTGCCTTGGGCAGGCCGCGCCGTTGTCGCTCACGCCGCAAGGCGAACGCCCGCGTGAACAGCACCAGGGACGCCCACGCCAGAAAGACCGCCACCGGTACGGCCGCGAGCCAGGGCCACGCTACCGCGCAGATGGCCAGCAGCAGCGCGATGACGGCGACAATCGCCACGATTCTGGCCTCGGTCGTGACGAGCACCCGCTGCTCGGTCAGCGCCGCGCCGACGGTGCGGCCGAGTCGCAGCGCACCGGCCGCGGCGCGCGAGCCGCGACCACTACGCTTACTGCGCTCGGTCCGCTCGCCGCGATCGCGGTGCACTTCCCGCACCAGCACCTGGTCTTCCTTGCGGCGCCGCAGGCCCTGGTTCAGCAGGGCGGCGGCCCCCGTGCCGCGGCGGCGCCGTTCGCGACGCAGGACGATCTCGGTAGACCCTGCGATGTCGGATTCGAACATCTGCTCCATCTGCCCCGCAAAGCCCTCATCCTCGACGAGCGCATCCAGCTCGTAGTTGCCCACCCAGCTGGCGATGTTCAGGTTGCTGGAGCCGACCCGCGCCCAGCGACCGTCGGCGACCGCGGTCTTGGCGTGCAGCATCGAGCCCTTCCATTCGAACACGCGGACACCCGCTTCGAGCAAAGGTCGGTAACCCGCCTCGGACAGCGGCCGCAGTGCCCAGATGTCGGAGGACCCCGGCACCAGCAGCCGCACATCGACGCCGTCCCTGGCTGCGGCACGCAGCGCCTGGATGTAAGGCGGAATGCCCGCGAAATACGCATCCGTGAGCCACAGGCTGCGGCTGGCGGCGGCCGCGATGAGTTGGTCCAGCTGCAGCACGGCCAGTGTGCCGGGCGTTGTCGCCACCACGCGCAGCGCCACGTTACCGGCCGCCGCCGGTGGCTGGAGCATCGGTTCAAACGTCTGCGGCACTCCGGCATCGATGGCGCCGGTCGCACCCATCACCGGCTGGCTGGCCATCCACACTTCGGCAAAGGCGCTTTCAATTTCGGCAAGCGATGGACCCTGGATGGCAACACCGGTGTCGCGCCAGGGCGCGATGCCGCGCACCGGATCGCCCCGCCAGGCTTTGCCCACGCACAGGCCGGTGATGAAACCGATCTGGCCGTCCACCGCCAGAAGCTTGCGGTGATCACGCTGCAACCAGCCGATGGGATGGGCCGTACGCGGGGAGTTGAAGCATCGCACCATGACGCCGGCAGCAATGAGCGGGCGCCAGAAGCGTTTCGACGCCTTGCCCAGGCAACCGAGCCAGTCATAGACGAGACGGACCTGGATGCCGGCCTGCGCCCGCTCGATCAGCGCGGCGGAAAATTCGGCGCCGACCTCGTCTTCGTAGTAGATGAAATTTTCAAAGCAGATGTGGCGCTGCGCACCGCTGATGGCGCCGAGCCAGGCCGGGTAGTTGTCGGCTGCATCGCGCAGCAGCCGCACACTGTTGCCCGTCACCAGCGAAGCGCCAGCCGCACGGGTGAAAGCCTGGTCAAGCAGGTCCGGTCCGTGGGGGCGATCCATCCCTCAACTCATGCGGGCGCCGTACTGCCGGCGGCGTCCAACACGGCTTTACGCGCCGCAGCGACCTTCACGGGGGCGGTCTCCACCAGGAACAGCGTCAGTACCGTGGCGACCGCGGCAAGCCCCGAGGCAATCCACATGGTGACGGCTAGGTTGTCGTAATGGTCCGCCGCGCGACCGGCGAGCCAGGGAACCAGGCCGCCGCCGATCAGCTCACCCAGTCCCATCACCAGCCCCAGCGTCGTGGCGACGTAGCGCGAGGGAATCGTTTCCGACGGAATGGTGGCCATGAAGAGCGGGAACGTCCCGCTGGCGGACCAGCCCAGGAACACCAGCAGCGCCAGCATCCACGAGGAGCCCTGGTAGTACAGGGCCGCAATCGGATAGAAAATGCCAATGAAGGTAAACACGATCATGATGGGCTTCCGGCCGAGCTTGTCCGATAGCCCCGGGACGATGAAGGCGAACACGGCCGCGGAGATACCCAGCGCGCCGACCAGCCATGAACTCTCGCCGTGCGACAGGTGCCGCAGGGTGGCGTAGATGGTGGGCAGGAAGGTCCAGCCCAGGATCATCCACGGCACCATGACGACGCTCAGCAGGATGCAGATCCACATATTGCGATACTGCAACGCCCGGGCCACGGTCGCGGCAGCAGTGGTGGGCGGCGCGGCGGCTGCGGGTGCCCCCGGTTCCGCGGCCGCAACGGCCACCGTGGCATCGCGGGCCGGCTCGCGGACGAACATCCAGATCAGCGCGGCGCAGATCAGGCCGGGAACGGCCGCCACGAAGAAGGCGCCGCGCCAGCTGAAGTACTCGGCCAGCGCCGTCAGGATCACCGGCCCGAAGAATGAACCGATGAGATTGCTGCCGAGATTCTGCATCACGCCCATGTTGAAGCCGCGGCGGCTTGCCGAGGATTCCAGCACCACCAGCGACTGCGCAATGGGCAGGATGGGGCCTTCGGCCAGACCCATCAGCATGCGTGAGGCAAGCAGTACCCCGAAGGAGGGCGCGAGACCCGAGATCACCGAGCACACCGAGAAGATCACCACCGTGATCAGCAGCACGGACTTGCGGCGGCCGAGGGCATCCGAGAGGGTGCCGATCAGGAAGCCGGAAATGGCCCAGCAGATCGACAGCCCGGAAGACAGCGCCCCGATCTGGCCGTTGGTGAGGTGCAGTGAGGCCGCAATGAACGGCGCCAGGTTGCCCATCGCGTTGCGGTCGAAGAACACGAAGCCGAACATCAGCGTGAGCACGCCGATCATCCGGATTTCATAGGCAGCCTTCGGTGTCATGAATACCCCCCCTCGGGCTTGTTTTTTATTTGCTCAGCAGATCGCCGGGTACCCACCAGCCGTGGATGCCCTGATTGAGCCGGAACGGCAGTTTCACGGTGGCGACCGCACCGTCTTCCATGTGCTGGGTATCGACCACGACCAGGTTCGAGCGGCCTTCGAGCAGCACATTGGCGATGCCCAGCAGGTAACCGTCGCCCTCGGGCGCGGTGGCCGAGCGCGGCACGAAGACGCACTCCTGCAGGCTGCTGGCGTTGCCCACGAAGAAAGTGGCGGTCTTGCCCGTCTGCAGGTCGAATTTCGTATAGCAGTTCACCGGGCGGGTGGGCGCATTCGCCAGCCGCTCATCCACCGGCTTTGAAAAATCGAAAGTGGGCATGAAGCCGTAGCGATACGGGATGGTGTGGAAGCGGTCGTCCTGCCGCGGCAGGATGCCGATCTCGCGCGGGAACAGGATCTCCATGTCGTAGGTATCGATGTTCTTCTGCGACAGGTCTACGGACAATCGCGTCACCCGTCCCTCGGCCGCATGGCGATCCCAAGGCGAACCATCGGTGTTCGGGAGGAACGGAAACTGGTTCGAAAGGCCCATGTCCATGTCGATGAAGATGCGCTCGCCATCGGAGAAGGCGCCCATGACGTGAGTCGCGCAGCGTTCCGGGCCCTTGAACCAGCGCAGGTCCTTGCCGTCGCCCCCGCGGCGCATGACGCCGAGCCAGGTCGGCAGGTTCGGGTTCCATGAGAAATGTACCCCGCCGCGCTTCATCTGTTCGACATCGGTGGCCATGGGAATGACCAGGAACGCGATATGTTTCTGCGTGACGGCAAAGTCGTGGATCATGCCCACGTACGGCACCTTGATCCAGGTTTCCCAGGTGACCCGGCCGTTGCGATCGATGCCGTATACGGCCACATCATCCGTGGCCTCACCGCGCGCCTCGTAGCCGTACGCGATCATCTCGCCGGACTCGGGATCGAATTTGGGATGCGCGGTGAAGGTCAGACTGGTCAGCTTGCCGCCGAATGTGTGGTAGTCATCCAGCGTCTCCAGGGACACCGGATCCATGATCACCGGCGGACTGTCCTCCTTCAGCGCGAGGAGCTTCCCGGCATGGAACACCACGTGGGTGTTGGCGGTGCCGCGGCTCAGGCCCTTGACGGCGGGATCGTCGGTGTAGGGATTGCGGTACATGCCGAACAGCGCCTTGCGCGCGGCTTCCTGCGCCTTGAAGCGCTGGGTGCGCACGTAGCGGGTCTTGAGATCCACGTGACCGTCGGCGATGCGGAACATCGATACATTGCCTTCGCCGTCGAAGGGAATGTTGTTCGCGAACTTCGGCGGGTACTGGAAATCCGGTCCCACCCGATAGAACGCGCCGTTGATTTCCGAGGGGATCTCACCGTCGACTTCGCAGTCGCGCAGATCGACCTCGCCGCGAAACGGGCCGCCGAAGCCGCCGAACATGGGATTCCTGCCGAATGTCACTGCCATGATGCTAAGGGTCCCTCCTTACTAAGCGTGGCCCACGTCCACGAGTAGCTTCGTGCCTTCCTGCCGATGCAGTCGCTCGAATCCCTGGTCAATGATGCCATTGAACGGAATCGTTTCGACCCAGCCGTCCTGCGGGTAGGCGCCGGCCGCCATCTCCGCGATGACGGACGGAAAGGCATTGCATGAGAGCGCCACGCCGGTGACCCGGGTCTCGGACATCAGGATGTCCATGGCGCCGATGCTCAGGGGGCGGGTATGGATGGCGACGACGACGACGTTGCCGTCAACGCGGGTGCCGCGGAACGCGGCGTCAAATGCGACCGGCACGCCCGCGGCATCGATCGACGCATGCGCACCGCGGCCGCCGGTCAAATCCTTGATGGCCGAGACCACGTCGCACTCGCGCGGGTCCAGCAGTTGTCTGACACCCAGGCCGCGCAGCACGGCACGGCGCGCCGGCGAGGGGTCCGAGACGATCACGTTCACGCCGCGACGCCGCAGGGTGAAGTACACGCCGATGCCGATGGGGCCGCCGCCGTGGATGACGGCGGTCTGACCGGATTGCAGCTGGCAGCGCTCCGCGGTGCGCCAGGCAATGGCCATGGGTTCCACGAGTGCGCCCTGCCTGCCGGTCATACCGGGGGGAAGTTTGTGCGCCATCGAGCGCTTGACCACCGAGTACTGGGCGAGGCCGCCGCTGTCGCGGTTGTAGCCGTGAAAGGCGAGCAGCCCGCAATGGTTGTACTGTCCGCTTTCGCAGTACAGGCAGTGGCCGCA
>Ga0182030_10011987_pt1 | contig 17430 bp, 16 predicted proteins | sample 812S3MmetaG_FD_121299 | JGI IMG/M metagenome (GOLD analysis project Ga0182030, IMG submission 121299) | Permafrost microbial communities from Stordalen Mire, Sweden - 812S3M metaG (Illumina Assembly) | ecosystem: Environmental > Terrestrial > Soil > Wetlands > Permafrost | place: Sweden...
CCCCAAGATCACGAAATAAGGTTGAAAGCTGACCCATCTCTCTTTTACGCATTCACACAGCCCCTCAAAATTCCAACAATCTAACCACCCCATTTCGCCAAAACTTCAACCCTTATAAGACTCCACCAAATTCTCCAACCCATCCACCTCCTCTTTCCAATCATTCCTTGTCTGATACCATCTCCCCATCTCTGACCAATGTAGATCATCGTTTTAACACGCCTCTTATCGCTCTCTATAATCATGCTTTCATTCTTCTGCAACTCTATACTAATATTAACCCCTTTCCTCATAAATCATTTTTCTATAGACTTTTTCCCTGCAATAATTATGTGCGGAGACAGGTCCACACTTATTCCTCAGCCTTCACCTGCAAATCCGTTGCAACACGTAACTTCTCTTGGGCTTTTGCGAGGCGTTCTACTCTTGTTTTGTCTAATTGATGTTAATAAAAGAAATCTTGGAAACGGGGGAGTTGAGGTATCAGGTCATGTAGACTCCACCCCAAGACGGGTTGAAGCCGGTAAGCTTCTGCGGAGGCCATTTTATTTGCTTCAAATGGTAGTTATTTGGATTGTTTTTAATGTTATCGGTTGGGGGATTTGGGAGGGAGAAAAGAGGGTAGAAGGCTGAACCATGATTGTATATTGACGGACACAAGGCTGGGCATCAGCGTTATACAGGAAGCGTCTCAGCGCTACGAGGTGGTAGCTGTAGTCAACGAGTCTGTCGCTGGCTAGTATTCTTTAGAGAAGAAAGGGACTTTCATTATTATCAAAGAATGGATTGCATTTTCGCCTTTAGGTGGGGCTGACGCTGCCCTCAGCACAAGCTGTCAGCCTTCTTGAATCATGCAGAGGTGACAGCGCCAAGTCAAGAGCTATGGCTTGCAATGTTTTGGAGAAAAATGATTTGGAAATATTATCTGGAGGTTGAGCACTTCTCATGGATATCCGAACGATCTAATCTAGAGTTTATAATTACGTACTCCATACAATTATGATATTATGACGAGGAGGTTCTGATCAAAAGTCAGGTGTTGATAGGGGGATACTATATAGCCTTATCGATAGTCTACCTAGGCAAGTAAGGTACAGGAGTACACGCTAAAAAATCCATCCGCACACTAAAAGTACCTGGCCTTTAGGCTTTAAAGCCTGTAAACAGCGCTGTGTCCCGATAGCCAAGCAGCTTAATTTAGCGACCCCAGCGACTACTAACCTATCTACTTTTAGGGCTTACCAGCTTAGGGGACAGGACCCCCGACCAGAACGGTCCGTACCGTGCAATTTGACCAAACTTGCTTGACTTCTAGCAGAGAGCACTCTTTCTCACCCACCAGAGCGTATCTCAAATAGGTATGATATTCAACCATGGAATGTTCTCCATATCTTGCTCTCCTCCACCTCTTCTGGTAGTCGCTGTAGTGATCTGTCGCGAGATTTTATTTGGGATACCTCATGAAAGGACGAATAGGAAGCTCCGTATCAGAAGAATCGGATGACGGTAAAGTTCCAGTTTCCAGTATGGAAATAGGCTCGGCCAACTCAGAGATTACAAGAGGATAGCCATGCAGAAGAGCTCTTCATCCGCCTTCACTCCGTATTCAAAGTTGGGATCATGGCTTTGAATCAGTGGTTGGGATCGAGCGTGGTTGCGAACAGGAAGGTGCTCAGCCTCGTCGGTATCTGCCTTTTCCTACGCAGCTTACATCTCACAACAACATCAGTTTGTTTCAGTATCACTGTTTATCCATATATCCTTTCCATTCCAGAATATCTTCCTTGGGAAGCAACGGCAGGGTCAAAATATAGACCTGCTTCACCTGTGAAAAGATATACATATCACTCGCTGTTGGAGAGTGTCCAAACTGCCAGCACACAAGATGTATGAACTGTGATATTAAGAGTCCTATTCTACCACCGCAGAGGTTGAAGAAGAAGATAACAAGATTGCTAGGTCTTCTGCTCAAGTTACCTACCTAACTTGAGCATGGCTTTCTAAGGCAGGTATCACGTGCGTCCGAAGTTGGAGGCGCAAGTTCTGCGACTACAAGACAATGCCTATAAGTGACTCCTTCGGTTTCCTTTCTAGATTTGGTGAAACCCAGAAACGAGAAATAGTTGTTCAAACGAGCGCGGTCTTCTCTCCCGACCTGGAGCAGCTTCAACCAAGTAGTGACAAGAAACAAGCTCAAATACAACTCCATTCCACCAGGTGAGCATTGCTCTTGAAATAATTGGTCACAATGACTGAGGAATGAAGCATATTGGGACCTATATTGACCGTTCATGGATGCCAATTGCTTCCGGAACAGGAAATCACTCCATTTATACTTTACAGCATGGCTACTCGTAAATTACATGCGAGATCTGACCCGCCTAGCCGAGATATGGGTAGCATGCAAAGAGAGATGGACTAGGGTATACTTGAATTCTTGAAGGACTCTAACTTCGGGTTAAGTCATGAGTAGTCTCGCTAGTGCCTAGAAACCACGGTTGAAGACTGGGTTCAAGGGGGAACAGGGGTAGATGGAGATAGTGGTAGCATCGTTGTGGACCAATATTCTAACATTGTATTTAGAATACTGTGGGGCCACTCTGGAGAAGGTGCTGCAACCGTTACGTTGTTTACACCAATCACAGAAATCATTGCAGAACGAACTTTCGCTCCGCATTGCGACATTTTTCCGATGCAGAAATGCCATGGCCAACCCGAAGTCAACGAACCAGAGCAGGCAAAACAGCGCTAGTTCACAGATAGAAATACTTCCATCTTGTCGATATAGGGCCAAATTAGCCGCATTCAAGACAACATTGAGCAAACCGTAGCCATCTCTCTTGAAAGAAGGGTTGTAAAAAGCAACATCGTGTAATCATACTGTTTTAAGAGTGACCTAGTATACTGAGATAAGACAACGAACCTCGAACGCGATTTCTACCATGTCTTTGCTCTTTCCCGCTCTGCTTTATAACTTATATACGAGTAAAGCGGCAGAAATTTCGACAGTACTTTGTAATCGCATGTACCCCCATTTTTTAAATACATACGCCCCAGAGTGGAGAGCTATAGTGGATCCAGAACCGGCAACTGTTTAGAATGTTCGTCAATTCGCCTCACCAGGTCAAAAATTTAGGAGATCACTCTCAATTTCATAAGGTCAAAAACTCCTCTAAAAAGATTAAGAAAATCCGCAGGAAAAAAGAAGGGAAAAGTTCAGCCCCGGTTCGATTCGGCCTACATCTTTTGGTGACCATTCGACGTTCCAATCCGGTCACAAACCACCATTTGATCCGAAAAAATTCCTATATTTGCCCAACCTGATGCTTGCAATCGATTCGGGTAATATACCTTTCGTAGTCTAATTCGATTTTTGCTGGGGAGACAGTTTCGAGATATTTTGGTGACCAGTCAACCTTAACATCCGGCTGAACAAACACCATTTGACCTGAAGCAAAGTACTTTGCCCGCCCTGGTGTTTGTTGACCCAAAATGGCCTATTAAATTATATACGACTATTGTCGTTTCTCGGTAAAATCGAGCATTTGTGCATGCTCCCGAGCGGATTTCCCACGGAAGAGCCCCACGGTGGGTTAAATTAACGTCGACATCGCCTGGAACCACTTGGCTGATACCGAACCAGACAGAGGACTGTATCAGGTCAGATCAAGAGATCAATATCTTGCCTCAATGGTACCGAATGAAAAGGATGTGCCTACCTTGCGCCTCGTTCCACAACATCAACCTTCATCATCTTTCTGATACCCCATATTAATCCTCCACCATTGATACAACTCCTCATCCCCACTCAAAAAAGCCCCCAGCTCTTTCATCGACGTCAACTCCTTAACCACACCTTTCTCGACATCCAAACCCCTCCTCTCAACCTGCTCCTTCTTCAAAAGATGATAATCTTTATACCTCGATTTCTACATATTATCAATCTTCAGGCCCAGAGTCAGATTAGTTCTACTTACTCTTACCACTTCCATCCACTCCAAGGCCCCTTCGCCTTCGGCTAACATGATTCCAGGTGGTCCACCCGTTTTAAGTAGGACTGAGCAGGAGAGTCTTTTGGCCGCTTTGGTGATTACGAGAATCTTTTTACGGGAGGTCATATGGTGGGTTTTTATTAGGATGCGATAGAGATGGTTCATTGGAGGTGTGGTGATGTTGGAGTGAGGTGTGATAGAAAACTAGTGCTTATGGAGGTTACGCGCGATGTAACAGTATTCCTGAGCCAACAGATAGTGACCCACAACCGGCAATGCACCCTATAAGTCCGCTGGAAATTACAGGGTGTTATAGGGTGCATAGACCACTAAAAATCCTAGATTATCGATTGTAGGTCGCTATTGGTTAACCCGGGAATACTGTTGATGGAGAATTATAATCATGTGACCATCAACCTCTCATTACTTCCTTGCCTTGTGCCTTTCAATTTTCTGATGCAAAGAGGCAGAATTATTACCTAGGTGTATAGGTATATACAACAGCTCGAATTTTATGTCTTTTTTGTTTCATATATCACATGCCTGAGCAGATTCGGAAGACTTCAGGTCCATTTCTCGCCTCCTTTTGATGAAAAGCCATCACCAATCATAGATTGGATCAGCACATCACCCCAAAATACACTCAAGCTATGAACGACCATAAAGCATCCCTTACAAGGGTCGACTTATATCATTCGCCTGTCTCAATGATGAGGAGGCCCTCTGAGCAGATTCTTGGTGTTGTGCGACTCCTGACCCCCAATTTCATATCCCTAATCCCAGCTCAAATATCTACCTCACACAAGTTTTCGTTCTGCAACGCATCTCTTAAATCAGATGTTTACTTACTCTTCCCTCTGAACTGCTTTCAATATGGCTGATTGATCAAAACGTTCCTTCTTATTCTTGTTCTTGTCATAGCTGCAGGAGACGCGGATGTGACATTTCGATATATCTCGGCTCGTCTGACTCTTATTCATCTCGAATTTCAGGAGTTCGAAATCATAGCTGTCTGTAACTTGTGGTTGTTGCAGTCCGCAAAGAGGTGGTAATGCGTTAATTACTGCCTGTGCAACACCGCTACTTGTCTCTCTCCATCTCCTATTGATACCTTCCTAAAGGAATACACACTCTCCTTCTACTGGAGTTTTCGAGCCCCCCGACGGTAGAATGTTTCTCGCTACTACACGACTGCGTGGTGTCGCGTTCTCCATTGGTAAGAAGAATGAGGCATCAGATTGCTGCGGCAGGTCAGCCTCAACTCGGCCACAAGCGGCTATTCTTTGAATTCAGTCTTACCATACTACGAACGAGTTCACATATTAATAAATTCGATGAGTCATGTGTATCGATAGGTATTCTGGCAAGGTTAAAAAGGTTTCTGCTTTGTCTAGTTATAAATTGTATTGACTTTCTTCCCAGTTGCATGATTCATCCAGCCCGACTCTAATAACGGGAGAAACTTCGCAAATCATACATACCAGGTACTTTTAACACCGCCCTGTCAATGAAGCTTGAGATTGCATAAAAAATTTGAAGAATGACAGCACCAATTGAGCGCTCGGATCAAGAACTATATTCAGATATGCAAACTACCCACATTCTCCAAAATCCAGTCATAAGTATCACTCCTAAAATCATCACTTATCAACGTACTCGTCTCCGGGTACATATTCAACAACTGCTCACTCTCACTCCACCGCGGCCACTCGCTAAACAGCGCACTCGTTCCATTATTTGGATCCAACGTATTTACAAACGACAAATAATAAGCGTGAAAAGAAGCAGAGGCATAGTCCGGGAGCACGCTGAAAAATACTTGCAAAATATCACTGCCGTGAAAAGTGCCCAGGATGGGAGTTCCGTAGTCGTAGGATGAGAGGTAGGACCATGAGGGGATGGAAGGATTGACGGTGTTGGCGGCGGAGAGGAAGCTGCGGCGTGTTAGGGTGAAGGTCAGGTCGCCAAGGATGGCGGCTATGCGTTTGTATTGCGGATACCAGTTGTTCAAGAAAAGGGTGCGGAAGGGCGAGCCATCCGTTGTGACGTCGGGGTAGGTGGCGATTAGGGCTTCTATTTGGGCTAAAGTGGCGTCGTGGAAGAAGAAGTCCGAGAGATAGGTTGCGAGTTGCGATGTGGTGGTGATGTTTGATTGGAAGAGAGCGAAGATTGTGCCTTCGTCTTCTTGATCGCCGATTATGAATGGAACTTGAGCATATTTTCCTTCGGTGACTAATATTTCGGGGGAAGCAGTAAGAGCGGTGCCATCCGGGCGAGGAAGATAGGACAAAGCTACAGACGAATAGCTTAGGAGACTGGGAACAGAATTCGTGGCACCCAGTAAGGTCTCATAAGGAACAGTTCGGAGGCATGCTAATGTATCGCTGGCGGAGGAGCAGCCGGCGGCTGCCACGACTGTATCGTACACGATTTGTCCTTTAGGGCAATCGACCGGATCCGCTGGGATGATACTTCCGGAATTCATGATACCAGCGCGGAACAATGGCTGGCCTTTATAGGTGTGGTCCCCATCATATAGAGCCATTTGGTCAAACACGGAAATAGCACCTGCGGATTCTCCCCATATAGTCACCTTTGAGGGATCGCCTCCAAAAGCCGCGATATTATCGGCAACCCATTGCAATCCCAGCCTCTGATCCAATAAACCCAAGTTTGCAGACCCGTCTGCCAAAATCTCAGCTCCAGGAAGAAAGCCAAAACCTCCTACACGGTAGTTGACCGAGACAAATATTATAGGTTTGCCTTCAGCGATTGACTCTGTCACCCAGCCCGCGCCATCATACATTGAGTTCCATCCAATCTCAAAACCGCCTCCAAATATCCAAAATAGTACAGGTAACTTAGAAGATGCTGTCGTTCCAGCAGGCCTATGTACGTTGAGCACTAAGCAGTCCTCTCCCTCGTCAAGAGTAGTCTGAAACAATGGAGTGTCTAGAAGAAGGCCAATCTCTGCAGTAGGTATCGCATCGTTGATAGTATCGCTGAAGATGAATTGGGGACAAGCCTTTCCATTTGTGGTGGCGTCGAAGGTACCCAGGGGCTCTGTTATCGGCTGCGGAGGTTTGAGACGGAGGGCACCGACTGGAGGTTGCGCAAAGGGAATGCCAGGGAATTGCTCGACTGCTCCGGCTAATCCGACGATTGTAGCTTGTGGAGAAGCAATTGTAACGGTTGGAACGAGGGCTCGCGGGTGTGGGACCGCAAGGATGAGAGTAGGCAAGGATAGGAAGAGGTAGATGAGCTTCATGGTGATACAAATGATGATTTGCAGTCTACCTGGCTCTGTTTCTCTTGCATCTCACTTGAGAGTCTGCCTGAGAAGGCATCTGTATATACTTTGCCCATCGCCCTCAACACAAGAAAATGATACCTTTACTTACATGTGCCTCCTCGGTCAAGAAGATTCTATTAAGCCTGCTGATCACTGCTTATATCCATCAGGTACGAATTCCGTTCCTACTCGTGACTCGTCAGCACCCCATACACCCACCACCGTTCAATAGTTTCTATCTAAGACTAGACCGCTTAATCAGGTTCTGGAAGCAAATTACTTGGTCAAAAACAAGTCAAAAGACAGGTTGCGCCGGACGATATTCCGTTCCAGATCTTAGTGCCGGGATGCATCTCGATATGGTGATGCGGAACTGTAAATGCAATGCTTTCGACCCCGCAATCCGGGGATGCAGGGTATGAAGGTGGGGGTTTTCTATTTCACTTCTTCTAAGAAATGCCGACCTAGTCTACTTTTCATGTGATTGATTACCTTTCTCGGATTTTCCTAACTCGATTGAGTAATTATCCTATCCACTACCCTGCTCAAAATTTCCATTCCAATTCCATTAGAATTTATACAGCACGTGATCAAATTGAGAAAAGACTTCGGGACGAGCAATTTTGTGGTAAGGCCTTGACAAGTCTTTGGTTTCTCTTATGAAGAAATATCTTGCATTTCCTCCATCTCTGTCTGCACAAGGTTGTATATAGAGAAAATGAGTGTCTAATTCTGGTAGGTACGCGGGATTACCACGTTTACTTGGCTGCCTAAATTTCACAGCTACACGCAACATACAAATGTCTGAGAACTTTCTCTTCACGGATTTTATTTTCTTTCTGTCGCTTGATTCTGATGTTCTAAAATGGTCTCTCTCGCTCCAATTCTCTCCAGAAACAAAAGAAGCAGGCGAGGGCGGGGCGGAGGAAATCGAAATGCACAAGATCATAATTCCCAATACGAATATTATTGGGTTTGGACTTGCTGTAGTTGTTGGCAACACACCGGTATGATCACGGTCACTACGTTCAATTGCCCTGGATGTGTACACGCGAGGTGCTGGGATTGTCCTTTGGAACAAATTGAGGTTCCTGCCGAAGGACAAGGCAAATATTCGCCTGCAGCAAGTGCTACCAAACGCAAGCAAAAAGGCGACCCGGTTGATATTGCTCTTCCTTTGGAGATTTTGGAGAGTGCGTTTCAGGCCCCCCCATCAATGATTATGGAACCCCAAGAATCAACACCACCAATGTAAGTATTTGACTTCCTCGTTCATCAACAGACCTTATCTGACTTATTGCAGCTCTTCAGACACCACACCGCCAGTCCCATCAACCTCGACCACAAAGGACGATGGTTTGATATTCGCCCCGCATCCGTTTCATGACTCTGCACTCCTTGAGGTGTGGCATCGCACAATTCTTCCTAGCATAGCTTCACACTCGGATCGATTTCTAGGATTGAATGCCATCCATTTGCTACGGCAAGGTATATCCGAGGAAGAGTCTTCGCCCACGATTATCGTATCCGTCGATATCGAGGACGAGGTGACGAAGAAGTCCCTTCGCGAAGAGATACTCAAACTCTTCGAAGAACCAGTACGACCATCTTTGCGCGTAGTCTTTGAACAATCATCTCTTCGTCGGACGGTGGGCAGTCTGCTACCACCAATCTGCAAACCTCGAAACAACTCTTTCCAGCTGTTTCCGCAACATGGAGCTAGTATCGGGATCCAGCACAGAGTAGATTGCACAGCAAGTCTAGGAGGCTATTTAATAGTCGATGGACAACCGTATGCGTTAACAGTCGATCACATCGTACCAAATGATCTCGCAAATAATGGTTCTATCTCGCTCACACACCCAAGCGAACAGGAGAGCCAGGATAAACCACAATGGAGAAGGGTCTCCAAGCACCTTCAGTCACTCAAGGACTGCTGCTCGTATTGTTACGCGATATGGAAGAACCATTGCAATAAGACTGATTTCTACAAGCCTGTGGATCTCCTTTCAACTGGGGACCCATGCGCAGGGGTTCTTGACTTCCAATGTCTGAAGCATGAATTATTCCAAGCGCACCCGTGCAATGCTTTAGGCTCGATGGCTCAGCGGTCGAAGACGAGAAGTCGATCATCAATTGATGATCTTGGGAGCTACCAGATAGAGATGGACTGGGCACTCGTAACCCTTGACAAATGGCAGCATCCACTCAAAGAATCTATTAGAGAAGCCTCCAAGGGTCTACATTTCAGTAGTATTCAACCTGGCGCCAAGGTCAAGTCCACTGGTCGCACTAGCGGCTCCCAGTTCGGATGCATCAACACCGCTAGAAGTGCAATCAGACAGGGTTCTCGATTCACAGAGGAGTGGACTGTTATTAGGGATTCCAAAACGACTCTGAAACATTGGGTAGAAGGTGGAATTGGAGTGCAGGGCGATAGTGGCTCCTGGATCATCGACCAAGAAAGTGGAGCACTCTACGGCATGGTGTGGGGTCGCCATCGTGAAAAGACTGATCCGATTTGCTTATTTTCTCCCATCTTAGACGTGATCGCAGACATCAAGGAGAGAACAGGGGCGAAAACGATTTGTCTCCCGGCAGATGAGAAGGAAGACTTCGATAAAGAGAAGGAAAGGGAGGTATTTGCAGTACCAGCTCCCGAACTCATTGTAAATGCGCACGACGCACGTCGGTTCTCTAGCACTTCGCAAACCTCGTTTCCTCAGATGATCAGTGCAACGGGGATGCGGTAAAGGGGAGATCGGCTTGGAAAATGCTTTCCTGATAATGAAGCGAAAAAAAATATTTGGATTCTAAATGAAATGAATTCCTACCCTATGCAGCGCCTAATTTCTGAGGCAATTCCTCTAAATCATCTGCAGATTCAATCTCAATGACCTTCCCGACCTCGGCAGTATTCCTCATCAACTCCTTTGCCCCCGCGTAGAGCATTCTCAACTCTGCGTTGCACGTAACTGGGAGGTAGAACAACATGACGTATGGCACTGACAATCGACCCGATGGCTTTTATCTTATCAGCTCAATAACCTCCTCAATTTGAACTATGCTCACCAGTGTCAAAGGATAGCTCAACAGCACAAACCTCGGCGAGTGGTCCGGCAGATCCTCTCCTATCTCTCCCAAATCCTTGTACACAGTATCTTCATCCTGCTTGATCTCCAACGTCGATTTATCAATCATATCTGCCGTTTCAATCTGTCAGATTCGGATTGACTGGTTGGGAGGAGTGTACTATAGTGAGACGAACATACAGATCACGGCCTGCGGGTCATTTGATCGTGAGGTTCCAAGGCGGAATTTGCGAAGCGCATCTTTGGTTGGGGTGGAAAAGGTATAGAGTCTGGATTCGGAAGCCTGCGAAGGGTGTTATTTTCATTGATCATAGACATGTGGATGTGGAGCATACCATTTTTGAGGTTGTTGCACGGCTTTAAATGCGGTCTTCGCAGGGCCTGATTGATTATCACAGCCTTGTGTCGTCCCACTTCTAGTTCCTCGCTAGACCTTGGCGGTTTATCTTATCTAATCGATCAGATAATCTGGGTTATTTGAGAAACCGTAAAAATTCTCAATCGAATGCCAAAACATATTTAATATGGCTCTATAACTTTGGGAAAGTCATGTCAATCATATGTCTTCATATTTTTTTCTGTGTTCCGAGATCGACTTTTACAAAAAAGCCATAGATCCTTAACTACAAATCAAGGGTCTAGATAAACCAGCAAAAGAAAGTCAAAAGATAGATACAGATGCAGATCAGATAGGGGAGCAAGATAGATCTTAGCTTATTCCAGAATACCAAACAATTAAATGAGAGTTTAAAGTCAACCTCCCAGAATGCTACTACCATAAAGGACTCCAGTTTAGAACAGTGCTACTATTAAGCCACAGTGATCCACCACATCTTCAATCATTCTCTCGTACTTGTCTTTTTGCTTTCATCAACAACAGTCGCATTGATTAATTCGCACATGACGAATGGCCGTCAATATTTTATTTTCCTAGTGGTTGCTGCTCGCGGTCCCCCTTTTTAAGCGAGCGTAGGGCATTCTCATGTCAATATGTTGCATCACCGTTGACTCTGTTTCTTTATTTACATAGGAGGCACGACGGGTCGAAGGAACCAACTTGACACGAGAAGAATGAGTAGAAGAGCAGAGGCTTCAACTACAGGAATATAATGTGTTCATTTTAAGAGAGCGCTATACCTCAGGAGAGCACTTTCTGGCCTTTCATTATGGCGTGCCAGGGAATCCCACTAAAGCTTCGTTGGCGTCAACAGATACGGTCAGCATTCATGGCCCCTTCTCAATTGGTCAACCTAGAAGCATTGCACAACATGGAGTGATGGATAGATTTTTACATCTTAACGTTGTTGGGTAGGTTTCCGCAAAGTCGGTTTCAAGAGCAGGAAAATATTACATGACGCGTTGGCAGTGGCGAACCTTTGTAGCTATTAGATGCGGGAAGACTACAAAAATCATAAGCATACCGCTCCTGGTAATCGAGTCTTTTTGGTATCCAGTACAACTTCGCTTGCTAACTTTGAGTGCTTTTGCACAGGGACAGTGCTCACAACTCCCTTGAAGTTGATGATTACGTCTTCTTCGCTTATATAGCTCTTCCATTTCTTGAGTAAGCAGAGCAATTGAAAAGACAGCCTCTTTTAGTTTCCCTCGAACTGATTAGACATCATAGGCGTCTTCTGAAAGCTCTGGATTTTGAGACTTTTCAAGTTTCGAAATCCCTTGATATGTCAGCGCTCCAATCTAGAACGTTCGTAAACCCGCCAGGAAAAGCATTAAGCCTGTGCGATTGTAGTGCTTCATGATCGAGAGCCCCGCCGCCTCACCTCGCATCTGCAACAGCAGACCTCAATAACGGAGCGACTTGCTTCCGACTGTTCTCCACCCTCCCCTGCCACCAACACCTCCTCCATTGCCCGCCCTCATCTTCATCTAACGATCCCTCTCCCCATTTCTTCAACCCCAACTTCTCCCCTGCCTCGGCCTCAAACTTTCTTGCACTCTCTATACCCTTCCTATCTAATCCCCACACGAATAACTCCCTCTTAAATTCTCCACCTCCATGACTCGTCGTCATAATCGAGCAAATCGACAGTTTTCTCTCCTCAGCAAATTCCTTCACTACTTCCAGGAACTTGCCCTCACCCCCAGCCTTCTCAATCAGAAACCGCAAATTCTTAACCACAGAACTAATTCCCAGCACTACATCCTCTTCCGTCCACTGTTTATAATCCTTCCTCAAAATATCCCTTAAACCCAGACCCCCAATATCTTCCTTCGCTTTCAAGAGCTCCTCAAAATATTCCCTCGCATCTACCACCTCCCGTACCGAAGCCTCAGAAGCAGCCGCAATCTTGCCCTCTAAATACCTCACGGCCTCCACATCCGCATCCGTAACTTTCGACTTACTAGTCAGATTCGTCGTATCAATCAAAATCGGCGCCAATGCCAAATACGCCACTTCTCTATCCAACTCCTGTAATTCTTGTTGCGTGTTGGAAAGCGCATCCCATGCTTCACGACAGTATTTTACGACCAAACTCGCACAACTTCCGCTTTTCCTTACGATTCTTGGTTCCTCCCCTGTTCCACTCGGGACGGCGTTTTCTTCGTCATGGTGATCGATACACCCTCTTACTCTGCCGCTGTAGATTTCCCCCAGGATGCCTTGGAGAGAGTTGTGGTCTACTAATATCCAATTCGTGTTTTCGGGTGGTAGGTGTGTTCGGAGTTCGGTGGGGGAAGGGATGTCAGAGAGTGTGATTAAATCGTTGAGTTTGAGATTCGCGCGTTTGAGGACGGGAAGAAGCTCAGGGCGGAGAGAGAGGTCTGAGTAAGGGATATTGGAGAGGGGGATGTAGAGCGTTTCTTTAGAAGTCGTAGAGGAACGCAGGTAGGCGAGGGTTATGGCGCTGCAGATGGAATCGAGATCTGTTCATTTGTTAGCTATGGTCGGGAAAGCGTGGTAAGATTGTGCGTTTGCAAACCAGCTGATTCATTCCCTATTACAAAGGTGATTGGGGATCGGTTTTTGATGGAGGTTTTGAGGGCGACTTTGGCGGCCGAGAGGAAGACGGAGAGGGATAGGGGGGGAAGCGCCATTGCGCTTGATGCTTCGTCGCGCTCAGAGTGAGAAGAAATAGCGAGTCCCGAGAAGCCAGCACCGTGAGAATCTGGCAAAGAATGCTTCACTGTTGTCGTTAGTTGCAGTGCACGGGCCTGACGTCACTGAAGCAATTCCCCCCTTTCAGAGTATCTTTTAGCGAAGAAGATGAATTTTGTTTCCTGCGTGAAGTCAGCCAGACTGACAAGTGAGAACCAGTCCAAGGGCTGAGTTATAACACAACGGAATTTAGTGATTTTGTTAGCAGAGTCTTTCTCATAGAACATCAGCCACTTCAAACATGCTCATCTGGGCAATTTGTTAAAGCGTTTTCGGGCTGTTTTCTAAGGTGTCGAGCGGCATGGGAGACTCGGAAAAGGAAAAGCGTAGGGTCCGTAAGCAAGTGCTTGGAATCTTTGATTTAGGGCCAAAAGAAATATCTGCCGCTGTCAGCGACCAGCCAGAAACTGTAGCGCAGTCCTTGGAAATGGAGCCGCAGCGCATCCCCTACTCCCGCAGCTATCAACCAATCGGCAAAGGGAACGATTTCAAGGCTGCCCCCTTTCACTATTCAAGAACACCTCAACATTCATCTATTGATGCCGGAATCCTTCCGTCAAATGTCCAAGATGTCTTTGTCACAAGGCCTATTTAAATGCATTTCTCTGTTTGCAATTCACTTCCTTCTCTTCCTACACCCCAAGCTGCCCATAATTTTTGAATAACCAGTACACTCAAATATCCGACTTGAAGTAGGACAACCACAAGATGTCCACGCTATTGCAGCAGCAAGAAAATGTCGGTCCCATACCTGCCCCTAAACTTCCTCTTCAAACTCGAATACGCCTGCTCCTCTACCTCTGCGTAGGGAAGACTTTCACTAAGGTGGTCTTCGGGCTCTATCGATTCTTTAAGCCCCTCCCACCTTCTCAACGCCCCGCCATCCTTAAAACCTATCCTATCCGACCACACCTCACACACCGTATATTCATGCCTCACTCGCCCCAAAAGAACACTCTTCTACCCCTGTGTGTGACCATCCACCTCGGGGGCTTCGTGATGCGATCCCCGTTCTGGGACGACGAATATTGCGCCCACTTCAGCAGCACATACAACATCCTCGTCATATCCCTCGACTACTCCAAAGCACCCTCCGACCGCTTTCCTGTCCAGCCAAATGAGATCATCGCAACAGTACAGGCAATCCTCTCTGATTCCTCTCTCCCAGTCGATAAATCATGCGTAGTAATCGGCGGTGTCAGTGCAGGCGGAAACCTCGCATTGAGCGCTTCTCAGGCCCCTGAACTCAAAGGGAGGATACACGGAGCAGTGTGCTGGTGTTCCACCACCGATTGGACAACCAGTACAGCAGACAAGCTGAAAAGCCGTCCCTATCGCAATGCAAAGGACGCCGACGTGTTGAAAGATGCTGCTGCGGCCTTTTCTTGGGCGTATATACAGCCTGGCCAGAATTTGAGGGACCCAAAGTTGAGCGTTTGCTTCGCCAAACGGGAGGATTTGCCCAAATGGTTGTTTTTGATAGGAGAGGAGTATGACGCACTGTGCCGTGAGTCGAAAGAGATGATTATGAATCTAGCAGAACTGGAGGGAAAGGAAAGGGAGGAGGGAAATTATGAGTTTGAGAAGGGGACGATCAAGTGGAAAATGGCGAGGGGTATGGTTCATGGCTTTACCCATTATATTCCTGGAGAATCGGCTGTGGATAAGGAGGTGCGACTCAAGATGCGTGAGGAGACTTTCGCAGAGGTTGGGGAATGGTTGTTCAAAGGTCCCTTTTCTAGAGTTACTCCTAAATGAAGCTATGGTGGCAGCACCAGCGCCGATTATAGTAGCTTGTGTGGCTATCGTACACTTGTACAATCAACTGCTATATTAGTAAGCCGAGTCAAAATATTGGCCATATTCAACAACCCCGTTGTCTCATTCGGGTGTATCCTCGTGCAACCTCTATTGATATCTCTTCTTCTCATCAACGCAGCTGTGGGATATGAATTTAGTTGATATACAACATGCATCGGGAAACTTCTAGAGATGTTTTGTGTCAGTTCCTTTAATTCGAAGTCTCGTTACCGATACCTTCCATTAATATTTCGTTTTCTTACAATTTTGGACTCTACAAGTTGGAGCCTTCATGCATGGTCAGGTAAAGATATTGAATTCTCAAGTCAATTCAGACTCAGCCTGTAGGTCTCCTTTTGCACTTTCTAGATCCTACACCTTTGGAAACCTGGAACAGTACGACATTTGTCCTCTGCTTCGTCCACTATCTTGGCATCCCCGGAATCTTCTTCGTCTGCTCCCGCGGACGAATTTTGTCTGACCTTATCTCACCTTTTAGCCAACTCCAAATCTTTCTCACCAAGTCCTCATCAATAGCTTTGGCGTTCTTCATCGCGTCGGAGATCTTCTCCGTTTGATCCGTAGAAAAGATCGTGTGCTTGGTTTCAGTCTTCTTCAATTCTAAACCTTGCCACAATCCGATGAGAGACTTTGCTGGATGATCTTCCAACTCCCCGAGTTTTTGAAGCCAGACAGAGAACTCCACTACCTGGAATTCCTTTCCTCGTGCGGATTGCAGCCAGTCAAACATATCCGCCCAAGTCGTAGAAGTAGAGTTGCTCACTACATGATACACCAAGCACTCTTCTCGCTGCGAGCGCGCTATGAAGTTGGTCAACTTCCATTTGCAACAGATCCACTGTACAGGATTTCTCAGGATAGGGAAGTCCTTACGCTCTTGAAGATGGGGTTTTAGGGCAATCTCAAAGATAGTCTTTGCAGCAGTATCCACTGGTAGCCAAGTGGGATGCCCGTTAAGCGAGGGAAGACACCCTATTGTATCAACTGTGCTCATCATGAGCGGCCAAGCTTCCTTCATATTCCAGATCCCATGCTTGGTATCTCCCGTCAACTGACCAATCCTGGCTACGCGCACTCGTCCTCTCATACTCTCTTCCTGATTCGCCCGATTGCAAATTGCTTCCGCTACCCACTTGCTTCTTGAATAACCCAGTCCATCTGAATCGGATGGCTCCTTGGAAATCTGTTCTGGTATAATCTCTGGATGACCATGACCGAGAACACTTGCTGTTGAAGAACAGAAGACAAAGCGATCTTGATTAGTGCAGGACTTGAAAAGGCTGAGCAGGTTAGAAAGGCCAGCTATGTGTTCGTTGACAAAGCTACGAAGAGGAATGGAGAAGTTGACATCCCATGCTGCCTGCGGCTCGTCAGTGATGGATGCCCTTATGAATTTGGATCATCCTACATGAATGATAGTGGACACGTTCTGACTAAGGTACAAGGTATCTTGTGACGAAAGGCCAAGATTTTTCTCTCCCAGTGATGCTTTAACGCAGACAACGCTCCTGTAGATGTCCCTTGCTTCACTCCTCAGAGGCTCTTTCTGTCTGCTTGTGAGCGCATTCGAAACTCGTTGCCTAACACTCTTCCCTCTAACGAGACAGATGACTTGTGCGAGCGTGTCATCAGATCTAAGAAGGTGGAGAATATGTGTCCCTAGGGTGCCAGTAGCACCAGTCAACAGTACTACTTTTCGCCTGGTTCCGTTCTCATATCTGAGCCCGTTTGAAAGGTTCGAAAAAACGGAAAATTGGTTGACTAAACCAAGCATTTCTGGATCTGCCTTGGAAGGAGACGGCAAAAATCCTGTTTTCCCGTTTTCCCTACACTGTGTAATAAGCTTTGAAAGCCTTGATCTGTTAGCTTGGGGACATTTAAGAATGGCCCAATCTCTAGGTTATCCTGTGCTACTGGATTGAGAAGCCACTGCAATGTACGACAGAATTTGGGGCATCCAAAAGAAGACTTGACCACCACCTGCCCTCGTCCCGATCAAGAAATCACTTCAATGTGCCACAAAATTTTAAGCATTGAAGAACTGAGCAGACACGAAGAGATATAGAACCACACCATACCTTGAAATACTTCCACAGTCATACACCACATTCCACG
>Ga0182030_10011989_pt1 | contig 17429 bp, 6 predicted proteins | sample 812S3MmetaG_FD_121299 | JGI IMG/M metagenome (GOLD analysis project Ga0182030, IMG submission 121299) | Permafrost microbial communities from Stordalen Mire, Sweden - 812S3M metaG (Illumina Assembly) | ecosystem: Environmental > Terrestrial > Soil > Wetlands > Permafrost | place: Sweden...
ACCGTGCCCGCGCCGTTCACCGCCAGGGTGCCCGTGGTGGCCCCCAACGGGCTCGCGCCGCTTCCCGTCAACGTGCCGGCAGAAACCGTCGTGCCGCCGGAGTAGCTGTTCGCGCCGGAAAGCGTCAGCGTGCCGGTGCCGACTTTCTGCAAGGCACCCGTACCCAAAATAACACCACCAAACGACGTGTTGGTGTTCAAAGCGCCGACCTGAAAAGTTCCGAAGCTGCTATCCAAGTAGCCGGACGTACCAGCCAGCGAGCCCAGTTGGGCGGTGCCGGAAATACGGAAGGTCGAATTCGAGTTGCTCCCCGAGACGACCAGGTTTGCGTTGGAGAGGTCTATGGTGCCCGCAAAAATATTCACAATGCTGCTGCCGGTCGTGTAGTTCAACGTGCCAGTGAATCCGCTCCAACTGCCGTATAGGTTGTCAGAAAGGTTGTTGCCGCTGGTGTTTGTGATGGTGAGCGTTCCACCGCCGCTCACGGTGCCACCCAGAGTGGCGTTGCCGACAGCGTTATCTATAGTCGCCGAATCGCCAGTCGTGACCACGAAATTATTGTACAGAGCTTGATTGTGCAAATTCAGCGTGCCGCCGTTCAATGTCACCGTTCCAGCGCCGAGCGCACTGCCGTTGCCAACAGTCAACGTACCCGAATTCAACGTCGTGCCGCCGGTGTAGCTGTTCGCGCCGCTGAGGGTCAGCGTGCCGGTGCCGACTTTCGTCAGCGCCACCGTGCCTGTGCCGCTCGTGTTATCGGCGATGACGCCCTGGTAGTTGCCGCCGGTGCCGTTGCCGTTTCCGATGGTCAACGTGACGTTCGTTCCGGTGCCGTTGTTCAGCACCGTGCCGCCGGTACCCGTAAAGTTGCCCACGCCGAGATTGACGCCGTTAAGATTAGCGGTGCCACCGTTCACAGTCAGGGTACCGCTGGTTGAACCGAAAGTGCTGCTTGCGCCGCTCAACTGCAAGGTGCCGGCACTGACCGTGGTGCCGCCGGTGTAGGTGTTCGCGCCGGAGAGGGTCAGCGTCCCCGCGCCAGACTTCGTCAGGCCAGCGGATCCGTCAACCAAGAGATTGGCCGTCACGATGGCGTTGCCCGTTGTGTTGCTCGCCGCGTAGGACGTGCCGGTCAGATTGCCGTTCTGGATCGTGTTCCCGGTACCCGCGGCGGCCGTGATGCTGACCGCGCCGACCGTCTCGGAAAGAGTTCCCAAGTCCAAAGTACCCCCGCCCATGGTGAGAGCCGCGCCGCTACCCAGGGTGCCCGAGCCGCTCACGGCCAGCGTGCCGCTATTGACCGTCGTCGTGCCGCTGTAGGTGTTCGCGCCTGAGAGGGTTTGGGTGGCGCCGCCGGTCAAGGCAACCGTGAGGGCAAGGCCGCCGCTGCCGCCGGTATTCTCGATCACGCCCGCATAGGTGTTCGAGGTGCTTCCTCCAATCGTCAAGGTCTTGGCCGTGGCAGACGAATTGTTCACGTTTCCGCCGCTGCCCGCCAATCCACCGATGGTTTCGGCATTGCCATTGATATCGAGCATGCCGCCGTTGACCGTGACCTGGTTGTTGGCATTGAGCGCGCTGGCATTTTGGAGTTGGAGAGTGCCCTGGGTGACCGTGACAGTGCCGGCGAAGCTCGTATTCGTGCCGCTCAGGACGAGGGTCGAGTTCGAGCTGTTCTGAGTCACGTTGGTGATGCCCGCACCGAGCGCACCGCTGATGAGGCCCGTGGCCGCGGGGGCCCCGCTAACGTTCGAGACGTTGGTGATCGTACCCGACTGATTCTGCGCGCCGGAGAGCGTGACGTTAGCGGTGCTGCTATTGAGGCCGCCGAGGGTTGATCCCATGGTGATATTGCCGGTGCCGGTAATCGTGTTGCTTAGTACGGTGGTGTTGACGGTGCCAGGATTGGTGTAACTAAGAGTAGAGTAAATGGTAAGATTACCCCCGCCGCCAACATCTCCGAGAGTGACCGCGCCGCTGTAGGTTTGGGTCCCCCCCCCGGTGCTGCTAAAAATGGTGCGAGACCCGGAGCCGGACGCCACGGTAATAGCATTGGAAACGCTTACGCCACCGTTAAATATACCCACGCTGGCGTTATTGGAACTACTGGCGAGACCAAGATCGATCGCCGCCGTGCCAAAGGTGGTGTTGCTATTGCCGCCATACAACTGACCATTTGAAACGTTGATGGTCCCGGAGAAAGAGTTGGAAGGTCCCGAGTTATTTCCCGTGTTTATTTGCTCGCCTCCGGTGATATTAATTACGCCCGATCCGGAGATCCCGCCCGTGAAGGTTTGACCGGCCGTATTAGCCAGCGTGAGAGTTCCGTTATCGGTAACGGCGCCCGCGTAAATCCCGCTGCTGCCCAGGCTGCTCGCGGATCCGATCACCAGCGTGCCCGCGCTGATCGTGGTGCCGCCGGTGTAGGTGTTCGCGGCGGTGAGGGTCGTTGTGCCCGTTCCGGCTTGTGTCAGTCCGCCGGTGCCGGTGATGGCGGCCCCCGAGAAGGCCGTGCCTTGCTGAACGGATCCCGTGCTATTTATGGCGAAGGTGCCGTTATCGGCGATGGTGCTGGTGGTCGCGAGCGCACCGCCGGTGCCGAGTTGCAGCGTCGCGCCACTATTGATTGTCGTGGCGCCGGTATAGCCATTGGCTCCCGTCAAGGTGAGCGTTTGCGTGCCACCCAGGGTGAATCCAGCCGTGCCGTTGATGACACCCGCATAGGTGCCAGCGGTGGTCTGGTTCACGGTGAAGAGATTGCTTCCACCTCCGTTGTTGATCGTCGCCGCGCCCGTGCCGCTCAGGGAGCCGGTCGTAGTCGCCGCCGACGTGGTCAAGTTGAGCACCGTGCCCGCGCCGTTCACCGCCAGGGTGCCCGTGGTGGCCCCCAACGGGCTCGCGCCGCTTCCCGTCAGCGTGCCCGCGTTGACAGTCGTGCCGCCGGTGTAGGTGTTCACGCCGCCGAGGGTGGTCACGCCCGTGCCGCTGTTGTTGACATTGACGGCCACTTTGCCGCCGCCCGTGACGTCGCTGATGATGCCGTTAATCGTCGTGCCGCCGGTGCTGCTGTTGACCAAGTTCAGCGTTTGCGTGTTGCCCACGGTCGAGGTGCCGGTGACGCCGCCGCCGACGGTGAAGAGGCTGGCCGATGCGTTGGTCCAGGTCTGGTTGGCGCCGCTGTTGCCCATGATAATCGGGGTATTGACGGTAAAGGCGTTCGCGCCGCTGTTGACCGTGATGGCCACGCCCTGCGTGTCGCCGTGGATCGCCGCCGCGTTGATCGTCAGCGTGCTGCCGACGGCGGCAATGGTATTCGTCCCGTTGCCGTTCACGGTCAAGCTGTTGATCGTGGTGCTTGCTCCCAGCGTCGTCGACACGGCGCCGGTTTGAGTGTTCGCATTCAGGGTGACGTCGGTGACTGCTCCCGGCGTGTTGCCGGCATCCACGGTGCCCGCCAGATTGGTGGACCAATTCGTGGTTGGCGCAGCGCTAATATCATTCCAGACAGTGCTGACACCGCCCTTGAAGTAAGCCGCGGTTGGTACCGGCGTGCCGGTGACCGCAAGGTTCAGCGACGTGATGCCCCCGACGGTGGTCTCGGTGAGAGTATAGTTGTCGACGCCGACCACAAGGGTCGACGTGCCGGCCGTGCCGGAGCTGAGAGAGAAGCTCGACAGCGCGGGGACGGATGTGCTGCTGAATTTGGCCAGCACGTAGTTACCCACGATGGGGGCGCCGGTGACGTCGACGTAGGCGCCGGCGGCATTCACCGTCAGGATGGCGGGTGCGGCCATACTGGCGTTGCCGACATCCAAGGTTTCAATCCCGCCGACCCCGAGCGTATAATTCAGGGTGGTGTAGTTGCTGGAACTGTAACTGCCGGCATTGCCGAGCGTCAGTCCGTTGACGGTCAGGTACGTTCCGTTAGTGGCCGATGCCAGAAGGATTGTGCCGCCGCCCAGGCTGTTGGAGACCGCGCCGCCAATGATGCCGGTGGTCGTTTGGTTGCCGGAACCGGTCAAGGTGCCGCCGGTGTTGATGGTGACGGCGCTATTAGTCAGCGTACCGGTCAGGTTCAAGACGCCATGGTTGGCAATCGTCGTCGCGCCGCTATAAGAATTGCTTGTGCCGGAGATCGTGAGGGAGCCGACGGGCGTGCCGGCGGTGTTCGTCACGGTCAAACCGCCGAGGCCGGTGATCGCGCCCGCGAGGGTGGGCGTCTGGTTATTCGTATCGATGGTGCCGGTGTCGCCGGTGGTGAGGGATACGGCGCGGCTGGTGCTAAAGCTGCCGCCGAACTGGAGGGTGCCACCGGTAAAGGTGATGCCGCCGGTGCCGCCCAGGTTGTTGTCAGCGGAAACATTGAGGATACCGGCGTTGATCGTCGTGCCGCCCGTGTAGGAATTCGTGCCCCTGAGGGTGGTCGTGCCCGCGCCGGATTGCGCTACCGCGATGGTGCCGGTGCCGCCGCCAATCACGCCCGTCGATTGGGAAATCGCGCCGACATTGTTAAACGTAACCGTCTGCGTGCCGCTGGCCCCGGAGGTGATGTTGCCGGTCAGGTTGAGCGTGCCGCTGGCCACTTGAGTGACCGTCAGGTTGTTATCGAGCGTGATCACGCCGGAGAAGGTCGAGGCATTGGCCGTATTGCCGCCAATGGTGTAGGTGCCGGCGCTGTTGCTCGAAACGGTGATCGGGTTGGAGACGATGAACGCACCGCCGGTAAGCAGTGTCGGGTTGGAGTTGCCGGTTGAGCTGGAATTGCCGAGGGTCACCCCGTCCGCGCTGGGGCCGAAGGCGCCGCTCACCGTTGTGGCGTTGGAAACGCCCGCGATCAACGTGCCGGCCTGGACCGTCGTGCCGTTGGTATAGGTGTTCGCGCCGGAGAGAGTCATGATGCCGTTACCCGTTTTGGTAATACCCTCGACTTGGCCGCTGATGTTGATCAACGTCGCGGTCACGTTTAAATCGGAGGCAGGCGTGGCAACGCCGCGGGTCACGTTGAAGGTGATAGCCCCGGGGGTGATATTCTGGTTTTGAAGGCTGATCGACCCCGTCCCGCCCATGACGGCCGCAGTGCCGCTCGCGTCCGAGGTGGCGGTGACGGGCCCGCTCAACGAATAGGCCCCGTTTGCATCGCCGGTGCCGGTGCCCGTCAGGGTGCCGCCGGTCATGGTGATACCGTTCCAGAGAGTCACGCGGGAAGCGGACGTAATGTTGGTGATGGTGCCGCCGCTGGTAATGGTCGGAACGTCCTTGGCAGCGGTAAAGCCCAGGGCATCAGCGACATTAAGAGCGAGCGTGCCGCCACTATTCACCGTCACGGACGGCGTGGTGATGTTCGTGCTGTTCATCTGGAGAGTGCCGCCGTTAACGACCGTCGCGCCGGTGTAGGTGTTCGCGCCGGAAAGCGTCAGCGTGCCTGTGCCGACTTTAGTTAAGCCACCCGCACTCGAAATAACACCACTAAACGTCGTGTTGGTGTTCAAATTGCCGATTTGAAGCGTGTTGTTATCAAACAAATAACCGAAACCGGCCAGCGAACCCATCTGGGTGGTCGTGCTCCCGTCAGTGCGGAAGCTCGAAGCGGTGTTGTTTCCGGTATTGGCGAAAATCACCGCCGCATGGGAAAGGTCCATGCTGGCGGGCGCAAAAATATTCGCGACATTAGTGGAGGTATTGTAATTCAAAGTCCCCGTAAATCCGCTCCAAGTGCCGCCAAGAGTGTAGGAAAAATTGGCGCCGCTGGTGTTTTGAAACGTGACCGTTCCCGCGCCGCTAAAGTTGCCATTGATCGTGGTGTTGGCGCCAGTGTCGAGCTTCAGCAGGGCCGTGGAATTGACTGTCACATTGCCGGTGCCGCTGAGCGCGCCGGTACTGGCCGCGACGAGCGTTGTTCCGCCGCTGATCGTCGTCGTGCCGAGGTAGGTGTTCGCGCCGGAGAGCGTCGTCGTGCCGCTGCCCTGGAAGGTCAGGCCGCCCGTGGTGGCGTCGGTTGTTTGGGCTACCGTGCCGACGGTCGCACCCGAGCCGCCGCCGCCGGTCAAGGCGAAGGACAACGCACCCGTGTAGCCCGTGCCGGGGTTGGTGACGATGACTTGGGTCACCGCGCCGCCGGAAATAACCGCATAGGCCGTCGCGCCCGAGCCGCCTGCGCCGGAAACCGTGACCATCGGAGCGCCGATATAGCCGGAGCCGCCAGCCGTAACCGTCGGGTTGCTGTTCGCGCCACTGCCCGTGGGCGCCAGCAGGGCGTTGCTGATTGTGATGCTGGTGCCGTTGTTGTCGATCGTGCCGCCGCCGCTGTAGACGTCGACTCCCGTAATATTCCCATTGGTGAGGAAGGTCGTGCCGGAATTGGTCGTAGTCGCCTTCAGGGTGCCTCCATTGAAGTTAAGGAAGGATTTGCCGGTAGCCGAACTCGCCGTGATTTGGGCGATTGTCAACGTGCCGCCGCTCAAAAGATTGACTACACTCAAATTGGACGTATTGCCTGCGCCCATCAAATCAAGATTTTGGCCAACAGCAGCCCCTCCAACAATCGAGCCACCATTCGCGATGTTGACCACGGCAGTGCCGCTGCTCGCGCCAGAAAAATTCTGAGTGTTCAACGAGAACACACCGCCGGTAGTGACCAGATTTACCGTGCCCCCGGTGACGTTCAAAACACCACTGCTGCCTTGCCCGCGTCCGAGTGACATCCAGCCAGAATCATTGACCGTGCCACCGCTCACATCCATCACGCCCACGGTGCCAGTAGAGGCACTGGAACCAAGGCCCGCCTCATTCATAGCCAGTGTGCCCCCGGACAAACTATAGTAACCATAGGCCCCGGTGGCCGCACCCAAGGCAAAATTCGTGGTGCCGCCTGATTGCCCAAATGAAACCGCCCCGCCCGTTTGAAGGACCGCACCCACCGCAGTCGAATTGTTGCTCACCGTCAAATTGTTGGCGGTCACATTACCGGAGATTTTCAGAGTGGCATTGGTCGCTGCCGTGTTACCCACCAGAATGCCGTTGGTCGTCCCTGAATTGATGGAACCCGTAATATTCAAGATGCCCGCGCTCACGGTGGTCGCGCCGGTGAAGGTGTTCGTGCCGCCGAGAACCCACGTGCCCGCGCCGCTCTTGGTTATCGCAACGGTGGTGGCCGTGCCGTTGACGATATTGCCGCTGATGGTGTTGGCTCCGGTATTGGAGCCGTTCAAGGTGAGTACCGTCGCGCCCGCCGTGCCGCCGCTGATCTGGCCGCCGAAGTTCAAGGTCCCGGTGCTCGTGCTATTGTTGGTGAAACTGTAAGTGGCGTTCGCGCCCGCGATGACGAGCGGAGCGTTAACGGTCTCATTGTTGGCAATGGCGGTGGCCGTCATCTGGATCGCGCCGCCGCTGGAGAGATAAAGGGAGTTGCCTGCGGTGGTGCCGATGAAGAAGGCGCCCACACTGGAAGTATCAAAGGTAATGCCCTGGATCGTCCGGCCGGAATCGATGGTGATCGGAGTCCCCGTCGTTCCGTAGTTATTGGCTCCAATGGCGGAGTTAAAGGTGGCAACATCCGTGGTCGACGTCCCTCCCGAGGTGGTGTTACCCGGAGCAGCGCCGCCACCCCAGTTATTCGCATTGGCCCAGCTCGCACTGGTGTTACCGGTATTGAGCCATGTCTGGCTCGCCGCCTGGGCTGTAGCGGCGCTCGCTAAAAATGCTCCGGCCAGAAGTGCGAATCGCGTTTTTCGCAAACCCATGAATAATGCGGACGTGGGGAGCAAGTTTTTGGGAACAGTTAGTTTGTTCATGGAGGTTTCTAGCTTTAGGTTGTGAAGAAAATTATCACTCTAAATTACTCTTTGGCAATGGAAGACTTAGGCAACCGGTTGCATCGACTGTTGAATTGACTGGGGAAGAGAGGCGGGCCGCGCTTTTTCGCAGTCCATTGAATCGTGCGGGCGAGTGGGGCATGGGTTTGGAGATGGTATTAGATTTCTTTATGTGATCTCCCGCTTAGCTGCAATTAGCACTATCGCCTTAAATGATGCGACGGCAACAATCGCGCAAAGCAACCGGTTGCGTCAGCGGGGGACTGTGGTATTCTTGGTGAAACACCGAGGTAAAACCCCATGGATAAAGCCTCAGCCTCCTCTAAACCTTCAGCCCCCGCTAAAGCTTCAGCCCCCCCTGTCACCACGCTTCGGGACCTGGCGGCGGCGCTCAAGGTCAGTCATTCCACGGTCTCGCGCGCCCTGCGGGACTCGCCCCATATCTCACCCGCGCGGCGCAAGGAGATTCAGGAGGCAGCCGAAAGAATGGGCTACCGCCCCAATGCGATCGCGACCCTCTTGGGGCATCAAAGGCACACGGGTCAAAAACATCAGGTCACCTCGGAAATTGCGTGGATCAACTATTGGACGGATCCCAAAAAACTCCGCTCGTTCGAGGAGTTTAACTTGTACTGGAAGGGGGCGAGTAAACGGGCGGAAGAAGCCGGGTATCGACTGGAGGAATTTCATTGCGGCGGCGAGCTTAACCCGTTGCGGCTTGAAAAAATCCTGGTGGCCCGAAACATCCACGCAATATTGATCCCCCCCCATGGAGGCGTTCAGCCGCCCGCCGACTGGGACAAAATCGATTGGAAAAAGTTTGGCATTGTCCGCCTGGGCTACTCGGTACCCTCCCCCTGCGCGCATCTGGTCACCAGCAATCATCTGACGTGCGGGATGCTCGCCATCGAGAACATGTGGCGCCTGGGGTATAAGCGCATCGGGTTTGTGGCGACTCCCAACCAGCACTTCCTGTTCAGGGCGGGCTTCCTCCTCAAACAGACGCTCCAGCTCAAGGAGCAGCCTCCGGTTTTTACATTCTTATCCTCGGACAATCATCTTGCAAAACTTCCGACGTTTTCCAAGTGGCTGAAAAAAAACCGCCTGGATGCCATTCTCACCGATTTGGCCGAAACAAGGCCGATGCTGGACCAGCTTGGCTATCGGGTGCCCGAGGACATCGGCCTGGCGGCAACCAGCATTCTGGACGGAAACGCGGACGCGGGGATCGATCAAAACTCGGAAGAGATCGGCAGGGTCGCCGTTGAGACCCTGCTCTCCCTGCTGAACAACAACGAATACGGGATTCCCCCTATTGTTCGGGAAATTGTGATCACGGGAACCTGGGTCGATGGAAGCACCCTGCCGCCGCGTTAGATGCCGCGGCCTGACCCATTCATGATTCAGCGGCGGTCATGGACCTTCGGGTATGCTCCCTCCTCGCGCCTTGCCAGGCGCTTCAAGGAAACGCAACGCGACCCATGGCTACTTTTGAAATGAGTTCTAATGTGATGTGACGATATTTAGGCAACCGCCGGACTCAGGATCGCGTCGCGCATTCCGTGGATCAATTTCTTGTCGGCGGGGACGAGGGTGACGAGGACGCCGCCGAGCGTGACGCGGTCTGCCATGACAAAATAATAGGGGCAGACGCGGGCGCGTCCGGTGAGCGTGACGATCTCGTCGGTCTCGGCGAGGTAATCCTGTTTCGCGAGCGAGCCCTTGACGAACCGTTGCAGCACGCGCGGATGCCCGGAAAATTCCGCGAGCGCGGTGCGCACCTGCCCGGCCCATTCCTCGGCCGACATGTCGGAGCCGACGTAGACGCCGCGCGCGCCCCAGGCGTGCGGCGAGAAGCCGGAGATTTTCAGGACGAGGTCGCGCTGCTTTTGGCTGAAGCGTTCCATCTCCTGCCACGACTGGATGCCGAGTTCGGGAATGACCGCGTGGGGCGGAAGCGGCGTCGGGTCGAGCACCCACGAGTAGGGAATGATCCGCTGGAGCAGCTTTTGCCCCTTCTCGCCGATCTCCTGCCGCCAGAATTCCTGGAGCGGGCGCGACCAGAAAAGCGCGAGCCACAGTTTTTCCTCGAGGTACGGTTTGAGCGGCGGGGTGAGCGGCTGGCCCGGCTGCCACGCTTCCGCAAATTTGGCGAGCTTGGGATAATCGAACGCCTCGAAGAAGCGGTAGGCCGGCTTGCCGCCCGGCGTGTAATCTTCGACCGACCGCACGCGGTCCGCGCCGAGGAGCCATTCCATTTCGGGCCGGTACGCGGCGCTTTCCTCGGAGATGAGCACCTCGCCGCCGTTGAGGATGCTTTCAAATCCCCCGCGCATGCCGTCCGCGCCGCCGAGCACGTTTTCGCCGAGCGCCGAGTAGGTTTCCCCCAGCCACGCGGTGAGTCCGATGCCGCCCGGCACGGAATCGAGTTCGCTCAGCGCGAAGGCGTCCTCGGTGAGAATCAGGTCGGGGCGAATCACCGCGGGCACCTGGCCCTTGACCTTCTCGTGGCGCGAGAGCGCGATGAGCTCCGGGGGCTTGCCCGCGTCGAGCAGCGGCGCGACCCAGGGATGCGCCCTGCCCGCCGCGCTCTGGCGATAGAGCCAATTGCACGCGGTGTTGAAGCGGTGCAGGACGATGCCGAGCTTTTCCAGCAATTCGGCGTGCGCCGGACTGAGCGCGAAAGCCCGCGGCGCGATGCGCCACGTCTTCTCCGCGAAGAGTCCCCCGGCGGGCACGTGATCGCGGACGTAATGGGCGCGTTCAAGGGGTGTCATGACGAGGGGCTACCCGACATGGATTCGAACCATGAATAACGCCTCCAAAGGGCGCTGTGTTACCGTTACACCATCGGGTACGGAAGTGGGGTATTTTCCGGTTTGAGCGGCCAATGTCAAACACAAGCGAACTGGACAAGGATGTGCTATCGTGGTTTCCTAGTCGCCCTCCCTAACAGGAAAAAGGAGAAAGCGCTTTTACGGTCCCATGGAGTAGCGGTTAGCTCGCCTCCCTCTCACGGAGGTCGCACGGGTTCGAATCCCGTTGGGACTAGCCGCCGGAGGTGAATGCGATAAAATGGGATCGAGCGGGCAAAGCAAGCTTTAGGCCGCGTGATCGCCACCACCGTAGGAGGCTTCCACGCGCGCGGCCACATCGCGGTAACCCATATCGACTTCGTAGATCTTCTTCCACTGATCGAGGGCCTTTTCGGGTTGTTTGATCATTTCGTAGACCAGGCCGAGATTGTAGACAATTTCCTTTTTGAGTTCGTCCATGGCCAGCAGCTCGCTTTCAGCCAGGGCGAGTTGTTTCACGGCGAAATCGAACATGCCCCGTTTCATGAAGGCCTGGCCCATCAGGTTCAGCGCCGGGTAGCGCACGCTGGGTTGTTTGAGCGACTGCTGCAGTTCCTCCGTCGCGCGCTTGTACTGGCCGATCTTGTAAAGCGCCTCGCCCAGGTCGTAGCGGAACTCGCCCTCGTTCGGCTGCGCCCGCACGCGCGCCTCGGCCAGGAACAGGCGCACGTCGTTGAGTTCCTTCTCCTTTTGCTCGATGGCCGCCTGGGTCTGCGCCTGCGGTTCGGGATCCGTCTGCCCGGCCAGTTCGGTACGCAGCGCCTGCAGTTCCTGCTCCGTCTTTTTCAGCCGGAGATCGCCGATAACCTTCTCCAGCGAGGAGTCGACCCTGCCCCCCGCTTCGAAGGCATGCTCGTACCATTGGATGGCCGGGCTGTAGTCGTTCTTCTGAAGATAGAGCTGGGCGATCGCCTTGGAATGCATGGGATTCGCCGGCTCGGCCTGATGCTTTTGGTAATGGAGACCGATCTGCTCTTCTATCGCATCGGTGGATTTCACCAGCTTGGCGTCCTGCTCCAACTGCTCCGATTCGGTTTTGCTCTTGAGCACATTGCGATAATCGCCTTCGGCTGTTTCCCATCCGCCGCTTTTCGAGGCGTTCGCGGCGCTGGCATTTTTCAAGCCGCTGAGCGCATCGCCGTCGCGCGGGTCGATTTCGAGAATGAGCTCGTAGGTCGCCACCGCCTTGGGAAATTGCTTCGCCTCCATGTAGGCTTGCGCCAGCTTGCTGAGATTGGCTTTGTCCTCCGGTTTGCCGTCCTTCAGGGTTTCATGGGCAAAGCATTTGAACTCCGGATGGCCGAGCGACGCGCCCGCTTCCCCGATCATGATGTTGGCTTTGTGTTGATAGGGATCCAGGGCCAGGATTTCCTCCGCCTGGATCAATTGTTCCTGGGGCGTTTTTGCGGAGGAAAGCTTCATGACCCCGCCGGTCAACCTCATGCTCGTCATCTGCCGCGCGAAGCCGCCCATGGCCTTGTACTTCTGGATTTCTACCGCGCGCAACAATCGCCGGCCTTCGAGGAAAAGAGGCTCGTCCTTCATCACGGCCTGCATCAGGCTGATCGCGTAATCGTAGTTTTTTGACTGCGCGGCCGTCTTGGCCCGGTTGACTTGGTTGCGGCTTGTTGGGTTGAGCTCACGTTCCACCTTCAAACTCATGCGGATAAAGTAATCTTTCGGAAGTCCCGGTCAAAACAAATTGATTTCCAGACACCCTCTCAGGGGGCGGCCTCCTTCGCGCCGCGCGCGCGAAGCGTTCTAATACGTGATCGCGCTGAAGACCGGATACTTCTCCAGCTTTTCCCGCCCGTGGAGAAAGCCGAGTTCGACGAGGAAGGCCAGTTCGACGATTTCTCCGCCGCATTTCTCGACCAGCTTGGCCGCCGCTTCCGCCGTGCCGCCGGTGGCGAGAAGATCGTCGATGATCACGACGCGCTGGTTCTTTTCCACCCCGTCGACGTGAAGTTCGAGCGTGCCCTGGCCATACTCGAGCTCGTAGTCGTGTTGATGGCTCTTGTAGGGAAGCTTTCCCTTTTTGCGGACGATGCTCAGGCCGATGCCGAGGTAATGCGCCAGGGCCCCGCCAAAAATAAAGCCGCGCGCGTCGATCGCCACGATTTTTTCCACGCTTTTGCGCTGGTAACGCTCGGCGAAAATAGTCACGGCCAGCCGGAACAACTGGCCGTTGGCCAGGATGGGCGTGATGTCCTTGAAGACGATTCCCTTTTTCGGAAAGTCGGGCACGTCGCGGATGCTGCCCTTGAGGCGCTCCATGGCGCTTTTAAATGAGGTGGTCATGCCGGCTTCAATTTGTCCTGTTTATCGAGCGCCCGCTTGACTTTGCGCAGGGCGATGTTCTGCAGTTGGCGGATGCGCTCGCGGGTCACTTTGAACTTTCTGCCGACTTCTTCAAGGGTCATTTCCTTTTTTCCATCGAGGCCGAAACGCATGGTGATGATTTTCAATTCCCGTTCGTCGAGCACGTGCAGCAGATCGAGGACCGCTTTGCGGAGATTTTTGTCGCTGAGCATGTCGGAGGGCAGATGGGCGGCTTCGTCGCCGATCATGTCGCCGAGCGAGGCGCCGTCCTCCTCCTGTCCCACCGTGGCGTCGAGCGACGCGGGCCGGATCGCGGCGGTGCGCAACTGGGTGATCTTCGTCGCCGTCATGTTCAGTTCCTCGGCCAATTCCTCATCGGTCGGTTCGCGTCCGAATTCCTCGGCCAGTTGCATGCCGACGCGGCGCATGCGCGCGATCTTGTCCACCAGGTGCACCGGCAGGCGAATGGTTTTGCTCTGGTTGGCCAGCGCGCGTTTGATCGATTGTTTGATCCACCACGCGGCGTAGGTGCTCAGCTTGCCGCCCTTCTTGGGATCGAAGCGTTCGACGGCTTTCATCAAACCGATATTGCCTTCCGAGATCAGGTCCAGCAGGGGCAGGCCGTAGGAGGCGTAGTCGTGCGCGATTTTGACGACCAGGCGCAGGTTGGCCTTGATCATCTGCTGGCGGGCCGCCTGATCGCCTTTCTTGATGCGGCGCGCAAGCTTCACCTCTTCCTCGCGCGTGAGTAACGGAGTCTGTCCGATCTCGCGCAGGTAAATCTTTATCCCTGAATCGCCGTCATCCGAGTACATAAGAGAAATTAATTGCCTAGCCGAGCATGGTGGCAGGAGTAAGCATTGCAACCCTTAAATTAGGAAGCGGTACAGTTTCAGTCGTCCCTCGTTCCCAAGTTTCACTTGGGAACGTTTCCTGTTCCCGCGAAATTTTATTTCGCGCCAATATGCCTGGTTGAATCGAGCAGGGATCGGCAATGAAATTGCCTCAGCAAGCGCGTTCCCAAGTGAAACTTGGGAACGAGGAAGGCGGAAGGTCAGGGTCAGGACAGAGTCTGACCCTCCAGAAAAGGGGATCGATCAAGAGGCGTCGGCCAGCGCCGCCTGGGCCGCCGCCAGCCGCGCGATGGGCACGCGGAAAGGCGAGCAGCTCACGTAGGTCAGTCCGATCTCATGGCAGAACTTCACGGACGTGGGGTCGCCCCCATGCTCGCCGCAGATGCCCAGCTTGATTTCCGGGCGCGTCTTGCGGCCCCGTTCAATCGCCACTTTCATCAGGCCGCCGACGCCGGTCTTGTCGACCGTGGCGAACGGATTTTGTTTGATGATCTCCAGGTTCTGGTAGGCGGGCAGGAACGATCCCGAGTCGTCGCGGCTCATGCCGAGCGTGGTCTGGGTGAGGTCGTTCGTGCCGAAGCTGAAGAATTCGGCTTCCTTGGCGATCTCATCGGCCACCATGCAGGCGCGCGGGATTTCGATCATGGTGCCCACGAGATAATTGAGCCGGACGTTGTGCTGCCTGCTCACCTCGGCGGCGACCTGGCGCACGAGTTGGACCTGAAGCTCGAGTTCCTTCGCGAAACCGACGAGCGGAATCATGATCTCGGGCTTGACCTTGATGCCTTCCTTCTGGACCTCGATGGCCGCCTCGAAGAGAGCGCGCGCCTGCATGGCGGAAATCTCGGGGAAGACGATGCCGAGCCGGCAGCCGCGCAGGCCGAGCATCGGGTTGAATTCATGAAGTTCCGCCACGCGGCGCGTCACTTTTTCGACCGGTACGCCCAGTTTTTGGGCGAGTTCGGCCTGCTGGTCGTACGTATTCGGCAGGAACTCGTGCAAGGGGGGATCGAGGAGGCGGATCGTGGCGGGCAGCCCGTTGAGAGCGCGGAAGATTCCGGCGAAATCCCCCCGCTGATAGGGGAGGAGCTTGGCGACGGCCGCTTCCCGGCCTTCCTTGGTGTCGGCCAGGATCATCTCCCGCACCGCGTCGATGCGATCACCCTCGAAGAACATGTGCTCGGTGCGGCAGAGCCCGACGCCCTGGGCGCCGAAGGCCACCGCGTTGGCGACCTGGTCGGGCTGGTCCGCGTTGGTGCGGATTTGGAGGCGGCGGAGCTTGTCGGCCCACGACATCAACTGGGCGAACTCGGTGTACGTGGCGCTTTCCTTCGGGGCGAGCGTCTTTTCAATCAGGACCTGCACGATCTCCGACGGGGCGGTCTTGACTTCACCGGCGTAGACTTCGCCGCTCGTGCCGTCGATGGAGAGGAAATCGCCCTTGTGGAAGACGCGCTCTCCGACGGTGAGGGTGCCGTTGTGGTAATCGATGTGGAGCGCATGGGCGCCGCAGACGCAGACCTTGCCCATCTGGCGCGCCACGAGCGCGGCGTGGGAGCTGACCCCGCCGCGCGCGGTCAGGATGCCTTCGGCGGCGAGCATGCCGCGAATGTCTTCCGGCGAGGTTTCCTCGCGCACCAGGAGCACCTTGCCCTTGAGCGCCTCGGCTTCGGCCTCGCCCGCGTTGAAGTAAATGCGTCCCGTCGCCGCGCCGGGGCCGGCGGGCAGCCCGGAGGCGATTTTTTCCGCGTGCTTGATCGCCTTGCGATCGAAGATCGGGGTCAGAAGCTGGCTGAGCTGGTCGGCGGGAACGCGGGCGACCGCCTCCTGCCAGGTGATGAGCTTTTCCTTCACCATCTCGACCGCGATGCGAACGGCGGCGACGCCGGTCCGTTTGCCGTTGCGGGTCTGGAGCATGAAGAGTTTGCCGCTTTCGACGGTGAATTCGAAATCCTGCATTTCGCGGAAATGTTTTTCCAGCGCGGCGCGGACGTCCTCCAGTTCCCGGTAGGCATGGGGCATTTTCTCCTGGAGCGTGGCGACGGGATCGGGCGTGCGCACGCCGGCGACGACATCCTCGCCCTGCGCGTTGATGAGATATTCCCCGTAAAAGACTTTTTCGCCGGTGGCCGGGTCGCGGGTGAAGGCGACTCCCGAGCAGCTTTCGTTGCCGGTGTTGCCGAAGACCATGGCCTGGACGTTGACCGCGGTGCCCCAGTCGTTCGGGATGTGATATTTCTGGCGGTAAACGATGGCCCGCTCGTTGTTCCACGAGCCGAAGACGGCCCCGATGGAGCCGCGCAACTGCTCGTGCGGATCGCTGGGAAAATCGCGGCCCGTGCGATCACGGACGAGCTTCTTGAAGCGCGCGATCATCTCGCGCAGCGAAGAGGCGTCCAGTTCGGTGTCTGAAATTTCCTTCAAGGGGCGGCCGGGGAAGATCTCCTGTTTCAGCCCGCTGATCACCGCTTCAAACGGTTCATGGTGTTCGCCGGGGCGCGTCTGCACGCCCATCACGACATCGCCGTACATCTGGATGAAGCGGCGGTAGCAGTCGTAGGCAAAACGCTCGTTGCCGCTGACCGCGATGAGGCCCTGCACCGTCTCGTCGTTGAGGCCGAGATTGAGAATGGTGTCCATCATCCCCGGCATGGAATCGCGCGATCCCGAGCGGACGGCGAAGAGGAGGGGATTGGCGAGGCTGCCGAAGCCTTTGCCGAGAATCTTTTCAATGCGCGCGATGGCGTCGTCGATCTGCGCGTCGATCTCTTTCGGCAAGGTTTTGCCGTGCTCATTGAACCACGTGCAGACCTCCGTGGTGATGGTGAAGCCGGGAGGAACCGGCAGCCCGATGCGCGTCATTTCCGCGAGATTCGCGCCCTTGCCGCCGAGGAGCGCCTTCATCTTCCCGTCGCCGTCGCTGCGTCCGTCGCCGAAGAAGTAGGCCAGCAGGCCCTTCTTGGCCTTGGCCGCCGCGTGGCCGTTGCGGTCCGCGGCCAGTTTCGCCCCGGCTTTTTTTGCGGACTTGTCCGCCTTTCGAGAGTTGGGCGCGGCTTTAAGGAGAGTGTGACGTTCTTTTTTCTTGAGTTTCTTTTTGGATTTTTTGGACATAACGAAGGGAATTTTTTTGGGTGGAAAATTTCAGGCTATCATCCGCAAAAGACGAGTCAAGCGCGGCACAAAATTCCCTCTCAAAAAGAACCGCCGGCCCGTGCCAGCCGCCTCCGTATGGCAGCCGCCGCCGGCCCAGAGGCGGTCCATCCTGTAAGAGACCTCTGCGAAAGTCCGATGGGCCTTGGGAATGTCCCTGTCTTCTGCCGGCCTGGAAGGCCGGATGGATATTAGCCGGTGGCGACAGCCACCGGTTATGCATTCGTCAGACCATCCGTCCCGGTAGGAGACCTCTGCGAAAGTCGATCAATGTCGCTTCGGTAATCCCGCTGGAGACCTCTGCGAAACTCAATAAAGGAGGATTTTCGCAGAGGTCTCCGCTGGGGCGGATTCTTTCCGACAGATTACCGGTGGTTTCACCACCGGCTAATTTCCTCATGACCCTCCGGGTCATGGAAAAACCGACGCAATACTGA
>Ga0182030_10011991_pt1 | contig 17429 bp, 13 predicted proteins | sample 812S3MmetaG_FD_121299 | JGI IMG/M metagenome (GOLD analysis project Ga0182030, IMG submission 121299) | Permafrost microbial communities from Stordalen Mire, Sweden - 812S3M metaG (Illumina Assembly) | ecosystem: Environmental > Terrestrial > Soil > Wetlands > Permafrost | place: Sweden...
TTTACGCCAGCCATCCTTGTCGATGTGAATCGCCATATCGAGCACGATCGGCAGCACCAGCTTGCCGAGCAACATCGAACCCAGCAAGGCGCCGCCGAACAGGCAATAGATGATTGTCAGTTTTGCCTCGATAAACGTCTTGTCCTGCAGCAATAACGTCAACGTCCCGAAAACCAGCACGAAGACGGCGGTTACGACCGGGACGACGGCGAGCCGGCGCGTGAGTATCCATGACAGGCTGATTGTCGCGACCGCTGCGATCATCAGGACCGCCGTCGCGGTCAGCATGCCAACCTTGTCGGGCGGCAGAGCCCGGGGAAGGAAACCGTTCACCAGCCAGCCGAACAGCGCCGGCTTGGCGTTGGCGGTGAAGAACAGCGCCAGGGGCCCGATTTCGAGCGCGAACTTGATCCACGGATTGAGCGCCTTGCGCGGCTCAAGGGCCGTGGCGGGCGTGTTCGTCATCGTCGAATTTCCTTGGTTCGCGGTCTTTTGCTGCAAGCTGAGGAAGACGTCATTGCGAGGAGCGAAGCGACGAAGCAATCCATGTGTTGCGGCCGCCGCCAAGATGGTTTGCTTCGCTCCGCTCGCAATGACGGCCACGGCCTTTGCGTGTTGTCGTTTGCAGGGCTGGCCATCATCCCACTCCCCGCTCGACCCCCGCGATCGCGGCGGCGAAGTCGCGCGCGGCGAAGGGTTCGAGATCGTCGACGCCCTCTCCGACGCCGATGAAATGCACCGGCAAGCCGAATTTCTCGGCGACCGCGACGAGGATGCCGCCGCGGGCGGTGCCGTCGAGCTTGGTCATCACCAGGCCGGTGACGCCGGCGATGCGGCCGAAGATCTCGACCTGGCTCAGCGCGTTCTGGCCGACGGTGGCGTCGAGCGCCAGCAGCGTCGCGTGCGGCGCCTCGGCGTCGACCTTCTTGATCGCGCGAACGATCTTCTCCAGCTCGCTCATCAGCTCGGCGCGGTTCTGCAGCCGGCCGGCGGTGTCGATCAGCAGCACGTCGGCGCCCGCCTCCTTGGCGCGGGTCAAGGCTTCAAAGGCGAGGCCCGCCGCGTCGCCGCCCGGCTCGCGCGCGACGATCTCGGCGCCGGCGCGCTCGGCCCAGATCTTCAACTGCTCGATCGCCGCGGCGCGGAACGTGTCGCCGGCGGCGAGGGTCACCGTGAGGCCGTCGGCGGCGAACTTGGCCGCGAGCTTGCCGATCGTCGTCGTCTTGCCCGAGCCGTTGACGCCAACGACGAGGATGACAAACGGCTTCTTGCTCGCGTCGATCTCGAGCGGCCGCGCGACCGGCTCGAGCGAGCGAGCGATTTCCTCGGCAAGGATCGCCTTCACCGCCTCCGGCTCGATGCCTTTGTCGTAGCGTCCCCCCCCGACCGCATCGCGGATGCGAGTCGCCGCGGCGAGGCCGAGGTCGGCCTGGATGAGGATGTCCTCGAGCGCGTCGAGCGCCTCGGCGTCGAGCTTGCGCTTGGCGAACACGTCGGCGACGCCGCGGCCGAGCGCCGAAGATGTGCGCGACAGGCCGGCGGCGAGCCGTGCGAGCCAGCCGCCGCGCGCCGCCGCCGAGGCCTCCGGCGCAGGAGGCGCGTCGTGAGGCCGGCGCCTGCGGCTGAAAAGGCCGCCCTTCGGCTTGTCGTCGTCCACCTCGCTCAAGCCTGTATCCTCATCCGCCTGCGCGGCGCACGCCGCGCGCGCTGGATGCGCCCCCGCCCCGAGGCGCCCGCGACAGCAGGCGTCTCGAAGCACGGGGGCGGTCCGCGCCGACCTGCCGCCAGGACGCCGAACCCCCTCGTCCTTCGGCGCGCGCCGCCGCGGCGGCGCGCCTTGGAATGCGGAGGCTCAGGCGTTCGCGCTCGACGCGCGGCCCATTGTGGCTGCTAGCTATCATTCTGTCGCGTCGGAAGATAGGCGCGAGCGGGGCAAGGCGGCTTTCGCCGGCGTTGTCCTGGTCGCAACGAGAGATCCCGCGCCGTCCGCGCCGCCTTGCCGGCCGCTGCGGCGACCGCTAGCACTCTCGCCATGACTCCGAAAGAGATGCAGGCGCGGCTGCTCTACCGCGACGGGCTGATGCTGGTCATCGACAAGCCGGCCGGAGTCGCGGTCCACCGCGGGCCCAAAGGCGGCGCCAGTCTCGAGGACGATTTCGACGGCCTGCGCTTCGGTCTGCCGCGCAAGCCGGCGCTCGCCCACCGCCTCGACCGCGACACCGCCGGCTGCCTGGTGCTCGGGCGCCATCACAAGGCGCTCGAAAAGCTCGGCCTGTTGTTCAAGCAGGGCAAGATCCGCAAGACCTATTGGGCGATCGTCGTCGGCGGGCCGGACAGCGCCGAAGGGCTGATCGACAAGCCGCTCGCCAGGCTCGACGCTACGCGCGGCTGGTGGATGAAGGTCGACGCGAGCGGATTGCAGGCCAAGACCGGCTGGCGGGTCTGCGGCCGCGGCCAGTGGCGCGGCGGGCCGATCGCCTGGCTCGAACTCCAGCCGCTGACCGGCCGCACCCACCAGTTGCGCGTCCATTGCGCCAGCGAGGGCTGGCCGATCCTCGGCGACCCGATCTACGGCGCGCCCGCCGACTTGGCCCTGCAATTGTTGGCGCGCCGGGTCGAGGTTCCCCTGTCCAGAAGCCATCCGCCGATCGTGGTCGAGGCGCCCGCGCCGTCGCACATGCTGGAAACGCTGACGGCGTGCGGCTTCGCCGGTGAACCGCTGCGCGCGCCGGCGCCTGCGGCCGAGTCGGACGGCGCCGCGGCCGTCGTCTGAGGGTTGCGGGGCCCCCGCTTTTCGCCGTCGATTGCGGCGCCGGACGCCGGCGGATCGCTTGAACGGCGCCACGCGTCGCCTGGTTCTGTTGGGTCACGATTTTCGCAGATTCGCGCGGCGCTGAGATTTGCCATTTTGCGGGTTCTGCGGAATGGCGAATGGGAGCGTCAGGCGCAATCGAGCCAAGCGCGCTTACAGCTCTCCGTCGCGGTGGCCCGAACCCTCATACGCTGCCCGCGCCTCCGAGCCATCCGATCACGCCCACCTTATCGAGGGTCGTCGTGACGCCTTAGAACTCGGAACCTGGTCCAAAAAAGCACGGCTTGCGCTGACGCTGGCGGTCATCTGGCAGCTGCCGGCTAGGTAGTTTCCGAGCCTATCCCAAGGACGCGCAACCCTTCAGGTTGTCGGACCTGCGCCAATATCGAGCGATTTGGGCAAATGGGGGGCTACCTCTCTTGTCTGGAAGCGACGATCAATTTCCCTGCGAGACTTCGGGGCTTGGTGAGACGATCGGACGCGATCGGCTTCCCATGATCGAAGCCTCGCGCGGCGATGAACGACGCAAGGGCGGCGCCCCCGCCATATCAGGCGAGCAAATTGCCGCATGTTCCGCGGACTGCGCGCCCCCCGCGCTGGATAACGGAATGCGTCCGGCGCCGAGCGAACGCCAATTTCGCGCGGCGGTCGGACTTGAGCAGGCCGACGGGGGCGCAATCGAGAAAATCGGCGACGCGGCGTCGAGTCTGGTTCTTGGGAACCTGCGGGGCCTCGTGATTGTTATCGTGCTCGCCTTCCACTCGTTTCTGCCCTACCTCAAATACGCTCGGTCGTCCGCAGTTCCATTCGACCAGCCGCCTTATGACTGGCGCGCCTTTCCCGTCGTCGACAGTCAGCGCTGGTTCGGGTTCGATCTGTTCTGCGCCTGGCAAGACGTCTATCTGATGTCTTTGATGTTCTTTCTCTCGGCCGTATTCGCGTGGCCGAGTCTGACCCGCAAAGGAGGTCGGAAATTTCTCGGCGACCGATTGCTGCGGCTGGGTGCGCCATTTCTATTCGGCGTGACCGTCGTCGCGCCGATCGCGCTTTATCCCGCCTACCGCTTGATCGCGGTCGATCCAAGTCCGATCGCCTATGGGCGGTCCCTCCTGGCGTTGCCGTTCTGGCCCAATGGGCCGATGTGGTTCTTGTGGCTGCTGTTGGCTTTGACCATCGCGCCCGCCGCTCTGTACCGGTTCGCCCCGCAATGGGTCGCGTTTCTCGGCCGTTTGTCGTCCGACGCCGCCGTCCGTCCGGGCCGATATTTGATCGGCCTGACGACAGTCGCCGCCCTCGCCTACGTTCCGCTGGCGATCGCCTTCACGCCTTGGGAGTGGTCCAATCACGGACCGTTTTCGCTCCAGCTCAGCCGGCCGCTGCTCTATGCCGTCTATTACCTGGCGGGTTTCGGCGTGGGTGCGCACGGCCTCGAGCGCGGCCTGCTCGCCCCCGAGGGGATGCTGGCGCGGCGCTGGAACGTCTGGCTTCCATGCGCGTTCGTTTCGCTGCTGCTCTGGATGGGGCTCACCGGCCTGACATTGACCTATGCGACCGGCGCCCCGCTGATGCTGCAAATCGCAGCCGGCGCCAGCTTTGCGCTGGCCGGCGCGAGCAGCTTCTTCTTCGTGACGGCGGCTTGCCTGCGCTTCGGCGCAATTCGTTCGCGATTGTTAGACGGCTTGTCGAGGAACGCCTTCGGCCTCTATCTGCTGCACTATGCCCCACTGGTGTGGCTGCAATACGCCTTGCTGGACGCTCCGTTGTCCGCCATCGCGAAGGCTGTGATTGTTTTCGGCGGCACGCTGCTCTTTGCCTTCGCGGCGACAGTCGCCATCCGATTCAGTCGGTTCGGCTCTCGATTCATCGGCGAGGCGCCTCGGGCGCGGGCGTCGCGCCCGCAAGGCCAGAGCCCTGGCCCCACATCGTCGATTGGCGACGCGCAAGCGATATAAAGCGCTAAGCTGTCCATCTCAGCGACACGGCCGAAATCAATCACGCGTCGCGCAGAGGAATTGCGTTCGAGCCGCCATGTTCCGTGCGAGCGTGCAGTCCCATCGCGCTCAGGGCGACGCCGCCAAGAATCATGTTGATGCCGACGAGCAGGCCCATGGTCCACGCCGAGGTCCCCGGAAGATCGAAAATAATGATGCTCCCCAAGACGATGTCGACGAACCCGCTCGCCAACATCCAGGCCCAGCGCCCAGAGAACTGACGTCGGTGTTCGAAAGCGAACATGATCGACGCGCCTCCCTCGACCAGGAAGAACAGAACCAATATCAGCCGCATTGGGCCGAGATTCTCAAACGGCCATCCCATCAAACCGCCGTACAGATCCTGCGATTTGTTGGCGATCAGAAGGGCGCCGACAGAAATCGCGAGCAAGGCTGATACGAGCGACCACCAGAACCCCGGCGCCTGTCGCGCCCAGTAGGTCGTCGCCAACCCCACGGCTCCGCTGACGAGAAAGAGCCAACCCAAAACAATCGTCACGTTCACACTGACGATCGATGGGACGACGATTGCCAAGAAGCCCAGCAAAACGAGGGTTGCTCCTTCGACAAGAAAGAGCAGCCAGTGGCCAATGATGGATTGTTCGGCGCTTCCTGGAACGCGATCGCTGTCGGAACGTCGGTTCGTAGCCATTGAGAGCGTATCCCCGCGACGAGACGACTGCATCATTGGGTGGGATCAGACCTCGGCGCAGGGCGCACGGCCTCTCCGAGGTCAGCGAGCGTCAACGAAAGCTCACCGGCCAAAAGCCGAGAAATCTCCGCATGAAACTTGCCGCCGCATCCCGCCAGCCTGTCTCGTTCGACTGGCGACGAGACAAGCCTTATGCGCGCTAGCGGTACCAGCAATGACCGTTATGGCACACGCGCTGATGTGGGTAGAGGTCGCGAGGACCGGCGCAGAAATGATACCAATGATAACCGGTCAGGCCGAGCCGGTAGCAACCGGCGTCGGCCGCGGTCGATGTCAGGGCTACTGCCGACAGCGTCGCCATGGCGGCGACCAGCAAAGCGAGCTTGCGCATTTTCCTCTCCGATATTGGGTTCGTCCGGCCATACCTCTTTTTGGCCGAACCAAGTTAGACAAAGGCGCGCGTCGGCGGCAGTCTCGGAATCTACTCATGGGCCGACTTCGGAAGAGCGCCGGCTCGGTTGCCTGTTGATCCGACATTCGCCAAAATGGCGGCGGTTCCGGCGCAAATTCACGACGCCTTGGCGTTGCCGCCACTCCCGACCCATCGACGCGCATTGTCGGCAAGCGCGGCAGCGGCCCCCCAGCGCATTCCATGCGACGCCCCGTACACTGGGCGCCTGGCGTCCCCGCGTTCCTACTTCCCTCGTTCCGCGATGAACTTGGCCGTCTCCACGAGCGTTTGCGCCCGCTCGCCGAACGGCGCCAGAGCCGCGCCCGCTTCGCTGACGAGGGTTTTGAGGCGCGCCTTGGCGGTCTCCACGCCAAGGATCCCGACCAGCGTCGCCTTGCCGGCGGCCGCGTCCTTGCCGGCGGCCTTGCCGAGCGTCGCGCTGTCGCCTTCCACGTCGAGCAGGTCGTCAGAGATTTGAAACGCCTTGCCGACGGACGCGCCATACCGATCGAGCGCATCGCGTTCCGCAACGCTGGCCTTGCCGAGAATCGCGCCAGCCGCGCAGGCGAATTGCAACAGCGCGCCAGTCTTCATCGCCTGCAATGCGCCGATCGCCATTTCGTCGAGCGCACGCGGCTTGCCGTCAGCGAAACGTCCCTCCGCGGCGAGGTCGAGCAGTTGACCGCCGACCATGCCGCCGACGCCCGCGGCGCGCGCCAGCGCGCCGACCAGATTGACGCGCACCTCAGCCTCGGGATGGACCGCGGGACGCGCGGCCACGTCGAAAGCCAGCGTGAGCAGGCCGTCCCCGGCAAGGATGGCGGTCGCTTCGTCGAAGGCTTTGTGAGTTGTGGGACGGCCGCGCCGCATATCGTCATTGTCCATGGCCGGCAGATCGTCATGAACCAGCGAGTAGCAATGGATGAGTTCGAGCGCCGCTCCCGCCATCAGCGACCGCTGCCGCGGAACGCCGAACAGATTGCCGCTCGCAACGACCAGCAGGGGGCGGATGCGTTTGCCGCCGTTCAGGCTCGAATAGCGCATCGCCTCGAGCAGACGCGCGGGGCGACCGCGCTCGCCCGCGATAGGCGCCTGCGTTAGAAGCTCGCCCAGCATCGTCTCGGTGTCGCTGGCCACGCTCTTCAGCAGCGACAGGAAGGCTTCAGGGGAAACGCTCATCGATAGCCTCCGTCGACAGCGGCATGCCCTTTCGGATCGAATGAATAGGGCGCCGCTCGCCAATTCACATAACCCGTTTCCACGACTCGTTCATAGTTTTGTCCAGGTCTCCGCGTTTGCGTCAAACGAACGATGCGCTGACGCGCCTGCCCGGGCAATGCCGAGGGCGCTTGCCTTCTCGCTCCAAACAGCCTGTCGCACGTAAGCCGGCGCGGCGCCACAGGCTGTTCAACGCTGGCGGGCAGCCCTCCTGGCTCGCGACAGTTCTGAAGGATGTTTGAACTTTTGCCACTGCGTCGGCTCTGGTAGTACAATGGACTTTGGCGCCTACCGAGAACCTGCCGATGGTTGCAAGTCTGGTCGCCGTCGTTGCGCTCGTCATCTGGATTTACTTGGTGGCGGGGCGCGGCGGCTTTTGGTGCGCAGGGGAACGCGACGGCGGCGGCCCTTCCCCGATTGTCTGGCCCGACGTCATCGCCGTCATTCCGGCGCGCGACGAAGCCGCCGGCGTCGGCCAAACTGTCGGGTCGCTGCTGGGTCAAGATTATCCCGGGTCGTTCTCGCTCATTGTGGTTGATGACGAAAGCGTCGACGGCACTACAGACGTTGCCAGGCTTGCGGCTGCTGCGATTGGCGGCGTGGACCGATTGACGATCGTTGCTGGCGCCGCGCCTCCGGCCGGTTGGACCGGAAAATTGTGGGCTGTGAAGCAGGGCGTCGAGCGCGCGACGACAGCGGCGCCCGAATTCCTGCTTCTGACCGACGCCGACATCGTCTATCCGCCCGATGCGTTGCGTCGCCTGGTTTCGCAGTCGCTGAGCGAGGGTCTTGCACTGTTCTCCATGATGGCCAGGTTGCGTTGCGAGAGCCTGGCGGAGCGGGCGCTCATTCCCGCCTTCATCTTCTTCTTTCAGATGCTTTATCCCTTTTCCTGGGTGAACGACCGACGCCGCGCGACGGCGGCGGCGGCAGGCGGTTGCATGCTGGTGCGCCGCAAAGCGCTTCAGGCCGCTGGAGGCGTCGAGGCCATACGCGGTTCCTTGATCGACGATTGCGCCATGGCGCGCCTTCTGAAGAGGCAGGGGCCGATACGCCTCAGCCTCAGCGAGCGCGTGACGAGCATTCGACCTTATCCGACGATCGCCGAAATCCGGCGGATGGTCGTTCGCTCCGCCTACGCCCAGCTTCGCCATTCGCCGCTTCTGCTCGCGGTCGCCCTGGCGGGGCTGGCTGTCGTCTTCGTCGTTCCCGTGCTTGCGGCGCTGTTCGGCCACGGCGCCGCACAGATTTTTGGGCTTCTCGCATGGGCTATCATGGCGGTCGCCTTTCGGCCGACCCTCCGGTTCTACGGATTGTCGCCGCTGTGGGGACCGATCTTGCCGGCGATCGCGCTCGTTTACATGGCCTTCACGCTGGAATCCGCTTATCAATCCGTGCGGGGGCGGGGCGGTCTTTGGAAGGGCCGCGTGCAGTCGCGTGCAACAGAGGCCCCATGACGAGCGCCAGCGAATTGCGATCGGGCAAAACCCATCGAGACGAGAATTTCCCGGTGGCGTCCTTGCTCGTCCGAGCACAACACCGTCGGCCAATTCTGGCTTTCTACGAATTCGCGCGCGTCGCCGACGATGTCGCGGATCACGCCTCGCTGACGGCCGCAGAGAAAATCGAGTTGCTCGATCGCATGGAGGCCGACCTCGTTGGCGAAGATCACCCGGGCGCCAATCCGCAGTCGGCGGCCTTGCGGCGCGCGCTCGCGGAGCGTGGACTCTCGCCCGAGCACGCGCTGGACTTGTTGCGCGCCTTTCGCCTCGACGCTTCCAAGCGACGCTACAAAGATTGGGCGGATTTGATGTCGTATTGCGCCCTCTCGGCCATGCCGGTCGGTCGCTTCGTGCTGGATGTGCACGGCGAGAGCCGTTCGACGTGGCCCGCTTCGGACGCAATATGCGCCGCGCTGCAAATCAACAACCACCTTCAAGACTGCGGCTTGGACTATCGCAATCTCAACCGCGTCTATTTGCCTTTGAACGATCTCGCGAAATACGGCCTCGACGTTGAAGCGCTCGGCGAAGACCAGGCCTCGCCGGCTTTGCGTCGCTGCATCGCGGAACTCGCGCATCGCGCCGAGAAGCTGCTGCATGAAGGAGATGGACTCGAGAACGCAATCGCGGATTGGCGTTTGGGGCTCGAGATTTCCGTCATTCACGCGCTGGCGTTGCGGGTCGCGCACACGCTGACCGTGAGCGATCCTCTCAGCGCGGAGACCCATCTCGGCAAATGGCGCGCGGGCGGCATCGGCGTTCTTGCCGCTCTCAACAGCGCCTCGCGCCGCCTTGGCGCGCTCGAACGTTCGCCGGGCTCGGCCGTATCCTCGAACCCAACGGGTTTCGAGCCTGTCGCCGAAGCTCGCGTGACCGCCTCCGGCAGCTCGTTCTATATGGCGATGCGGCTCATGCCGCCCGAGCAGCGACAGGCGATGTTCGAAATTTATTCGTTCTGTCGCGCTGTCGACGATATCGCCGACAATGGCGGCCCTCGCGACGTCCATCGCAATCAATTGCAGCGCTGGCGTGAGGACGTCGACGCAATGTACGCCGGCGCCGCGCCCCCCCACTTGCATGCGCTGGCCGAGGCGAGCCGGACCTTCAATTTGCGCCGCGACGATTTCTTGGCCGTCATCGACGGCATGGAAATGGATGTGATCGCCCCGATCCGTGCGCCCGACTGGGCGACGCTCGACCTTTACTGTGATCGCGTGGCGAGCGCAGTGGGCCGCCTATGCGTTCGCGTATTCAAAATGGACGACGCGCAGGGCGTAGCCCTGGCGCATCATCTCGGCCGCGCCCTCCAACTGACCAACATCCTGCGCGATATCGACGAGGACGCCGCCGTCGGGAGACTCTATCTTCCGCAAGAAGCGCTGCACGCCGCTGGAATAACGTCGAGCGAACCTCTGGACGCAATCGCCAATCCTGCGATCGATCAGGCCTGCGCGCCGGTCGTCGCGCGCGCGCGGCGCCATTTCATCGAGTCCGACGCGATCATTGCTCGGAGCCCGCGCCGCGTCGTGCGCACCGCCCGCGTCATGAGCGCGGCTTACCGCTCGATCTTCGAGCATCTCGTCGCGCGGGGATGGCTTCCGCCGCGCGCGCCCGTCAAGCGGCGCCGCGCGCAACTCATTTGGTTCGTTCTGTGCCACGGCATCTTGTGACGCCGCGTCAAATCCATATCGTCGGGGCCGGATTGGCGGGGCTGTCGGCCGCCGTGCAACTGGCGTCTCGCGGCTCATCGGTCACGGTTCATGAGGCGACCAATCAAGCGGGCGGACGCTGCCGTTCGTATTACGATTCCACACTCGGCATGGAGATCGACAACGGCAATCATCTCGCATTGTCCGGCAACAAGGCCGCCCTTGCCTACCTCGACATCATAGGCGCGCGCGCCGGCCTTACCGCGCCTCCGTCAGCGAGTTTCCCTTTCATCGACCTCGCGACAGGCGAGCGCTGGACGGTGCGCGCCAACGACGGAATCGTTCCTTGGTGGATACTCGACCCGGCGCGTCGCGTCCCTGGCACGCGCCTGCGCGAATATTTTACCCTCGCCAAGCTATTGCGGGCCAGAGCCGGCGCCACGATCGGCGAGACGATTTCCTGTTCGGGGCCGCTTTACGCGCGACTGATCGAACCCCTGCTGATGTCCGCGCTCAACACCGAGCCGCGAAGCGGTTCGGCGACTTTGGCGGCGGCGATTATCCGGGAGACGCTCGCCGCCGGCGGGCGCAACTATCGCCCGCTGATCGCCTACAATGGCCTTTCCAACGTTTTCATCGCACCGGCGCTTCGGTACATTGCCGACCACGGCGGCGCCGTGAACTATGGTCGCCGGCTTCGCCAGCTTGCGTTCGGCGCAGACCGAGTGACGGCGCTCGACTTCGGCGATGTGTCCATTCCGTTGACGCCGAGCGACGCGGTCGTCCTTGCGGCGCCGCCTGCGGCCGCGAAGTCTCTTGTGCCGGAATTGACGACGCCGACGGAATCTCGCGCCATCGTCAACGCGCATTTCCGAGTCGTTCCGCCCGAAGGCCTTGCGCCGATGATCGGCGTGGTCAACGGCATGACGCAGTGGCTCTTCGCCTTCCCCGGACGCCTGTCAGTCACAATCAGCGCCGCAGACGATCTGCTGGACCTGTCTCGGGAGGATCTGGCCCGCCGGATCTGGAGTGAAGTCGCCGTAATCGCCGGTCTCGCGGGCGCCATGCCGGCGTGGCAGATTGTGCGCGAACGTCGTGCGACTTTCGCCGCTTTGCCGCGACAAGAAGCCAAGCGACCCGGCGCAGGGACGGCGTGGAAAAATCTCGTCCTCGCCGGCGACTGGACCCGCACCGGGCTGCCCGCGACGATCGAGGGCGCAATCCGTTCGGGCGCAAAAGCAGCAGAAATATTGGCGCCGCTGTGAGACCAATCTTCTGCGCAATCGCATTGTCTTGGCGCTGAGAGGACGGTGAGCGACGGCGTCGAACGATCCTTGAGCGCGGGCTGTAACAAGCAGCGCCAATGTGCAAAGTGAACACGAGGCAATTCGATGCGCGAGACCACGACGGCATCCGGCAAGGGCCCCCCGCTGACCGAGAATGGCCGGGAGGCCATGGACCAATCGATCTCCGTCGCGACGGACGCCTTGCTCGCCGCTCAGCGCCCGGACGGACACTGGGTGTTCGAACTCGAAGCGGACGCCACCATCCCGGCCGAATATATCCTCCTGCGGCACTATCTCGGCGAGCCGGTCAACGGCGATCTGGAAGGGAAGATCGCCAGCTACTTGCGCCGCATCCAGGGCTCACATGGCGGCTGGCCGCTGTTCCACGGCGGCGATCTCGATATCAGCGCCAGCGTGAAGGCGTATTTTGCGCTGAAGATGGTCGGCGACGACCCGCAGGCGGAACACATGCGGCGCGCCCGCGAAGCGATCTGCGAACGGGGCGGCGCGGCGAAGTGCAACGTGTTCACCAGGGCGCTGTTGGCGCTGTTCGGCGTCCTGAGCTGGCGGGCGGTTCCGGTGATGCCCGTCGAGATCATGCTGTTGCCGAAGTGGTTCCCGCTCCATCTCAACAAGATGTCTTATTGGGCGCGCACGGTCATCGTGCCGCTATTGGTCCTGGGCGCCCTGAAGCCGCGAGCGCGCAACCCGAGAGAGATCGGCGTCGACGAACTCTTTCTCGAGCGGCCCGAATCGATCGGCCTGCTGCCCAAGGCGCCGCATCAGAGTTTGATGTGGTCGAAGGCTTTCAACGGCCTCGACGCAATTTTGCGCGTTGTCGAACCGCATTTTCCGCAGCGTTCGCGCCAGCGCGCGATCAAGGCCGCCGTTGCGTTCGTGAAGGAACGGCTGAACGGCGAAGATGGTCTTGGGGCAATTTTTCCCGCCATGGCCAATTCGGTGATGATGTACGACGCGCTGGGCCGCGATCGTCGGGACCCTGACTACCTCGTTGCGCGCCGTTCGATCGACAGACTTCTCGTCGTGAATTCCGAAGAAGCCTATTGCCAACCCTGCGTTTCCCCGGTGTGGGACACTGCGCTGGCGTGCCAAACGTTGCTGGAAGTCGGCGATGAGCGGGCGATGGACGCGGCCGCCGCCGCCCTGAAATGGCTGCGACCCCGCCAAGAGCTGGATGTCGTTGGCGATTGGAGCGCGCGCCGACCTAACGTGCGTCCGGGCGGCTGGGCGTTTCAATACGCCAATCCGCATTACCCGGACCTCGACGACACCGCCGTCGCCGTGATGGCGATGGACCGATGGCGAAGGGCGCGCGGCGATCCATCATACGACGTTTCGATCGAGCGCGCGCGGGAATGGATTTGCGGCCTGCAGAGCCGCAACGGCGGCTTCGGGGCGTTCGACGCCGACAACAACTTCCTTTACCTCAACAACATCCCGTTTTCCGATCATGGCGCTTTGCTCGATCCGCCCACTGAAGATGTGACGGGCCGCGTCGTGTCGATGCTCGCGCAACTCGGCGACCGGCCCGAATCCAGCTTTGCTCTGCGCGAGGCGCTGCGATTTCTTCGCGATACGCAGTTGCCGGACGGAAGCTGGTTCGGTCGCTGGGGAATGAACTACATCTACGGCGCCTGGTCGGCGCTTTGCGCGCTGCATATGGCAGGGGTAGATCCGAGCGCGCCGGAAATGGCGCGAGCGGCCGATTGGCTCGCGGCCATTCAAAACGACGACGGCGGCTGGGGCGAAGACGGCGCAAGCTATAAACTTGACTATCGCGGCCACGAACCGGCGCCGAGCACGGCTTCGCAGACAGCTTGGGCGCTCCTTGGTCTCATGGCTGCGGGGCGAACCAGCGATCCGAGCGTCGCCCGCGGCGTGAAATTCCTCCTTGAAACTCAGCGATCGCACGGGTTCTGGGACGAGGAACGGTACACGGCGACCGGGTTTCCCCGTGTCTTCTATTTGCGCTACCACGGCTACTCGAAGTTCTTTCCGCTTTGGGCGATCGCCCGATACAAGAACGCGATATCCGGTGCGATCGTCAAATTCGGAATGTGACGCGGGCGGTCGATCAAACGCCCCGAGGTATCGCTGCCGGGGGCGTGTTCGAGGCGACAGGGCGCCGTTTCACTTGGGCGTCGCGTCTGGCCCGGTAGAATCCTCGGGGATGTCCTCTGGCGCCACCGCATCGTCTGGCAACCGGGTCCAGATTTGAGTCTGGCCAAGCAGCGGAATGCCCAGATAGCCCCGCACCCAAAGTTGCTGCCCGTCCGCACTCAGCTCCATCTGGGCGTGATAGACCGTGCCGTCGCGGGGATCGAGAATTGTGCCGCCCGCGTATTTGTTGCCGTTACGCTTCATGCCCTTGACGATCGTCAAGCCCAGCATCGGCGCATCCTTCTGGTCCCCCGTGCATCTCTGGCAGGTCTGGATCAGCTCTTGTTCGCCGGGCCCCTTGAACATCTTGACGAACCGCCCCTCGTAGAGCCCGTCCTTTTCGACGAAAAGAAACCAAGCTCCGGGACGGCCTTGATCGTCGGTCTCCTGCCAAAATCCGGCTGCGGTCTGATGATCGTATGCTGGCGCAGCTTCTGCCTTGGATGGGGTCGGGATCGGAGCCGCAGCCTTGGGTGGGTTCGGCGCCGGAGCCGCAGCCTTGGAGGAGCTCGGCGCCGGAGTCGCGGTCCTGAACGGGTTCGGCGGCGGAAATGGGATCGCGTCCTGATTCGACGCCGACCGGGCGTAGCCCGTTATCGACATTGCCATGGCGACCGCGGCGACGAACTTGAAGCTAGTTCTCATCTCCCATCTCCCGAAGCGGTGATGGAAACACCCAAGGCGTTGCGACAGCAGCATGCCGTCTTGCGCCGTTCGCCGACGCGACCGACCAATCGAGAAAGCTCGGCGCCGAAGCTCCGACCCGGGTTCCGTAGGCCGGGCCGCTCAGCGAAGTCACCTGCCATGGTCTTTCAACACGTTTCTACAGGCCTCGGACAGTCGGTCGCGGTGAAGCTCGAGGCATCCAAGAAAGGCTTGATCGCCGTCCTGCTCCTTGATCGCATGGCAGAACCGGCGGACATCGGGACGGCACGCGGCTTGCTCTTCCGGCGTGCCGGACTGGGCGAACGTCGAGGACGAGACGACGACAAATACAACCGAGAGTAGAATTTTGACGAGCATCGTGAATTCTCCCTTTGCGTGATCGGGGATGGTCAGACTTCTGACGGCGCCTTTCGCGGCTTGCCCATCAGGATTGGTTGAAACAGCACTGCCGCCGCCAACGTGCACACGAGTGAAAGAGCCAGCAGCTTGCCCATGCTCGATGTGCCCGGGTGACTCGAGAAAATGAGACTGCCGAATGCGGTGGCCGTCGTCAGCGCGCTGTAGATCACCGCGCGCGTGAGACTGGTCTGCAGAAGGTTCGTTTGCCCTTCGCGCCAGGCCATAATGTAATAGATCTTGAACGCCACGCCGACGCCGAGGAGCAGCGGCAGGGCGATGATATTGGCGAAGTTGAGCGGCAGACCCACCAACACCGTCAGTTCCAGCGTCACCACCCCAGCGAGCGCCAGAGGAATGAGCGTCAATAGAACGTCGCCGATGCGCTTGAGCACGAGCCACAACAGGATCGCGATCGACAGCAGCGCCAATGCCCCGGCTTCGACGAACGCGTGGACGACCAAATCGCCCGCTTTCAGAATGGTGATTGGACCCTCGGTGGCGCTTGGCTCGACAGCCAACACTGCGCGCGCGAAACGACGCATGGCGTCGTTGTCCCCCGGGTCGTCCTTGGGCGCGATCGACACGCGAGCGCGACCGTCCGCAGTCAGCCAATCGCGGGTGAGGTCCGGCGGCAATGAGGCGAGCGTGACCGCCGGCGTCTGCAGCGAAGCCTGCAACGAGTCGAGGACCTGTCCGAGCGGCCAGATGAAACTGTTCGTCGCCTGATCGTGAGCCGTCGGCGTCGCATGCGCCAACTTGGAAAGGTCGAGAGAAAGCCGGCGCGCCGCGTCGGCCCCAGGTCCCCCCCGATCCTCCGCCGCTTCCGTCAGTCTCTGCGCGCCTTCGTTCAAAGCGTCGACATTTTCCGCGTCGCTCGGCGGGGGCTGAGTGTTCTTCGGGTCGAACGCGAGGGCGAGCTTGTTCGCGGCGTTCTGAAGCATGGGAAGCTTCTGCGCCTGGTCATCCGGCACAAAGCTCGACAGCGTTACGACGTGCGAAACCTCCGGCAGCTTCGAAACGCGTGCGCCGATCGCATTTCCTTGTTCGAGCGACGGCGCCAGCACCTGGATGGCGTTGGAGTCGGTGCTGGGATCGCGACTGAGTTCGAGATAAGTCGCTACCGACTCTGTTTTAGGACTCTCCAGATTGATCGGATTGAAGTCGAAGCTGAGCCAATGCAGTAGCGGCAACCCAGCGACCACCACGATCGCCGTGCCGGCAATGATGCCGATGCGGTGTCGATTCATGTACTCGTCGATCGGCGCGAGCGACGAATACCCGAGCGGCTCCGGTTCTCCGGCGGGGTTCAACAGAACGATCAACGCCGGCAGAAGCGTGATGGTGGTGGCGAATGCGATCAGCATGCCGCAACCAGCGATCTGGCCCAGCTCCGACACGCCCTTGTAGTCCGTGGGCAGAAACGACAGGAACCCCGCTGCGGTCGCAAACGCCGCCAGAGTCAGCGGCGCGCCGACGTGAAAGCTGGCGTTTCGAATCGCCTTGACGAGATTGTCGACCTCGTGCCGTTCGGAGCGATAGCGAACGCTGAACTGAATCCCGAAATCGACGCCAATGCCGACGAAAAGCACCGAAAAGTAGACGGAAATGAGATTGTACGCGCCGACCATGAACAGACCCAGCGCCGCCGTCACGGCGAGCCCGACAAAGAGATTGACGGCGACCGCAGCCATGAGCCGCCCCGAGCGCAACGCGAGCCAGAGAATGAATGTGACGATCGCCAACGTGATGAGGCCGTTTCGAACCGCATTCTCCTTGATCGATCCGAACTGTTCGTCGTTCATCGTCACAATGCCGGTGAGACGCAGGCTGGCCTGATACTTTGGCAAGATATCCGATGCGATCCGGCGAATCGCCTCGCTCGCTCGAAGGCCCGGCTGAAGCGCGCTGAAGTCGAGCACAGGATGGACTTCGATAAAGCCGCGAAGTTCGTTCGGGGTCGCGGGCTTGCCTTGCACGAGGACCCGCCACGAAAAACTCGCCGCCCGCCCAGCGAGCACATTGTCCAGCGTATCGGACACTTGGTTCAAAGGGTGGGCGAGATCGTCGAGTTTCAAGCGATTGGACTGAAGGCCGAGAAGCACGTCCTCGAGCCCCGCGATCAGCCCGCGCAGACTGCGGTCGGAGGCGAGATCTTGAATGAGCGCTTCGCCCTGAATCAGGCCTCCGAGATTCTTCTCCAACGCTTGCTTCGGCAGGAACAGAAGCCCGTGACGGGCGAAAAACTCCGTAGCGCCGGCGTTCGAGACGTCGGGGAACAGTCGCTTCTCCTTGGCGAGCGCCTGCGTCAATTCGACGGTAGCCGCTCCAGTCAACTCGGGCGTCGGCGCCGCGACGACGACGTCAATGATTCCGAAACGGCCAAACGCCTTTTCAAACGCGATGTCGCGTTTGCTCCAGTCGAGTTTGTCCGAAAGCATAGCGCTGACGTCTGAGTTCAAGCGGAAGTGCCTTGCCGTGTAGACGCTCGATCCAATCGCAATCAGCAAGCCGACGCCAACCACCAACCAGGCGCGACGAATGCAAAACGCGACGATCCGAACGATGATGGCCGTCAACATGGCTTACGACTGTCGCCCCATCTGGCCGCGGCTTCGCAGGAAA